>JGI12210J13797_10687312_pt1 | contig 10229 bp, 7 predicted proteins | sample ElkSlonscriptome_3_FD_13797 | JGI IMG/M metagenome (IMG submission 13797) | reverse complement strand
GGAGCCGCTCCCGACGGCGAAGGCGTCCGTGCTCCGCGGCTGCTCGTGGTTGTCGGCCAGTCGGCCGTTGCCGTCGAGGTAGCGCGCCATGATCATGCCCGCGTTCTCCCAGACCGGGAGGAAGCGGCCCCCGCCGGTGGCGACTCGCGGGCGGCTGCCGGCGCCGGCCAGGTCGTTCGCCTCGCCGGGGGCGCCGGTGGCGTCGAGGGCACGACCGCGCACCCCGGAGCCCGAGCCCCAGGCGACGTAGGACCGTCCGTCGGCCATCAGCGCGACCGAGGGAACCGCGGGCGTCAGCGACTCGGAGACCGCGATCGGGCTGGCGTCGGTGGCCGTCCCGTCGGTGCCATAGCGCTGGGCCTGGACGGCGCCGCCTTCGACCCAGACCACGATGAACTGGCTGCCGTTCGAGGCCACGCTCGGGCTCGTCGCGCCGCTGGCGCCGAGGGGGAAGGTGGTCGACGGAGCGCTCGCGCCCGCCGGGATGAACGCGGCCGTCGATCCGCTGGCGGAATTGCTGTCGGAGAAGACGACCATCGTGGCGCCGTCGCTGGCCATCGCGATGCGCGGCCGGAGCTGCTCGCCGGGGCTCGGGACCAGGAGGACGTTCGAAGACGTAGGGGCTCGGTCGGTCGTGAAGAAGCGGACGTAGACGTCGCCGCCCTCGGTCGTCGCGGTGCTCAGGTCCCGCAGCGCGGCCGCGAAGCGCGCGGGGGAGACCGCGACCTCGGGGGTGGTCTGGACGCCCGCCAGCGTCGCGCCCTCATCGATGGCGGCGTCGAGGGCCAGCGCCGAAGGCGAGGTGATCGTCTCGGCGGAGTCGTCGAGGAAGACCCAGCGCAGCTCGGTGGCGCCGTTCTGGAAGCCGATGACCATCCGTCCGCCGGGGCTCCAGGCCACCGCGGGTGCGTCCTGCGTCCCTGCCGTCGTGGTGTTGGCGACCTTCTCGGTCGTGCGGCAGCTGGCGCCATCGCAGGGGAAGGGGCCGGTGGCCGTCTCGCACTGCTCGTCCGGCGAGAGCACGCCGTCCGAGCAAAGGCCCATGCCCTCGATGTCCTGGAGGGTGAGGACCAGTGACCGCTCCTGGCCGGCTTCGATGGTGCCGGTCGTGCAGCCACGGGTCACCAGCACGCCCATGCGCATCGTCACCGGGTCGGTGCCCCAGCCCTGGACCGCGATCACGTAGGAGCCCTCTTCGACGATCACCTCTTGCTCGAGCGCGTCCACGGCGAAGGGCCGGTCGACGGTCGCATCCAGCAGCTCGGCGGTCGGGTCCTCCGGCAGCGCCGGGGTGAGCGTCCCGTCGGCATTGCAGCTGCGCTCGGCGCTCGGGAACACCGTGAGCCGTAGGTCCTGGGTCACGTCTGCGAGCCCCAGCGGATCGCGCAGGGCGACGGGGCTGGGCCCCGCGTCGGTGCCGCAGCCGGTGAGGGCGAAGAGGCCCGAAGCGAACAAGAGCCGTACGAACGAGGGTCGCATCGGCCGGCACGATACCACGCGGCGGGCCGGCCACGCAGGGGGATCCACCCCTTCGAGGCCTCAGCCCGCGGGCTCGGCCTTCACCGGCTCCACCTCGGAGGTGCACTGAGGGCATCGGCTCGCCACCTCGTCGATGTGGCTGCGGCAGAAGGGGCACGCGCGGGTGGTCGGCGCCGGCGGGGTCTCCGGGCGCCGAAGCCGGTTGACCCAGCGGACCAGGAAGAAGAGCACCATCGCCACCAGCAGCAGCGAGACCGTGGCGTTCACGAAGAGGCCCCCGCGGAGGACGACCGCGCCCGCCTCCTGGCTCGGGTAGGGCGCTGCGGTCGAGCCATCTTGGAGCACCTTGAATCGCGACGAGAAATCGAGGCCACCCGTCAGTAGACCGATCGGCGGCATGATCACGTCATCGACCAGCGACTTCACCATCGTCGAGAAGGCCGCGTCGATCATGATGCCGACCGCCATGTCGACGACGTTGCCCTTGATCGCGAACTCGCGGAATTCCTTGAACATGGGCTCGGACGTGGGGCCCGAGCGCTCGTGGGACGAGGAGCGGCCGCTCAGGGCACGAGCTTGTAGCCGACGCCGTAGACCGTGAGGATGTACTTCGGCTCGTTGGGCACGGGCTCGAGCTTCTTGCGCAGCTTCACGATGAAGTTGTCGACCGTGCGGTTGGTCGGGTTGGCGTCCACGCTCCACACCTTGTCGAGGATTTCGTCGCGGGACACGGGCTCGCCGCGCCGCGTGTGGAGCAGCTTGAGCAGCTCGATCTCGTAGAAGCCGAGCTGCTCCTCTTCGCCGTCCGCGTAGGTCAGCATCTGCCGCGCCGGGTCGATGGAGCGGTCGCCGATCGTGAAGGGCTCGGTGGCCGCTGGGGCGCGGCTGGCGCGACGGAGGAGGGCGCGGATGCGCGCGACCAGCTCGCCGACGCCGAAGGGTTTGGTGACGTAGTCGTCGGCGCCCACGTCGAGGCCACGGATCTTGTCGACCTCCTGGCTCCGCGCGGTGAGCATCAGGATCGGCACGTGGGCGTCGGCGCGACGGACCCGCTCGCAGACCTGGTAGCCGTTGATGTCCGGGAGCATCACGTCGAGGAGGATGCAATCAGGGCTCTCGTCGGCGGCGAGGCGCACGGCGTCCTCGCCCTTGGTGGCGTGGAGCACCCGGAAGCCCTCGAACTCGAGGGTGTCGACCAACCCGAGCGCCAGGGACGGGTCGTCCTCCACCAGGAGCACGGTCTGCGAGGGTTCGCCCATCGGCGCCGATGATAGCCCAACCCTCCCCCGGTGCGGTCAAGTCACTGCGCTCGAGCCGCGACGCTCAGTAGGTGAGGCCGCCGGTCCCATAGGCCTGGCAGTCGTCGCAGACACCCATCTGCTGGGGGACGTTGAGGCTCCGAGCACGCTCGGCGACGAAAGAGGTGAGCCGCGCGCCGAGGTCCCGTCCGCTCTCTGCGGCGCCGGAGGCCCCGGCGAGGAAGGCGTCCACCAACGCGCGGGGCCCCTCGGCCCGTTCGCGCGCCGGGGCCGCGCTCGGGTCGGTGTCGTCGAGGCGGAGCATCACGAGCAGCTCACCGGGCCTGGGTGCGACCGTCGTCGCCCTCGGCGCCGAAGCGCAGCTGGTCGTAGAAGTTCTGCGGTGACCCGCAGCTCGCCGTCGGGGTCGATGGAGACCACTGGGACTTCGTCGGGCAGGCTGGCGCCATCGGCCCCTCGGAAGTAGCCGACGCAGCGGCTCGGCGGCCGCAGGTCCGCGACCCAATCGGTCGCGGCGATCATCGCCTCGAGAGCCCGGTCCGGCGATGCGAGCTCCGGGCTCTGTGGCCCTTCGTAGAGGTGCGTCGTCCACCCCGCGGCTCTGCGCGGTGTCGAGCTGACGGCGCCAGAGGCGGCCGAGGTCGTCCGGCACGGGCGTCTCTCGGAGGAGCTCGGCGCGGAGCTTCGCTAGCTGTCGGCGATGGGTCGCTTCGTCGGCCTCTCGTGCGCGCGCTGCTCGTAGGCGGCCGTGAACGCCTGCAGCGCCTCGCTGTCGTTCAGACCCTTCAGCGCGGCGCGGGTGCCGGTCAGATCGCCATCGGCGAGGGCGGCGCGGAGGGTGTCCACCGACGCGCGGGGAGCCTGTCAGCTGCCCGGCCGCGACCGACGCAGGAGCCTCTGAGGGGCGCTCTACTCCGCGGCGGCGGCGGTGTCCGCCGTCGGGTCCTTGGACTCCTCGGGCTCGAGCGCTGGCAGCGTGAACGCGACCACGGCGCCTTGGCCGTCGCTCGGGCCGGTGGCCCAGGCGCGGCCGCCGTGGGCCTGGGCGATGTGCATCACCAAGCTCAGACCGATGCCGGAGCCGCGGACCTCCTGGTCGCGGTCGGAGCGGTAGAAGCGTTCGAAGACCCGGCGTTGCGCGGGCTCGGGGATGCCCGGGCCACGGTCGCGGACGCGCACTTGCACGAAGTCGCGGACCTTCTCGAGGGTGACGGTCACCGGAGTGCGGCCGCCGTATTTGACGGCGTTGTCGAGGAGGTTGTTGAGCGCCAGCACGATGGCCTGCTCGTCCATCTCGACCTCGGGGATCTCGCCGATCACTTCGAGGTCGACCTCGACGCCCTCGTGCTCCACGCGGTAGCGGAAGGTCTCGATGGCTCGGGTGACGACGGGTTCCACGTCGCCGCGTGCGAAGGCGTAGGTCTGCTTGCCGCGCTCGAGCGCGGAGAAGTCGAGCACGTTCTCGATCAGGCTCGATAGGCGCTCCGATTCGCGGAGGATGATCTCCAGGTACTGTTTCCGCTTCTCCTCGGTCTTCACACGGTTGGTCAGCAGCAGCTCGCCGAACATCCGCACGACCGAGAGAGGGGTCTTGAGCTCGTGGCTGACGTTCGCGATGAAGTCTCCCTTGAGCTCGGCGAGCCGCCGCTCCTTGGTCGCCGCGTAGAGGAGGAAGCCGACGCCGAGCAGGATGACCACGAGCGCGACGGCGAGCAGCGCCGTCTCGGTCCGGCGCCGGCTGCGGCCTTGGGCCTCGAGGCGCGGCGCCTGCTTCGGCGCGATCTGGAGACGCCAGTTGTAGAGGGTGGTCGGGAAGCGCAGGCCCACCAGGTAGTCGCCGGCGTTGGCGAGGCTGGGGCCGTGGACACGGTTGTTGTCTTGGTCGACGATGTTGTACTGCCGCTTGCTCTCTTCGGTCGCGAAGATGTCCGAGAGCTCTTCGCGCACGATGGCCTCGGTGTCGTGGCGGGCGACGATGTAGTAGCGCCGGCCTCGGTGGCTTCGGCGGATGTACGAGAGCAGGTCGTTTCGGCCGGCGACGGTGTGGTGCAGGTGCTTGAGCCGACCGCGGCGAAGGCGGGTCAGATCCATCTCCGGGAGCAACCGCTCGGTGAGCACCTTCACGAACTCGCGCTCGGCCCTAGCACCGCCGCGAGCCGCGGCTGCGACCACCTCGCCGGTCGCGTCGAGCACCACGACCTCCTGCATCGTCGGCGTCAGCTCGCTGGCGACCGGTAGCCAGCGCTCGTCGAGTAGCTCCGGGTCCCCGCTCGGGTCGAGCAGCTCCTCGAGGTTCACCAGACCGAAGGCCGCGTTGTCCTGCCGGATCACGTAGCGCTCGATCTGGTCCACCTTCTCCCGGACCAGGAGCAGGGTGTTCTCCGCGATCGTCTGCTCACCGAGCTGCGTGTAGCGGGTGGCGGTGAGCCAGGTCGTGTACCCGAGGAAGACGGCGGCGATCAGGATGGCCGGCACCATCACGAAGAGAATCACGCGGTAGCGCCAGCCGGCCATGGTTCTGTCCTAGTGGCTCTCGCGGTCGCTGGCCACATCACGCCGTCGCTGAGCATGGGCTCGCCGTGAAGCCCGCGGTATCCCCGAAGCCCGCGCCATCCGAGGGTCAGGGGACGATCGTCGTCTTGTCGTCTTAGGCGGCGAAGAGCGGGAAGAGCGAGCTTAAGACGACAAGACGACGATTGTACCCGTGAAGCGCTCCCTGAAGCGCGTGATAAAAGACGACAAAGACGACGATCGTCCCCCCGCAACCCCGCTCGTCCCTCGTGAATCGCAGCCCCGAAGCGATCTTAAGACGACAAAGACGACGATCGTCCCCATGGGAGACTCAGTGGCGCTCGTCTTTGAGCGGTCGGGTCATCAGGGCGACCATCGCTTCGCGGGCGGGCTTGTCCTCGTAGAGGATGTCGTGGATCTCGTCGGCGATGGGCATGTCGACGCCCTCGCGTCGCGAGAGCTCGTAGGTGCTCTTGGCGGTCTTCACGCCCTCGGCGACCATGCCGAGCTCGTCCAAGACCGTCTGCAGTGTCTTGCCCTGGCCGAGGGCCATGCCTACGCGGCGGTTTCGGCTCAGGTCGCCGGTGCAGGTCAGCACCAGGTCGCCCATGCCGCTGAGGCCGGCGAGGGTCAGTGGGTCGGCGCCGAGCTTCATCGCCAGCCGGCTCAGTTCGGCGAGGCCGCGGGTGATCAGCGCCGCTCGGGTGTTGTGACCGAGGCCCATGCCGTCGGCGACGCCAGCGGCGATCGCGACCACGTTCTTGAGCGCTCCGCCGACCTCGACGCCGATGACGTCCGGGGTGGTGTAGACCCGGAAGCGGGGGGTGTTGAAGAGCTCCTGAACCCGGGTCCGCACGTCCTCGTCGTGGCCCGCCACGCTCACGGCGGTCGGCACGCCCGCGGCGACCTCCTTCGCGAAGGAGGGGCCGCCGAGGTAGGTCAGGCTCGAGTGGCGCTCTTCGGGGAAGCTGTCTTCGAAGATGCCGCTGACCAGCTTGAGTGTGCCCTGCTCGATGCCCTTGGTCGCGCTGACCACCGGCACGCCCGCTCCGATGAGTGGGACCGCTTGCGCTAGAAGCCCGCGGTTGGCCTCCGTCGGGACCACCACGACCACCATCTCGGCGTCGCCGAGCGCGTCCTCGAGGGAGGCGGTCGCGCTCAGGGTCTCCGGGAGCTCTACCCCCTTCAGGTAGTCGGGGTTCGAGCGGTGCTCCTGAATGTGCGCGGCCTGATCGGCTCGGCGCGACCAGAGCTTCACGGCGTGGCCCTGCGCCGCCAGGTGCTTCGCCAGGGCGGTGCCCCAGGACCCCGCCCCCAGAACGGTCGCTCGGATGGTCTCGTCCGCCATGGGCCGACCTTACCCGAATCGCCGCTCTACCGTGAGGGCTCGCCGCTCAGGAGCGAGACGATCAAGGGCGTGATGCCTCGCTGTGAGTGCCACCGCGTGCCGCTTTCGTCTGGCTCGGTGGGGCCGAGCCCGCGTTCCACTCGGCGCCGGATCGCCGCGCCGTCGCTACCGCGTCGGGCGACGACCAGGGGCACGTGCGAATCGCTCGCGCGCGGGCTGCCGTGCCAGGAGCGGTAGAGGGCACTGAAGTAGAAGCGTTCCTCCAGAGCGAGCTCGGCGCCGGATCGGCTGAGCAGCATCACGTCACCGGCCCGGTGTCCGTAGGGACCGGCAGCGAGCGCTTCGAGGCGCGCTTCGAGCCGCAGCAGCTCGGGTCGGGGGTTCGCCGCCAGGTACTCGCCCACCGGCACGAGGCGCTCGCCATCGAAGACCTGGAAGGGGAGCGCGTCGCGATCGGTCGGTCGGCCTTCGCGGGCGAAGATCAGGTCGAGGCTGCCGGCCAAGGGCCCTTCGTCGTTCGCTTCGAAGAAGGCGCGGGCGACCGGCAGGACGTCTTGCTCGAGCCGCGGCGGCCGGCTCCAATCGCAGGCCTCCTCGGTGCAGCTGCTGCGATCGGCGAGGTGCACGTAGGCGAGCGCTCCTTGATACGCGAGCGCGGCGGAATAGGGACCCTCGGCTTGGTCGATCACCAGCGGCCGCATGGTGAAGCCCAGCTCGGTGAGCACGGCCGAGGGCTCGTCGTCTTCCTCCGGCGCCGGCGAGAGCGAGTGCCGATCGTCGTCGATCACCGGCGTGTGGCCGTGGTCGGCGGTAACGACGATCCAGGTGTCGTCGAGCGCTCCCTCGCGTTCCCAGCGATCGAAGACGCGACCCATCGCCGGGTCCGTGACCTCCGCCAGGAAGCGTCGCTGCTCCTCCAGCGCGTTCTCGCTGACGTGAGTGTAGAGGTCGATCCCGGGGAAGTAGATGACCTGCAGGTCCGGCAGCCCGTGCTCGTCCACCGCGGAGAGCAAGGCGTCGATCGACTGGCGGTCGAGGGCGCGGGAGCCCTCGAGCCGGGCGCCCGAGTCGGAGTCGTCGCCCAGTCCTTCGACGAAGGCGCCGAAGATGGACCCCGCCTCCACACCGGTGGGCATCGAGAACACGTCCGCGCCCCGGTGGACGTGCGCCAGCGACACGTGGTGCCGCAGGTCGGGGAGCTTTTCGTAGAGGGTCTCTGCCTCGATGAACTCCCCGAGAAAGGCACCGTTGAAGACGTTCATCATGTGCGCGACGTCGGGCACGCTGACGGGCGCGGGCGCCAGGAAGTGCCCGCTCTCGCGGTGGAACTGCTCGTTGCCGCTGATGCCGTGCTCGGCCACGCCGACTCCGGTGAAGACGCTCGTCCAAGCCGCGACGGTGGTCGAGGGGAGGATGCTCAGCACCCGCGGCGCCGAGAACGCTTCGGCGTAGGTTCCGTCTTCGCCTCGGGGATCGCCCAAGGCGGCCGCGAGGCGTGGCATCTGGCCCTCCGTCAGCGCTCGTCCGAGGGCCTCGTAGCCGACGCCATCGAGGCAGAAGAAGAGCATGCGCTCCTCACCGCGGATCGGCGTCAGGTCCGATCGTTGGGACTGCACCGGATCGGCCGTGGCCGTCTCCGCCAACTCCTCGACGTTGCGGTAGCCGAAGTGCCAAACGGCGACGAGCGCCCCCCCGATGAGGAGGACGCCCGCCGTGACGCCGATCGCGACCTTCTTCACGGAGCCGGTGCGGGCGCCTTGGCCTTGGCCTTGTCGTCGTCCTCGTCGTCGTCCCGAAGGACGAGCTTGAGCTTGTCCGGCTCCTCGAGGGCGTTGGCGAGGACCTCGTCGACCTTCTTGACCGGGACGAACTCGAGGTCGGCCTTCACTTCTTCGGGCACCTCCTCGAGGTCGGCGGCGTTGCGCTCCGGGAGGATGACCCGCTTGATGCCGGCGCGGTGCGCGGCGAGCACCTTCTCCTTGATGCCACCGACCGGCAGCACGCGGCCGCGGAGGGTGATCTCACCGGTCATCGCGACGTCATGGCGGACGTGGATTTTGGTGAGGAGCGAGACCAGCGCCGTCATCATCGTCACGCCGGCGCTCGGGCCGTCCTTGGGCATCGCGCCCGCGGGGATGTGGATGTGGATGTCGCTCTTCTCGAGGAAGTCGACGGGGATGTCGAAGTCCTCGGCGCGGGTGCGCACGTAGCTCATCGCCGCCTGGGCGGACTCCTTCATCACGTCGCCGAGCTGGCCGGTGAGCTGGAGCTTGCCCGTGCCGTGCATCTTCGTCGCTTCGATGAAGAGGATCTCGCCGCCGACCGAGGTCCAGGCGAGGCCGGTGGAGACACCGGTCTCGCTCGTGCGCTCGGCCACCTCGCTCGAGAAGCGGGGCGGGCCGAGGAAGGGGCGCAGGTCGTCGGGCACGTCGACGCTGTACGGGCCCGGGTTGCCTTCGGCGACCTTGACCGCGATGCCGCGAATGACGCCAGCGATCTTCCGCTCGAGGTTACGAACGCCGGCCTCACGGGTGTGGTCGTCGATGATCGCCGCGAGCGCCTCGTCCGCGAGGGTCAGCTGACCCTCCTTGAGACCGTGCTCGTCGATCTGCTTGGGCACCAGGTGCACCTTCGCGATGTCGAGCTTCTCCTTCCGCGTGTAGCCGGGGATCTCGATGATCTCCATGCGGTCGCGGAGCGGTGCGGGGATGGTGTCACCGACGTTCGCGGTGGCGATGAACATCACCTTGGACAGATCGTAGGGGATCTCGAGGTAGTGGTCGCTGAAGGTGTCGTTCTGCTCCGGGTCGAGGACCTCGAGGAGCGCCGCCGCGGGATCGCCGCGGAAGTCGTGGCCGATCTTGTCGATCTCGTCGAGCATGAAGACCGGGTTGATCGTGGTGGTCTTCTTCATCCCCTGGATGACCTGACCGGGGAGGGCGCCGACGTAGGTCCGGCGGTGGCCGCGAATGGCCGCTTCGTCGTGGACGCCGCCGAGGCTCATGCGGTGGAACTTGCGACCGAGCGCGCGGGCGACCGAGCGACCGAGCGAGGTCTTACCGACGCCGGGCGGGCCGATGAGGCAGAGGATCGGGCCCTTCTTGTCCTTCTTGAGCTTGCGAACGGCGAGGTACTCGACGATGCGCTTCTTGACCTTCTCGAGGCCGGAGTGGTCCTCGTCGAGGACCTTTCGCACCGCGGCGATATCCATGTTGTCCGTCGTCTGACGGCTCCACGGGATGTCGAGGATCCAGTCGATGTAGGTGCGCACGACCGTGTACTCGGCCGAGCCGACCTGCATCGAGCGCAGGCGCTTGAGCTGCTTGCGGGCGACCTTGTCGGCCTCCTTGGGCAGGTCCGCCTTCGTGATCCGCTCCTCGAGCACGTCGAGGTCGCCGGAGTCGCCGTCTTCTTCGCCGAGCTCTTCCTTGATGGCCTTGAGCTGCTGGCGGAGCACGTACTCCCGCTGGTTCTTGCCCATCTCCTCCTTGATCTGGGAGTTGATGCGCTCGCGCATCTTCAGGATCTCGAGCTGCCGGGTGAGCAGCCGGAGCACCTTGCGGATGCGGTCCTTGGCGTCGATCGTCTCGAGCAGCTGGGCCTTTTCGTCGACGGGCGCGTCGAGGTTGGCG
>JGI12210J13797_10241374_pt1 | contig 10230 bp, 3 predicted proteins | sample ElkSlonscriptome_3_FD_13797 | JGI IMG/M metagenome (IMG submission 13797) | reverse complement strand
CAGCGATCCGATCACGTTCTGCACGTGGTGGCCGACCTCGTGGGCCAGCACGAAAGCCTGAGCGAAGTCGCCCGGGGACTTCAGGCGCTTGGCGAGCGTGTCGTAAAAGCTCGGGTCGATGTAGAGTTTGTCGTCTGCGGGGCAGTAGAACGGGCCCGAGGCCGAGGTGGCGTTGCCGCAGCCGCCCGTGCTCACCCCGCCCGAGAACACCACGAGCGTGGGCCGCGGGTACTTCTCCGGTACCTGCCGGCCGTAGTTGGGAAGCGCGCCGGCCGCGAACTTCTCATCCCAGACGTCCTCGGTCGAAGCGAGCACCGCCCGCGAGAAGTCGCAGGCCTTGGCATTGTCGGCCGACACCTCACAGACCTTGGCCCCCTCACCTGCGCCTTGGCTTCCGGTACCGCCGAGGAGTGCCCGCTTGATGGACGCCGGGGCGAGGAAGTAAGCGCCCCCGAGCAACACGGCGACCACGAGCGCTCCCTTGGGCCCGAACATGCGCAGCGCCCCGAAGAGCAGCCGGGAGCCCACCCCGCCGCCATGACCTCCGCCCCCAGCCCCGCGGTCCTCGAAGTTCTCCGAACGCCTTCTTCCCTGAATGTCCACGGCTGCCTCTCACGCTGGGCCCGCCTCGGGCCGGCGGCGAGACTACCTCCCCCGCCCGCCCAGCGCCACGCGGGCACGAACGCGGCTAGGCCAGAAAAATTGGTCCCGGCCTGTGGACGCACCTGGCCCTCCGATCAGGCTTGCCGCCACAGGTCGTTGTCGTGCCCCTTTCACAGTCTCTCCACCCTCCCGCGGACGCGCTGGCCCCTTGCCGCCCGTCTCGGGTGCGCCTACACCCGGACCGGGTTCAGGGGGATGAGCACGTCGACTTCAGGCGGATACCGCAAGGGCAGAGGCTGACGTGTCGAGCCTGCTCTCCGCTTTCGTCGCCTACCCGACCGTGGTCTTCACCGCGTTGCTCGGGCTCGCCCTCGTCTACTGGGTCTTCGTCATCCTCGGCGCGCTCGACATCGACATGTTCGACGCCGACGGGATCTTCGACGGCGCCGACGCCCTCGACGGAGCCGACGGGGCGCTCGACGGCGTGGACGGCGCCCTCGACGGGGCCGACGGCGCCCTCGAAGGGGCCGATGCCCTCGACGCGGTCGAAGGGGCCGACGGGGCGACCGGCCTGCTCCACGCCCTCAACCTCCGGCGGGCGCCCATCACGGTCACCTTCAGCCTCATCGCGCTCTTCGGCTTCATCTTCAGCTACCTCGCCATGGCTTACATCGCGCCTCTGCTCGGCGCGGTGGTCCCTACCTGGGTCTTCGGCAGCGGGGTCCTCGTCGGCGCATTCTTGCTGTCGCTGCCCCTCACATCCATCGCGACCAAGCCCCTCGAGCCCATCTTCAAGACGGTCTCGGCGAAGGGCCGTCGCGACTACGTGGGCTCGGTCGTGCGCATTCGGACCGGCCGCGTGGACGACGGCTTCGGCCAGGCCGACCTCTCGGACGGCGGGAGCCACATGGTCATCCCCGTCCGCATCGACACCTCAACCCTGAAGCGGGGCGATGACGCCCTGATCATCGACTACGACAGCGAACGCGAGGCCTACATCGTCGAGGCCTACGCGTCGCTGATGGACGACAAACCGGCGCGTCGAAAGGCGCGACGCTAGGAGAAGCAAATCATGCCCGAAGGCCTCATGTTCGCGCTGATCATCGGGGGCATCTCACTGCTCCTGATCATCGGCTTCCTGGTGATGATCACCCGCTTCTACCGCAAGGTAGATCAGGGCAAAGCGCTCCTCATCAACAAGCTCCAGGCGCAGCCTGAGGTCGTCTTCACCGGCGGCGTGGTGCTCCCCATCGTGCACCGGGCAGAGGTGATGGACATTTCGGTGAAGACCATCGAGATCGACCGTCGCGGCAAAGAGGGCCTCATCTGCAAGGACAACATCCGCGCAGACATCAAGGTCACCTTCTTCGTCCGGGTGAATCAGACCAAAGAGGACGTCCTCCGCGTCGCCCAATCGATCGGCTGCGCCCGCGCGTCCGACCAGGACACGCTCGAGGAGCTCTTCACCGCGAAGTTCTCCGAGGCTCTCAAGGGCGTGGGTAAGCGCCTCATGTTCGAGGACCTCTACACCCAGCGCGAGCAGTTCCGCGACGAGATCATCAACGGAATCGGTCAGGACCTGAACGGCTATGCCCTCGAGGACGCGGCCATCGACTTTCTCGAGCAGACGCCGCTCGAGATGCTCGACCCGCAGAACATCCTCGACGCCGACGGTATCCGCAAGATCACCGACATCACGACCAAGCGGAACATCTCGACCAATGAGCTCAAACAAGAAGAGCGCATGGCGATCGGGAAGCAGAACCTCGCCAGCGACGAGGCCATCTTCCGCTACGAGCAGGAGCGCGCCGACGCCGAAGCCAAGAAGCAGAAAGAGATCGACATTGCGCTGGCCCGCGAGCAAAACGAGGCCCAGCGCGTCAAGATCGACGAGCAGCTCAAGACCAAGAAGACCCACGAGAAGGCCCAAGAGGAGGCTGAGATCGCGGAGCAAAACCGTCAGCGCGCGGTCATGGTCGCCGAGCAAGCCCGCCTGCGTGAGCTCGCCGTGGAAGAGGTCCGCGTGGCCAAGGCCCGCGACGTCGAGGACATCGGACGCAAGAAGGAAGTCCAGATCCGCGACATCGAGCGCGAGGAAGAAGTCGAGGTCCGGAAGAAGAAGATCGCCGACGTCATCCGCGAGCGTATCGTGGTCGAAAAAACGGTGGCTCAGGAAGAAGAGTCCATCAAAGACCTCCGCGCCAACGCCGAGGCCAAGCGCCAGAAAGACGTCACCATCATCACCGCCGAGGCCGAGGCCCAAGAGGTCCTGGTCAAGGAGATCAAGAAGGCCGAGGCGGACGAAGAGGTCGCCAAGTTCCGTGCCCGCCAGCGTCTCGTGCTCGCCGACGCCGACCTCGAGGCGGCCGATCGTGACGCCCGCGCCAAGATCCGCCTCGCCGAAGGTGTGCAGGCCGAAGCCGCCGCCCCGGGTCTGGCCGAGGTGAAGGTGAAGGAGGCCGACGCCGCCGCGGTCGAGAAGCAGGGCCTAGCCCAAGTCCGCGTACGCGAGGCCCAGGTCTCCGTGACCGAGCGCGAAGGTCTGACCGACGCCCAGATCATCAAGGAGAAGGAGCTCGCGATGGCCGAGGGGATCCGCCAGAAGGGTCTCGCGGAGATGCAGGTGCAAGAGGCGGAAGCCGCCGCCATCGAGAAGAAGGGCGTCGCCACCGCGGTGGGCACCCGAGAGCAGCTGCTCGCCGAGGCCGCGGGCAAGGAAGCCGACGCCGTCGCCATTCAGAAGCGCATGCAGGCCGAGGCCGTCGGTCTCAAAGAGAAGGCCGCGGCCATGCGCGAGCTCGACGAGGCCAGCCGCGTGCACGAGGAGTTCCGCCTCCGCCTCGACACCAGCAAGGAGATCGCGCTCGAGGAGATGGACGCCCGCATCAAGATCGCCGAGCAGCAGGCCAACATTCTCAGCAAGGCCTTCGAGGACGCCAAGATCAACATCGTGGGCGGCGACGGAGAGTTCTTCGACCGCTTCGTCAAGGCGGTGAGCGTCGGCCAGTCCATCGACGGCACCATCGACAACTCCAGCGCTCTGCAGAATGTCCTCAAGGACCACCTCTCCGGCGACGCCAACCTCATCGAGGACATCACCGGCATGCTCGGGGGCATGGACACTTCGTCGGTGCGCGACCTCACCATCTCGGCGGTGCTCGGCAAGCTACTCACCAAGACGCAGGACGCGTCGAGCCGCGGCAAGATCCAGCAGCTCATCGACACGGCCAAGGATCTCGGCATCGACGAGCTCGATTGATCCACTGAGCGATGGCAGCGACGGACACAGCGCCCGCGGGAGAGGCCGCGGGCGAGGCGAGCAACGAGCTCGAGGCGGGCAACTACGAGGTCATTCGGGCCCGCCTCGTCGAACAGGGCAAGCGTCTCAACGAGAAGGCCGAGGCGCTCAACGACAAACGCAAGGAGACCTTCGGCGGAACCGAGCTCACGGTCATTGCGACCGAGCGCATTCGCACCGAGAACAACTGCGTCCCCCGTGACATCGTCCAGGTCGGGGGGCTCCTGCTCCTCGGCTACAACGTCTTCATCGGACTCAAGAGCGAGACGAAGACCAGCGACGTCTTCGCCCTCCACAAGTTCGAGCCCAAGGACGATGGCACCTTCGACTGCAGCGACGTGGGCCTCGGCGCGGCCCACGCCTTCTTGCAGGACCCGAGCTTCATCAAGAACTTCGAAAACCTCTACAAGTACACACGCGACGCACGACTGCTACAGCTCGCTCGGACCGAGACCAAGCTGCTCGCCGTCTTTCAGGTCGGCAGCAGCCACCGGGACATCAAGGCCTTCCGCTGGCGCATCGAGCCCAACGGCAAGCTGACCTACGAGGACGATCGCGGCGACCGGGACTACGCATTCCCCGCGTCCCACGAGTTCGAATGGACGGAGCCCGGTCCCGAGGCCACCGTCGAGGGACAACACATCAACCTCGACAACAAGGTCTTCGTCAGCAACATGGGCGGCCGCCTGACGCTGCGGGTCGAGGACAACACCGAGACCGGGCGCGAGGTCTACCGCGCCGAGCTCGAAGACAAAAACCAGGTCCTCATCGACCTGAGGCTCCGCTACGCCACCGTGGGCCCCCTCGTATTGCTCGCGGTCACCCCCTTCCGCGAGTCGACCACCCGCTACATCGTCTTCAACACCAAGACCGAGACCGGCACCCGCATCGACGCCATCGGCCTCGCCTGCCAGGAGCTGCCCGAAGACCACGGCATCATCTTCCCCGGCGGCTATTACCTCGAGAGCGGTGAGCACAAGGTCTTCGAGCAGGAGAAGGTCGACGGCCTCGAGTACAAGAAAAAGATCCTCAGCCCCAATGGTGAGGACGTCGTCTACGTCTACCACCGGCGCGAGGACGGCCACTACGTGCTGTTCCCCTACAACCTCATTCGTAAAGAGGTACAGACGCCGATCCATTGCCACGGCTTCTCGCTCTTCGACGATGGGCGCCTGGTCGTGTTCCGGGCCAAGAGCGACGAGCCGACCCGGGTCCACCCGATGCAGGTGTGGCAGACTCCCTTCACCAGCACCGCCTTCGCCGCCGCGGCCCCCACCGACGGCTCCTACCTGGCCAACGTCGGCAACGCCGAGCTCGTGCGCGGGATCAGCGATGCCTTCAGCGTGACGCGCCTCATCCGCAACGCCGAGCCGACCCGGCACATCTTCGAGGATCTCGTCAGCACCACCGCCCGCTGTCTCGACGGCTACTACTGGCTCGGCCACGAAGAGACGGGCGACCTCCAGAGTGTACTCGAGGAGATCCGCGGCACCGCGGACCTCATCATCGACGAGTTCGAGAAGGTCGTCGAGTTCAAGCAGCAGGCCAAGGCGGCGCTGGTTCAGATCGGCGACGAATTCGTCGAGCTCACGCGCGAGATGCGCCCCGAGCACTTCAAGCGCGTGGAGCCCTTCCTGGAAGCGCTCACGTCGCTGCGCGGCCTCCGTGGCAAGATCATCACCCTCCGCGACGTGCGCTACATGGACCTCGAAGCCCTCAAGGAGCTCGAGGACCAGACGGTGGAGCGCTTCGACGAGGTGAGCCAGGCCTGCGTTCGCTTCTTGCTGCAGGACGAGGCCTTCGCGCCGCTATCGCAGGACATCGAGGACACCCTCGGCCGCCTCGACACGGTCGAGAAGGTGGCCGATGTCGTCCCGCTCAAAGAGAAGGTCGACCAGACGGCCGAGGGACTCGATCTGCTGAGCGAGGTCGTGGCCAACCTCGACATCGAAGACGCGACTCAGCGCACGGAGATCCTCGAAGGGATCAGCGAGGTCTTCGGACAGCTCAACCGGGTCCGGGCCACCATCGAGGGCCGCCGCAAGGAGCTGCTGAGCCACGAGGGCAAGGCCGAGTTCGGCGCTCAGTTCGCCCTCCTCGGGCAGTCCGTCTCGAGCGCGCTCGCCGTCGCCGACACGCCAGAGAAGTGTGACGACCAGCTCGGGCGCCTCATGGTGCAGCTCGAGGAGCTGGAGGGGCGCTTCTCCGAGTTCGACGAGTTCCTCGGCGACCTCGCCCAGAAGCGCGAGGAGATCTATGACGCCTTCTCCGCCCGCAAGCAGCAACTCAACGACGAGCGGCAGCGGCGGATCCAAAACATCGCCTCCGCGGTGGAGCGCATCCTCGAAGGCGTGGGGCGTCGCTCCCGCCAGATGAAGGAGCAGGACGAGCTCAACGCCTACTTCGCCTCCGACGGCATGGTGATGAAGGCGCGCTCGCTCTGCGACCAGCTGGTCGAGTTGGGCGATTCGGTCAAGGCCGATGCCTTCCTCGCCAAGCTCGCGAGCTCGCGGCAGGACGCGCTCCGCGGTCTGCGTGACAAGCAGGAGCTCTTCGAGGATGGCGAAGGCGTCATCAAGCTCGGTCGTCATCGGTTCAACGTGAACACCCAGCCGCTCGAGCTGGCCATGGTGCCGCGCGACGGCGAGATGATGATTCATCTCAATGGCACCGACTACTACGCCGGCGTGCTCGACGAGAGCTTCCAGGGGACCAAGCGATTCTGGTCGCAGGCTCTGGTCTCGGAAAACGACGAGGTCTACCGGGGTGAGTACCTCGCCGCTTGCGTGCTCGACGACGCAGAGCACGGGCGCGAGGGCCTGAGCATGGGCAAGCTCCGCGAGCACCTGCGGGACGGCACCCTGCTCGAGGTCACCCGAAAGTACGCCCAGGACCGCTACGACGAGGGATACGCCCGCGGCCTCCACGACGCGGACGCGGCGAAGATCCTCGAGAAGATGGTGGGCCTGCGCGAGGCGGCGGGCCTTCTCCGCTACTCGCCCCCCGCCCGTGCCCTCGGGGCCCTCTTCTGGGGGTGGTGCGACGCGCTCCCCACCGACGACGACGCGTCCGAGGAGACGGAGGCCAAGCAGCGTTGGGCCCTTCGCGCACGCAACCTCGGGCGACTGCGGGCCAGCTTCAACGGGCCGGCGCCGGCGTTGCGGTCCCTCGGCGAAGAGCTGAAGACTGCCCTCGAGGGCTTCGTGGAGACCCTCGGCTGGGGTCCCGTGTTCGGGGAGTACATCCCCGTGGCCTCCGAGTACCTCGTGGAGGAGCTGGTGGCGGAGCACCCGCACTTCGTGACCACCGCCGAGGCGGAGCGGCTACGGGACAACTTGCTGCGCCACGTCGATCTCCACGGCGACCGCGCGGCCTTCGATACCGACTTCCGCGCCCTCGACGACCAGCTCCGCGAGCGCTTCGGCCTCGCCTACGCCTGGGTCGAGGCCTTCCTCGACAGCACCGAAGAGCTGGCCGAGCAGCGCCATCTCGCCCTCGAGGTCGCGGCGATGCTCTGCGATCGGGGGATCGACCGGCGGACCTCCGCCGCCGTGGTCGACGCCGAAGCGACCGGGCTCCTGGGCCAGCACAAGCGCATCGAGGAGGGCACCATGCGCTTGCGCATCGACGAGCTGAGCGCGCGCCTCGACCACTTCCGTCATCACGAGGTGCCGGCCTACCGCGCGTACCGCCAGCAGCGACACGACGTGCTCGAGCAGGAGCGCAAGACGCTGCGGCTCGAGGAGTTCACGCCCAAGGTGATGAGCGCTTTCGTGCGCAACAAGCTCATCAACGATGTCTACCTCCCCCTCATCGGCGACAACCTCGCCAAGCAGATCGGCGCCGCCGGCGAAGGCAAGCGCACCGACCTCATGGGCCTGCTTCTGCTCATCTCGCCGCCCGGCTACGGCAAGACGACGCTGATGGAGTACATCGCCAATCGGCTGGGCCTGGTCTTCGTGAAGGTCAATGGTCCCAGCCTCGGCCACTCGGTGGTCTCGCTCGACCCGAGCGAAGCGCCCAACGCCACCGCGCGCCAGGAGGTCGAGAAGATCAACCTCGCCTTCGAGATGGGCAACAACGTGATGCTCTATCTCGACGACATCCAGCACACCCACCCCGAGCTGCTGCAGAAGTTCATCAGCCTGTGCGATGGCCAGCGTCGCATCGAGGGCGTGTGGCGCGGCAACACCCGCACCTACGACATGCGGGGCCGAAAGTTCTGTGTAGTGATGGCCGGCAACCCCTACACCGAGTCGGGCGACAAGTTCACCATTCCCGACATGCTGGCCAACCGTGCCGACACGTACAACCTCGGCGACATCCTCGAGGGCCGCGACGAAGCCTTCGCGCTCAGCTACATCGAGAACGCCCTCACCAGCAACCCGGTACTTCAGCCGCTGAGCACGCGCTCGCAGCAGGACGTCTACAAGCTCATCGACAAGGCCAATGGTGAGCAGATCGCCAACACCGAATTCGAGCACGGCTACTCCAACGCCGAAGTGGAGGAGATCGTCACGGTGTTGCGTCACATGCGCACGGCACAAGAGACGCTCTTGCTGGTCAACCAGCAGTACATCGCGAGCGCCGCGCAGGACGACCGATTTCGCACCGAGCCGCCCTTCAAGCTCCAGGGCAGCTACCGAAACATGAACCGCTTGGCGGAGAAGATCGTCTCCGCCATGACTACGGAGGAAGTGGAATCCCTCGTCGACGACCACTACCGCGGCGAATCACAGACCCTCACGACCGGCGCGGAGCAGAACCTGCTGAAGCTCGCCGAGATGCGCGGTCGGCTCAGCGAAGAGCAAGCGGAGCGGTGGAAAGAGCTGAAGGAGGAGTACGTGCGCTTCCTCCGCATGGGCGGCAGTGCGGACGATCCGGTCGCGCGCCTCACGGGTACCCTCACCGGTCTGTCGGCCGATCTCACGGGCATTCGTGACGTCATCGCGGACGGGACCAACAAGGGCCTCGACGCCGCCATCGAGAACGCCATGGGCAAGCTCGTGGGCGAGGTAAAGGGCGTACAACAGACCCTCGCCGAGGGGACGAGCCGCGGCCTCGACGACAAGGTCGAAGCCGTCGGGGCTCGCCTCGAGAGCATTCGCGACGCCATGGCCAAGGCCCTAGAGCTGATGGCCGAGGCGGAGAAAGAGCGGCAGATTACCCTCGCCCGGCAGCTCGCCATCGACGACGCGCGCCGGCAGGCCGACGAGAAGAAGCTCGAGATCGACGAGGCGCGACGGGCCATCGATCAGTCCCGTCGCGACGCCGAAGCCCAGCACTACGCGGCCGAGCAGGCGCGCCACGCGGCCGAAGCCCAGCGGCGGCGGGCCGAGGTAGAGGCGACCGAGGATGAAGCGGAGCAAAAGGCCCGCGCCGCGAAGATCCCGCGCCCCGACGCGGACGACTACGCCGATCTCGACGACAACCCGCGAGTGGGTCGAGCCGAGCGCCTGGCCGGGGCCGAGAAGTGGATGAAGCCCTACCTCTTGCGCCTCGAGGCGGCGCTCGAAGCCCTCGGTCGCCCCAAGGTCGAGATCCAGACGACCACGCCCCATGAAGTGCAGCTCCTCCTGAAGCAGCAGATGTACCTCATCGAGCACACGCTGGTGCCGTTGGTGAACCGTACCGCTCAGACCCAGGAGGACAGCAAGGCCCTCCTCCAGGCGCTGCAGCAGGTGCAAGCCACCATCGCCAAGGTCCGCCCGAGCTGAGGATGGAGGTCTCTAGCCCCGACAAGGTCATCTTTCCCGATGCGGAGCTGACCAAGCGGGATCTCGTCGGCTACTACGAGCGGGTCGCCGAGGTGATGCTGCCCCACCTGAAGGGGCGCCCGCTCACGCTCCAGCGCTTCCCCAACGGCATCGGGGCCAAGGGCTTCATGCAGAAGAACGTGGGCAAGCACTTCCCCGAATACATCGAGCGGGTGTCCGTCACCCACCAGAAGCGGGAGACGACCTACGCGGTGGTCCACGACGCCGAAGGACTCTGTTACCTCGCGAACCAAGGCACGGTGACCTTCCACATCTGGACCACGCGCCAACCCGAGCTCGACCGCCCCGACCACATCGTCTTCGACCTCGACCCACCCAAGGACGGCTTCGAGGCCGCCCGAGTGGCCGCGAAGGACGTGCGCACCATCCTCACCGAGCTGTCGATAGAGAGCGTGGTCTGCGCAACCGGCTCCTCGGGCTACCACGTGGTCTTCCCCGTCCGCCCCGAGCACGAACTCGAGGAGGTAGGTCACTTCTGTCGCCTCGTGGCCGAGCTCCTCGCGCGGCGACATCCCGACCGCCTCACGACGCAGTTCCGCAAGAAAAACCGCA
>JGI12210J13797_10227442_pt1 | contig 10230 bp, 10 predicted proteins | sample ElkSlonscriptome_3_FD_13797 | JGI IMG/M metagenome (IMG submission 13797) | reverse complement strand
CCCGATGCTGCCCGTGCCGCAGGGCTTGGAAACCCAGCCAGCCTTCATGGCCTTTGCCTTCACCGTCGTCGCTTTGATCCTCATCACCTTCACCGTGCAGGTCTGGCGGCGCGGTGGACCGGCGCGCTACGTATTGGCGACATATCTGATCTTTGCCGCGCTGATGATCTTCTACTATGGCTTCCTGTTCGGAGCAGGCTGGTTCCTGAGTCGCTATCTATCACCCCTAGCGCCGCTGCTGATCGCGGCATCGGTCTCGGTCTTGCTGTCGCTGGCTGGCCGGCTGACGCCTACCCGTGCTGCCACGGCGACGTACACGGTGGGCATTCTCGGCTTGGTGTTGTGCCTCGCGCTTCTGGGCCGCTACCTACTGCCCGGAGTGAAGCAGCAGGGGCACTTCCAGGTCGTCGAATGGGTGCGCGAGAATGTCCCCGAAGAAACTTGGATTGGGGCAGTGCAGAGCGGTACGCTGGGGTATTGGCACGACCGGACGATCAATCTTGACGGCAAAGTGAACCCGGCTGCGCTGCGCGCAATCCTGACGGACGGGAACATACTAGATTACGTGCTGGACAGCCCGATTGTCTACCTTGCGGACTGGCAGGGTATCGCTGACTGGGTCAGTACGGAAAACCGGGGCAACGAACGGTTCAGCGTAACCTTCGAGGTCGTCGTGCATGACGTCTCTGCTAATCTCGCGGTCCTGAAACGCCAATCTCGCGGTCTCGAAACGGACCTGACGCGGATCCCGACGCCCGTGCCGCAGATGGCCAATTGATGCAGCTAGATCCGTCGGACCTAGACGCCGCCAGTCGGCATTTGATGCCGGAGAGCGCCTTGCCGCTGATTCGTTTCATGGCGCATCAAAGCCTTGGCGCGCAGGCGGTGGAGGCGCCCGCAGAAGTGTGGCGGCAGGCCACTGGCTTAGGATGGATCGATGTGCAGACCGGCGCCCGCACGGCACTCGGCACTCTAATCAGCGATTCCTGCAGGGAATACATGTTCTGGAAGGAGCGCGGCGGCGCGCTGCCTTTCAAGGATTCGCTGCCACACTTGGCGCTTGCGACCTTCCAAGGCAAATACGTCGCCGAGATCGGTGCGGGCATGGGTGCGAACCTGATGTCGCTGTCTGGTACGGCCGAGCGGCTTTGCGGCGTAGAGCCGGTGGCTGCTTATGTGCAGCTGGGTCGGATACTCCGCGCGCGTGAGGGGATCGAGGATGTCGAGATCAGGCCGGGCGGGGCAGAGGCTTTGCCGTTTGAGGACGGGGAGCTTGATCTGGTACTCTGCGTGACGGCGCATCAGTATTTTGATCTGCATACCGCTCTGCCGGAGATCGCTAGGGTGACAAGACCCGGCGGAGAACTCATCATTCTGGGCGGGACACTGGGGCAATATGCCGCCGACTTCGGTTTGCAAGTGTTGCGTTCAGGCGGTAGGCGGATGAGGGAATATGTCATGACCTTGGTCAACACCCTCGGCTATCAGGCCGTCGGACGACGCCTGCTGTTAAGCCGCGGGGCTTTCTCCACGTCGCGACCGATCTATCCGTCCGTGGGCTTCATGACGCGCCATCTAGAAGCGGCGGGGTTTGAGACGCTCGCAGAACCGCAGCGGGCTGCTGGGGAACACTGCTTCTACGTGCGGCGACGGAAGACCGGGAGAAGACTCCGGGATGGCTAACTCCGGATCGGGTCCAAAAGCGGCAGGGGCCCCGGCCGGCGAAACGGGTGGGCTCTAAGAAGATGGGCGGGGATAGACATGGACCCGCCGAAGGGTTGGCCCTTTCTTGCCACCGACCTCACGGGCCTGCCACTCCGCTCGGAAATGCGTCAATTCGGTGATCCGCTGTGGCTGACGCATGCCGTCGAGCGTGGTCTAGGCAGTTGTGAATGCGCGCGCGGCGCCATGCCGCCGACATGAAGGTCGATGTTGCCGCGCTGCCAATAACGGCGTGGCGATCAAGCACACCTTGGCTCAGCGCGCCGACGGCGCGGCGCTCAATATGGTCGCTGCCTCAGACGATGTGCTCAGAGGTTGTCGGTGCATGTCGGCACCTTCGATGCCGCGCATATTGTCGCTGCGATAGTGCTCGATGGGCGAATCATGGCGACTGGTTCAAGGCCCATGTCACCCAAAGTGCTGGTGCCCGACCCGCGCTGCGGTGATAGCGTCACCATTGCTAATCTCTCATGCCACAAGCGGACGATTCCGAGAGCAATGGTCTAGCCGATCAACGCCACTCCTTGCTTGTTTCCACCACAAAGCCCCGAATAAAACCCGATTGAGACGGCGTTCTCCCGTCTCAAGGGCATGCTGCGAAAGGCGGGCGAGCGGACGGTCCGGGGAGTGTGGGATTTTCCGGGAGGCTCGTATGTTGGGAGAGGCGTCGAAGCGATTGGCACCAAAGCGGTTATCTAAAGGCGAAGTACGTCTGGTCTGCCGGCCGAACTCGAGATTTACCGAGATGATAAAACTTATCTCGTCTGCCGTCATCGATTTTTCCGGCTCTGTAAAAAATCTACAAAATATGACCACACGACAAAAGATGAACCGATCTGACCGAAATTGCGTGTCGAAGCGAGAGAAAAAATCCAAAATTTGGGCTCCATCTTCGATCATTGAGAAAAATTCTCAAAATGGGAGGCTGAGCTGGAATATTTACTGCGTCCTGCTTGACCTGTTTTTTGCGGAATTGCGGCCAAAGTTCCAGCTAATAGCCAGGTAAGTGGAGTAAGCGAAGAGTTTGGCAGCAGGTCCAAAAGATTGACGGCCAACATCAGCGACAAACCTGCACTGGCGGCGCTGACATGTGCACCGCGCCACCATGCTCTCACCATTGGCAGGCACAGCAGCCCAAAAGTCGCAATGTAACCGGCCCAGCCGCTCATGCCGATAATGATGATCCAGGTCCCATCGGTAATACTCATAAGCCGGCCGGTGTATTCGTCAAAGATCTCGTTTCGGCCATATCCGCCCCAGCCGAACAAGGGGCGCTGACGCGCGCGTTCGAGCAGACTATCTTCGTTATCGATCCGGGTCTGAAAAGAAGAGGCTCGCTCGGGACTTGCTGCGGCTACTTGGTCGGCCAAGGCCTGTACCGGAACAAGATCCGCTCCGCGCATCATAGGGTAAACCAAGACGGTGATCGCCACTAATGCGCAAATGAGGCGAACACTGCCTCGCCGAATGAAGAGCGCCGCAAGTAGTGCTGCGGCGGCAAGGATCAGAGCTCCCAGCGATCGGCAAAGAACCATGATGCACATCAAATAAACAAGCCAAAACCATGTGGAGACCCCGAATATCTGCGCACGTGCGCGCACGAGGTAGGCGGCGGCGGCAATCGTCATGCTAGTTAGGATGGCGACTAGTAATCCGTGGCCCAAAAAGACCACTGGTCTAAATCCGCCGCCGCGCATCTGCTGATCGAAGCTATGGGGGAAGAAGCCGTAAATCCAAGTATGTAATTGCGGGCTCAATCGGATTTCAATAATCATCAAAATACTATAGATTAACATTGCGGCGACAAGAGATCGTAAAAGGTAATCTTGTGATCCGGTAGTCCGAAGCATGTTATATCCGAGTAGAAAAGGAATAAGGCCGATGACGTTAGTGACCGCTGCGGAAGCTGCGTCGTAGGGTTTCAGCCCCGGGAGCATCAGGCTGCCGAAGAAGAGCGGATCACGGTTAGTCAGGACGGTGAGCATCGGTGATATGACGTAGAGGGTCATCAACATCACCAGCCACCCTTCGCGGGGCAGTCGTAACGCGCGCGGTCCAGCGAAGATCAACGCACCCATGAATACTGCGACGCTCGGGATAGAGGTCTTATCTAGTGTTGGCACCGCAGGGAGATCGAATCCTGTATTGACCGGCAGGATTAGGTATCCTCCCAGTAATGACCAGATTAACGCGTGAGATGGTCGCAATGATGCGAACAGCGCGAGGATTACAATTGGCCAAATGATCAAAGCGGCATAGGCGATCATATTCGGCATTTGTCGGCCTCAATCCTTAATCAGGCTTGCTGCAGGGCAATGAGCGCATTGTGCCCCCAGTGAAGCAATCCATCCAAATTTTAAAGAGCTATGGGATTGCTGATCACAGTTCGGCGGCGTATGCCGCCGGCATGGAATATCTCAATGTTGAGTGAGGTCTCTCCAGATTAAAATCCTCTATACAAACGGCGACCTCTTCGCGAGCATGGATAATGTAGCCTCATGCGCTTAGAAACTACGCCGGTGAAGCAACAGTCGCCAAGGTTGCTTGCTTCTCGATACATCTTTTGGGTGTGGCCGAAGTCCCTGAGCAGCGAGATCGCCCAGAGGCGTTGCGCCGTTGCAAAGTGAAACGCTACCCCAAAGCGACGTTGTGTGTTGTGATTGATGCGCTCAGCAGGGTTTTCGAAACACGCCCCCATACGCAGCATGCGCTCTCAATCGGGTTTTTCGCCGGAAACGACCGGCGAGTGACGAGTTTGATCAGGGGCACGGCAAACTTTCTCGAGGGGCGGCAGCGGCGATGCGAGTGAAGTCGCAATCAACTGATCATCTGCACGCGCATTTCGGCACTAAATCGGCGATCGTTCCCCGGCTAGCCAATAACCCATTTGGCATTTTTTACGGTCACGATCCATAACCAAGATAAAGCTGATGCGCCGATCCAACTCGATCTGCAGGGCATGGTTGCAGTCCGTCCATCTTGTATTGCAATCAGCAGTTTCGGTCGAAGCTAGCTAAAACCCTGGAGTGTGCATTCCGACCGGCCGAAAACCTATTCTGTGCGCTGCGGAAGGAAAAATTTCTGTGGTGTCCTCGGGGCACGGGGGTGGCGAGGGTGTCGAAAATCTGTGCCGTTGCGCGCCTAAGCGCCGAGGACCGCATGCCGCTACTTTTGGAGGCAGTCACAATTCTCAAACGAGCCGGTGAGCCTTGTGCTCTCACAACAGTTGGTGAAGGTGAAATGCGGATGGAGGTGGAAGGCCTCATCAATCGAGTAGAGCTTAGCGATGACGGCAAAATCGGGGAGGGGTCGTCTTTAGGATGAGGAAATTCAGCATCTCCTCGACGCAGGCGTCACGGTGCTGCCGAGTTTTTGCTGAGGGGGATGGGCTAGTGTAATCATGGTAGCGTTACCTTTTGTTAGGTCCGGTATCGCATCAGCGGTCGCGGTTACGCATGAACTTATAAATAGGGACTGCCGCTTGTTGGTTTCTGCTGGATCTGTCGGCGCGCTCGTCGAAGCGATCCGTGCTGCTCCAACTGCGTCGCCTCATGATCTCGACGTTATGCGTGAGGTCGGCCGCTCGCGAGTCTCGAGGCTGGATGACCCCCTCGTAAATGGGCAACAGCGAAACAAGCTCTTTCGAAAGGGAATCCAAGCTCATGAATGAAGCTGTAGTTTTACTCATGTGGCTACTCGCCATTGCAGCGACCTTGCCGTTACTCGTTTTAGCCTTAGAGGTTTGGCTCGGCATCTGGGGAACGAAGGCGATCCCGCTAAATGGGCGGGTGCCCAAAACCTGCATCCTTATCCCGGCTCACGACGAGGCGAAGGTCATAGCGCAAACCCTCACGCATCTTGGCACGGTCCTTGGCCCCTCGACGAGGGCGGTAGTCGTGGCGGATAACTGCACAGATGATACCGCAGCTATTGCCCGTGAACACGGTTTTGAAGTGCTGGAGCGTTTTGACTCGGAGAAACTAGGCAAAGGCTTCGCGCTTGCCTTCGGCCGTGATCACTTACGGGCTGAGCCTCCAGAATGTGTGGTGGTCATCGATGCGGATTGTTATTCTGATCCGCGTTCAGTCGCCGACCTCGCTCGCTACAGTTATGCTACGCAATCAGCGGTGCAGGCTCGTTATGTTTTCATTCCGGACCGTGCCGCGTCACCCAAAGTGCAAATCTCTAATTTTGCCTTCTGGATCAAGAATGTGGTCCGTCAGAGAGGCGTCTCTCGCGTTGGTGGAGGTGCAATCCTTACTGGTACCGGTATGGCCTTCCCATGGAGCATCTTTGATCGCGTTTCTCTTGCAACCGGGAGCATTGTCGAAGACATGGCGCTTAGTGTGGAACTTGCCCATTCTGGCGCCCCTCCTCTTTTTCTCGAGCAGGCGCAGGTTCTAAGTGTCTCGGCCGGGGAGCAAGCAACTTTCGGCCAAAGGTCGCGCTGGGAGCACGGGCTGCTGTCTATGGCCGCTACCCATGCACTTGCGTTGTTGAAGCATGGCTTCAGAGCCATGGACCGCAAGGCAATCCTGCTTGGTCTCCATCTGTTGGTTCCTCCGCTTGCGTTGCTCGTGGTGCTATCTGCTCTTATCGCTGGGTTTCTTTTCGCTGCAGCTATATCCGTAGGCAACTGGTACCCATCTGCCGTTCTTGTCACATCTCTGATGGCGGCTCTGATAGGCGTTCTTGTCAATTGGGCGCTCGAGGGGCGCCGCTGGTTGACGCCGCAAGCGCTGGCAGCTGCGCCGCTTTACTTGATGTGGAAGTTGCCGATCTACGGTCGCTTTCTCGCACGTAAGCGTGTCGGCTGGGAAAGAACTGATCGCGACTAAGCTTGTGCATCGAATACGAGGAGTGGGCCGATATGATTCGACTAAAGGTCAAATGTAAATGCACGCTCTCTCGCGCAAGGGGCAGAGTGACCCCCTAATGTGCGCATACAAGATCGGTGTCGTCGTTATTGGCCGTAACGAGGGGGAGCGTCTCAAGCGGTGCTTGCTTTCGATACCTGCGGGATACCAGGTGGTCTATGTGGATTCCGGATCCAGTGACGGCAGCGTCGAGTTTGCGCGATCGACTGGCGCCGTCGTGGTCGACCTTGAAGATCACAGAGGCTTTACAGCAGCCAGGGCGCGGAACGCTGGCTGGCGCCAGTTGCTTGAGCAGGATCCTGAGACAACCTTCGTTCAATTTATCGACGGTGATTGCGAGATCGAAGCTGGGTGGTTCAGCAACGCTTCGAGCGCGATTATGGCCGATGCCCGCCTCGCAATCGTGTTCGGCCGACGAAGCGAACGATTCCCCGAAAGGAGCATTTACAACAGACTATGTGATGATGAATGGGATGTGCCCGTCGGGATCGTCACGGCGTGTGGCGGTGACGCGCTCACGCGGGCAGTAGCTTTGCGCGAAGTGGGCGGCTACAGTGATGATCTGATCGCTGGGGAGGAACCGGATCTATGCCTTCGGCTTGGCAGGGCAGGCTGGCAAGTGCGGCGGATCGACGCCGCGATGACACTGCATGATGCGAATATACTTCGTTTTTCGAATTGGTGGAAAAGGGCACGGCGCGCAGGATATGCTTATGCCATGCATGTCTGGCGCCATGGTGAGCGTTCACTCCCCAGCTGGCGACGTGCGCTATTGAGCATCCTTTTTTGGGGCTTCAGTTTGCCGACAATCCTTTTTGTGACGGCAGCAGTTTTTCTAGGTTTTTGCTCGATTGCATCTGGGTTAATTTCTTCGGCCATATTGTTGATCTATTTTTTTCAATTTGTTCGTATTTCGTTGCGCAAGCGACGCTCTGGCCGGCCATGCCGATTTGCAGCGGCTTACGCAGGTTTGATGCTAATTGGAAAATTTGCGGAAATGTCGGGAGTTCTGCGGTGCTGGTCAGCGCAGGTGCGCGGGCGCAAAGCGGGGTTAATCGAATACAAGTAGTGGGTTGTGCCCAACCAATTCCAAGAGGGTCTTGTCTGGCGTTAGTATCTTCAGCACACTTTGCCGCTTAGGGTTGTGGGGGCGTTCATTGTCTCCGCTTAGCGTTCAGGAAGCGAGCTCGCAGGGGGCAGACTCAGTCGGTGCAAAGTAGATAAATGACACATTCTGTTTCTCGAGGAAGTTCGTCGGTCCTTCCGCGCCGTATTAATCTGGATGCTCCCTCAATTGCGCCGGTTCCTGTTCTGCGGCCGAGTGTGCCGCCTTTGGAAGACGTGCTCCCCTACCTTGAGAGCATATGGGCCTCTGGACAGCTCACAAATAACGGGATCTACGTCAGGCGGCTCCAAGAAGAACTTCAAGATTATTTCGGCGTGCCATATATTAGGCTCATAGCTAACTGTACGCTGGGGACGCTCTTGGCACTGCGGGCATTGGGTATAACCGGTGACGTCATCACTTCACCATACACGTTTGTCGCGACTGCGAACGCGATTGTCCTTGCGGGCGCCACCCCGGTATTCGCAGATATCGATCCGGAGACTTTGAACCTTTCTCCGAAGGCCGTCGCTGAACAGATAACGGAACGAACGCAAGCGATCCTAGCGGTGCATAGCTATGGGATTCCATGTGACATAGAAGCGCTGCAAGAGATCGCCGACGGCCACGGTATCCCACTCATTTTTGATGCGGCGCACTGCTTTGGGGTCAAAGTCGGGGGGCGGTCTGTCCTAAGCTACGGAGACTGCTCCATAATCAGTTTCCACGCCACAAAAATCTTTAGCACCTTTGAGGGCGGCGCCATGGTTTCATCAAATCCTCAACTTGTTGAGGCCGTTGGGCAACTCGCAAATAACGGCATAGTCAATGAAGAGACCGTCAATCATGTGGGCTTGAACGCCAAAATGAGCGAGTTGCACGCGGCTGTTGGCTTGGCACAATTGCCATATGTGTCGGATCAGATTGCTAAGCGCTGCGCAATTGTCGGGGCATATTTAAGGGCGCTGTCGAGCGTTCAAGGGGTGCGCTTTATTCAGCCCTCGTCCGATGTCGTACATAACGGCTATATGTTCCCAATTATTGTCGAGCCGGACTATCCTGTTACACGCGATCAGTTGTGCGAAATCCTGAGGCAAAACGGGATATCCGCCAGAAAATATTTTTTCCCGAGTGTAGCTGACTTACCTGCGCACGCAGGCGCTCCTTCGGCAGGTCTCGGAACGGTCGCCGTGGCGCGCCGTGCTGCTGACAGTGTCCTTTGTCTGCCTGTCTTCCCCGGCCTCGATCCGGTCGTTCAAAATCGCATAATTGAAATTGTGCGAAGCCCTTTGTGCTGAATCTCGCGAGACGGCGTGGGGGGCTATGGTTTGGTGGCCGACAGGAGGGCGTCGATCGAATAGATCCCCAGCGGCAGTGGAGTGATATGTCTTAAAGAAAGCGGCCATCTGATGGTGCTGTGGGTACGTTTCACCGTCAGAACGGAGATCTGGCGGAATGGGGAATCTCAGTCGATCTGGATGATTTAGATCGCTTGCCAGAAAGTAAGATATAACCTCGTGACGCACACGGAATCATCGACCAATGAACTAATCCTGCTGCCTGTGTTGACGGCACAGAGGGCTGCATCCGGGCGTCTTATCGTCACTCAGAAATACCTGAGGGGAGCCGCCGAGTATGCCAAGTCTTGGCCTGGACCGGTAACCAGTCTCTTCAATGTTTCGCCATTGCCGTCCACTGACCTTGACCAAGTAGAAGTCGCGAGCGACATTGGTGAGCACGTTATCGAGATCCGGCCCTGTGATCTTAAAGTGCTCGCCCGACGCCTTCAATCAGCCTCCTTGGTGGTCGGCTTCCTTTCGCCATTCGAGGTCGCGACAACAGAGCTTTGTAATCGTATTGGGGTGCCAGTCATACATGTGTCCGAGTACACTCTGCGGACAGAATGGCAGATCATAGACAGTAGCGGAACGAACCCTATCGTGAAGCTTCGAAGAAAGCTTTGGGCTTGGAAAGCGGAGCGCCTTCGTCAATATCTAGTCGGCATCTCTGCAGGCTTGCAATGCAATGGCGTCCCTACGTACCGCGCCTACCGCGAGATATGTCCCGAAGCGTTCCTATTTTTTGACAACCGCGTAAAGAAGTCTGGTATAATTTCATCTGAAAAGCTAGCTCGAAAAACTCTGGAGGTCCAAGTCGGGAGACCACTTCGGCTGGTCTTTGGCGGAAGATTTGTCCCAATGAAGGGGGTGCTGCAGCTCCCGCGAGTTGCACGACACCTAAGCCAAGCCGGCGTCCCGTTTGAGTTAGCGATCTATGGGGCTGGCCCAGAAGAGAGCAAACTTCGTTCGGCGATCTCCCGTTATGGGCTTGAGCATCAGATTTCGATCTTTCCGCCGGTCGATTTCGATCAAGAATGGGTGCCATTTTTGAAGCAGTCTGCGGATCTATTCGTTTGCTGCCACATGCAAGGCGATCCATCGAGCACTTATTCCGAGGTCATGGCGTGCGGAGTACCAATCGCAGGCTACGATAATGAGGCCTTTAAGGGCATCGTGGAAATCTCCG
>JGI12210J13797_10115272_pt1 | contig 10230 bp, 8 predicted proteins | sample ElkSlonscriptome_3_FD_13797 | JGI IMG/M metagenome (IMG submission 13797) | reverse complement strand
CGGTCCAGCCGCAGCCGCCGGTAGCCCACCCCGAACACCTGGTCCTTCATCGCGCGTCCTCCTGGCCGATCGCGGCCATGAACGCGTCCTCCAGCCGGCGGCCGCGGGGCTGTAGCTGCCACAGCGCCACGCCCACCGCCCGGGCCGCGCCCCAGATCACCGCCGGCCCCGCGCCCTCGGCCAGCCGCACCCGCAGCGCGTCGGACTGCTCGCCCGGCCGCACCTCGTGCCCGCCCGCCCGCAGGGCCCCCGCCAGCGCGGCCAGATCGCCCTCGCCCCGCAGCACGTGCTCCTCCTCGCCCATGCGCGCCTGCAGCTCGTGCAGCGAGCCCGCGTACTTCACCTGGCCGCGGTCCATGATGATGCACGCGTCGCACACCCGCTCCACGTCGTGCAGCAGGTGGGTCGACAGCAGCACGGCCGGGCCCGCGCCGTCGCGCAGGCGCGCCAGCAATTGTAGGAGCTCGTCGCGGTTGCCCGGGTCCAGGCCCGAGGTCGGCTCGTCGAGCAGCAGCAGCTCGGGGTCGTGCACCAGCGCCATCGCCAGCTTCACCCGCTGGTGCATGCCCGTGCTGTAGCCCTCGACCGGGCGCTGGCGGGCCTCGTCCAGGCCCACCAGGTCGAGCATCTCGTGGGCGCGCAGCACCGCCGTGCGCCGCGGCAGCCCGCACAGCTCGCCCGCGTACGCCACCGACTCCAGCCCCGAAAGCCCCGGGATCCGATGCGCCCCCTCGGCCGCATAGCCCAGCCGCATCCGCACCTGGCCCGGCTGGGCGCGGGCATCGATCCCCAGCACCCGCACCTCGCCCGCGTCGGGCGTGGTCAGCCCCAAGCACACGCGCATCAGCGTGGTCTTGCCGGCCCCGTTGGGGCCCAGCAGGCCCACCGCGCGACCGTCCACCTGGCACGTCACGTCACGGAGGGCTTGCAGCGCGCCGAAGCGCTTGGTCACACCGTGAAGCTCCAGGAGCACCCACGGGTTGTACCCCACTTCTCGGAAGCCGGGCCCCGGCGGCACCGCGACCCGGCCACGCGCCGCTACCCGAACATGCCGCCGAGGCCCCCGGGCAGCTTGCTCTTGAGCCCGGCCACCGCATCGGATTGCAGCAGTGCGGGCACCTCGTCGGCGTGCTCCTTGAGGAACTCGATCACCGCCCGAGCCTGCGCCTCGCTGATGCCCACCTTCGCCGCCATGTTCGTCGCGAATTCTTCGATCATGGGCCGCAGTATGCTCGCCGTCGCCAGTGCGTCAAGTGCGGACCCCGAGCCCCGACCCAGCCCCGACCCAGCCCCGACCCAGCCCCGACGGCGGGCCGCTCGAGCCGGTGATTCGCGCGCTGGCCAGCGCTTGCTCCGTGGGATACACGGAGTGACATGCATGGCCTGCGCATCCCTTCCCTTGCCTTGCTGGCCCTCGCTCTCGGCGGGTGTCCACAGGACGACATCGGCGACGACTCGAGCGCCCAGCCCACCACGGAGGGCTCGGGCTCCACGACCGAGCCCATGCCCTCCACCATGCCGCCGATGACCTCGCCGGCCACGACCACCGCCACCGACACGGGGGATGCCACCACGACCGCAGGCACCGCCGACGACGACGCCACCGAAGGCTCGTTCCTCGAGATGGACATGGGCGAGGTCGGGGGCACCTGTGACGTGTACACCCAAGACTGTCCCGACGGAGAGAAGTGCATGCCGTGGGCGGCCGACGGCGGGCAGTCGTGGAACGGCACCACCTGCAGCCCCATCGTCGCCACGCCCGGCCAGGTCGGCGATCCCTGCACCGTAGAGGGCAGTGCGGTCAGCGGGCTCGACGACTGTGACGAGGGCGCCATGTGTTACAACGTGAGCGTCGAGGACAACATGGGCACGTGCTTCGAGCTGTGCGGAGGCAGCCCGGACGCCCCCACGTGCGACGAGGGCCTGTGTGCCATCTACAACGACGGCAACCTCCCGCTGTGCCTGCTCGACTGCGACCCGCTGCTGCAGGACTGCGGCCCCGAGCAGCTGTGCCTCGCAAGCCCCAACGCCAACGGCTTCGTGTGCATCCTCGACTCGCTGCCGTTCTCCGACGGCGGCTACGGGGCGCCCTGCGAGTACGTGAACACCTGCGATCCGGGCTTCTTCTGCGCGGTGGCCGAGGTGGTCGCCGGCTGCCTCAACGCCGGGGGCTGCTGCGCCGAGTTCTGCGATCTCTCGGTCCCCGATCCCTCCTCGCAGTGCACCGGCCAGGGCAACGGCGAGGAGTGCCAGCCCTGGTACGGCGTGGGCGAGCCCCCTCCCGGCTACGAAGACGTGGGCTTCTGCGGGATCCCCAGCTGAGGAGAGCGCCATGACGCACGCACGCATCGCATCTTCGTGTCTGCTGCTCGCCGCGCTCGGCTGCGGTGACTCCACCGCCGATCCTCCCGCCGACGGCTCCTCGGGAGACAGCACCGGCACCACCCCCGGCACCACCACCACCCTCGACACCAGCGGCGACACCACCACCGGCTCGCCCCCAGGCTCGAGCAGCGACACCGCCCCCGACTCGAGCGACGGCACCACCACCGCCGGGGTCGGGCCCGAGATCGAGGTCTCGGTCGAGGCCCGGCCCGTGGCCAGCGGCGGCAGCGTGGCCCTGCCCCCCGTGGGCGTCAGCGCCGTGGGCGAGACGGTGGTCGTCACCATCGAGAACGCGGGCTCCGAGACGCTCGAGCTGGGCGCCATCACCCTCGACCAGGGCGCCACCGCCCACTTCGCGCTCGACGACACCGGCGTGGAGGCCATGGTCGCCCCCGGGGCGTCCACCAGCGTGAGCGTGACCTTCGACCCCAGCAACGGCGGCCGCAAGTCGGCACAGCTGGCCATCGAGAGCAACGACGCCGACGAGGCCACCTATCTCGTCACGCTCGACGCGCGCACCCCCGCCAACACCTACCGCCTGCTCCAGCCCGCCACCCCGCCCTCGGTGCGCTTCAACGCCGCCATCGCCGGCACCGGCGACGGGCGGGTGCTGATGTTCGGCGGGCGAGGCTCCGACGGCGCGCGCCTGAGCGACACCTGGCTGCTCGATCCCGAGGCGGGCGAGTGGACCGAGCTGAGCCCCCCCGTGTCGCCCTCGGCTCGCGACTCCCACTCCATGGCCACCGCGGGCGCGGGCGCGGTGCTGCTGTTCGGCGGCAACTTCACCAACGGGCCCATGCCCACCCCGCTCGACGACACCTGGGTCTTCGATCTCGCCGCCGAGACCTGGACCGAGCTGCTGCCCCCCGAGGCGCCGCCCAGCCGCTACCAGCACGCGCTGGTGCCCGTGGGCGACGGCATGGTCATGGCGTTCGGCGGCCGCGCGGGCTTCGGCCTGGAGTACGACGACACCTGGGTGTTCGATCTCGCCGCCGAGACCTGGGCCGATCTCGCCCCGGCCACCTCGCCCGGCACCCGCTCGGCGTTCTCGATGGCCTTCGACGGCGACGACACCGTGCTGCTGGTCGGCGGCACCAACGACAGCGTGATCATCAGCGACCAGACCTGGGCCTACCGCGTGGGCGCCAACGACTGGGAGCCGCTGGCCGTGGCCGGGCAGGGCGAGCACTTCAACGCCGCCGGCGCGTGGGTCGAGGGCGTGTTCGTCTCGCACGGCGGCAAGGGCACCTGCTGCACCGAGCCCGTGGCCGTCACCTGGGCCTACGACCCCGGGGCCGACGCATGGTCGGACATCTCCCCCATGACCCAGCCCGTGCCTCGCTTCAGCCACACCATGGAGGCGGTGGGCCCCGACAAGGCGATCATCTTCGGTGGCCTGCTCATGAACGCCAACAACGAGAGCGCCACCGCTCAGACCTGGGAGTACGTCGGGCCCTGAGCGGGCCCCGCCGTGCCGAGCTGCCGTGTTCGCGCTGGCCCTCACCACCCTGCTGCTCGCCCCGTCGGCGGGGGCCGACCGGTTCCCCGCCGAGCCCACGGGCCCAGCCGTCTCCGCGCCGGTGCTCGTCACCGAGCCCGCGCCCGCCCCCGAGCCCGCGCCCGCCCCCACGCCCTCCCGGGCGCTGGCCTACCACCACGATCGCACCCTGCTCGACCTGGCGGGCATGGGCACGCTCACCGGCTGGGCCGTGGGCAACATCGCGGTGGGCGTCGCGGGCAACCTCACCACCGCCAAGGGCCCCACCCGCTACTTCCACCAGGGCAACGCCGCGTGGAACACGGTGAACCTCGCCCTGGGGATCTGGGGGCTGCGCCGGGCCCATCGCGACGCGGCCCGCCCGGTGAGCCTGGCCACCGGTCGCGACCGAGCCCGCGACGCGCAGAAGGTGTTCGGGATCAATGCCGCGCTCGACGTGCTGTACATCAGCGCCGGGGCGATCCACTGGTCGCTGGGCCAGGCCCTCCGCCACGATCGGGTGCAGGGCTACGGCCAGGCCCTGGTGCTCCAGGGCGCATTCCTCTTCGTGTTCGACGTGGGCATGATGGCCGCCCACGAGCGGCTGCTCGGGCCCCGCGGCTCCCGGCCCGGCATCCTCGCCCGGCTGCGCCCCGTCGCCGCCCCGCAGCCGGGGGGCCTGGTGGCTGGCGTGGCCCTGCCGCTTCGCTGATCGCCCGCAACTCGGTTGGCAACCCCAACGTTCGCCGCTCTCGCGACGTTGTCGGGGGGACCGGGTCGCACGCGGCGGCCGGCTAGACGATCCCCACGTAACCTGCAAGGCTTCGACCGATGCAACAACTGGCCACCCAAGCGTGGACCCCCTGGATCGCCGCTCTGGTGCTCGGGGGAGGCGCCATCCTCCTGCTGGCCACCCTCGGGGTGCCCCTGCGAGGCTTGCCGCGGGCCATCGCCGCGCTGCGCTCGGGCGAGGTCACCCAGGGCGACGACGGCCCGCTGTGGCTGCCGCTCGCGGCCGCCACCGGCATGGGCGGCATCACCGGCGGCGTGCTGGCCGTGGCCACCGGAGGCCCCGGCGCGCTGGTGTGGATGTGGATCGCCACGCTGGTCGGCATGGCCATCGTGTTCGCCGAGGCCAGCCTCGCCGCCCGGGCCCGCGCCGACCAGGAGCCGGCCACCGTGCACCTGCTGGCCGCCCCCGGCCTCGGTCGCTTGCTGGCCCCCATGTACGCCATCGCCGTGGTGGTGATGGCCGTGGTGGTGGGCGCCGCGTTCCAGACCAACCAGGCCGGCGCCGTGTTCGAGTCGACCCTGGGCATCGCGCCGCTCACCTCCGCGGTGGGGCTGGCCCTGCTCGCGCTCCCGTTCGTGCTCGTGCCCCGGCTGCGGCGGCTGCTGCTGCTGCTCGTGCCCGTCGCCGTGCTGCTCTACGCCGGCGTGACCCTGCGCGTGCTGCTCGACGACGGCGTGTTGCTGAGCCTGCTGCTGGGCGACGCGGTCAATGCCGCCTTCGGCGTGGTCCCGGCCGTGGGCGGAGCCGCCGGCGGCGGCGTGGCCCTGGCCGTCACCCACGGCGTGCTGCGGGCCACCCTCGCGGGCGAGGCCGGCCTGGGCAGCGCCGCCCTGCTCGACCTGCGCGCGCGCAGCCGCGGCTCGGCCGGCGCGGTGGTCATGCTCGTGCCGCTCATCGCCTCGGGCGTGGTCGGCAGCCTCAGCGCCATGCTCATGCTCGGCGACGCCGGCAAGGTCGAGCCCATCGCCGACCCCGAGCTGGTGCCGCTCGAGCGCACCTTCGCCCGGGGCCTGCGCCCCAGCCAGCAGGTCGGCCAGACCGTAGTCCTCCCCGAGGACACCACCATGGAGGCCGGCAAGTTCTACGACATGGTCCTGCGCTCCAACCCCCGGGGTCATGCGCTCGGCAAGCTGGTCAAGGAAAAGAACCACGTCGCCCTGCCCCACTGGGTCATCGCCCACGCCTCCGACACCATCGTGCTGCGCCCGCGCGACGAGGAGAAGGCCGAGCACGCCGCCTGGGACGTGCGGATCCCGTGCACGCGCGAGGTGAAGACCGCCGCCGGGGGGCTGGAGTACCTGCTGCTCGAGCCCGAGGATCCCGAGCTCGACATCCACAAGCTGGCCCTGCAGCTCGATCTCTCCACCCAGCCCTACATCGTGTTCGGCGACTTCGAATTCGCCGGGCGGGTGGGCCGGGCCACCAGCCCCGACACCTCGCTGGGCGAGCACCTCGCCATGTTCGAGCCGCCCGCCGCGGACCGGCCGTTCAACCCCAAGTTCCACGAGTTCTTCCGCTCCGGCTTCCGGGGGCCCTACGCCAACGACGGGAAGCCGCGCCCCCCCTGGGGCCTGGTCGCCCGCGAGGGCTTCGACGCCGAGATCGGCTCGATCGTCGACCTGAAGCTCGAGGGCCATCCCCGCGGCGACGATCTGCTCGAGGTCACCCGCAGCGGCGGGCTGGCTGCGCCCGCCTGGGACATCCTGCTCGACACCAAGACCATCGTCATCCGGCACGACGACGACCCCGCGCAGGACATCCGCGTGGCCGTAACCCCGCGCTACGACCTGTTCCGCGTGCGCTTCGAACTCGCCGACGAGCGCTTCTCCGACATCCGCGTCCTCGACTCCATGGAGGGCTACTCCAAGGCCTACCTCGTGGTGCCCGACTACGCGTTCGAGGCCGAGGTCCACGGCGACACCCGCCTGCCCGCCACCCTCGCCGGGCGCCGCGTGCTCGTGCCCATGCACGAGCTGGGCGAGGTGCAGGGCCACTTCGGCGAGGACGACACCTACCGCCCCCATCCGGGCGAGCTGCTCGCCCTGGGCCTGGCCGGCCCGCGGCTGGACCACCAGGGCGCCCAGGTGCTGGCCGACCGCGTGCTCGGGGGCGGCGGCAGCCTCGGGCGGCCGGTGCTCCTGCTGGTCGTGTTCGTGTTCGCCCTGTCCACCATCGTGGGCTGGTCCGAGCTGGGCGGCCGAGCCGCCACCGCCCTCGCCGGCTCGGTGGGCGGAACCGTGCTCAAGGCGGCCATGCTCGTCGGCGCCGCGCTGGGCAGCACCTGGTCGCTCTCCGAGCTGATCCCCGCCGTCGATCTGAGCCTGGCCGCGGTCGTGGTCCCCAGCATCGTGGGCCTGGTCCTGCTGCTGCCGCGGGTGCGCGCCGCATCGAAGATGACCGACGATCTGGTCGGCCCCCCGCGCGGCGACTGAGAGGTTTGGTACCCCCTACTCGCAGCGCTCGACGTGGTCGCGGTGATGCTATCGTGCCTCGGTCAGCGACCATGCGAGCTTCGTCGATATCTTCGTCCTCCATGGCCGTCTCCGAGCTGGGGATCCGGGGCGAGTACCAGCGGGCCGAGACCACCTTGACCCTGCGCGAGGGGCTCGCCGAGTACTACCGGGTCAACCCAGGGCTATGCAATCCCGCACACATCGACGACGAGACGGTCGCGTCCTACTTCCGAAGCCACGACTGCACCCACGTGATCTTCGGTACGCACACGGGCCCGCTCGACGAGGGGCTCAACGACATGCTGACCATGTTCGGCGTGGACATCCGGCTGCTCGACTACGTCAAGGGCTTCTTCAGCTCCGACGTCGCCAAGTCCATCACCAAGACCTATCTCAACCGCTCGATCTTCAGGCTGCTGTGGCGCACGCTGAAGCTGATGCCGAGGACTCGGCGAATGGCCCGCGCCATGACCCGCAAGTGGCCCTGGACGCCGCCGCCCGAGCTGTTGGATCGGCCGCTGCGAGAGATCCGGCGGGAGTATGGGATCGAGGTGTTTCGGCCGGAGATTGCCCTGGAGCTGACGGGTGGGGACGCCGCTCCTGCTTCTCCATGAACCCGGCCGACTCGCGTAGACTCGTGGTCCCTCCCGCGCACTCACCCCCCTCGCAAAAGCCCCCGGATTCCAGCGGCTTACGGCGAAAAGAGAACGATGTCGCGGTCTTGGAATCCGGAGGTTTGGGTTACGCCCGGTCAACGCCCTCTTCGCGCCTTGGCACGAGCCGCGCTGACGGCGTTCTGACCCCACGAGGGTTTCGCCACAGGCTGCTGCTAGGCCTTGGCGACCACCACCTTGGCGGGGCGAAGGGTCTGCTCGTCGAGCTCGTAGCCTTCGGAGAGGACCTCCACCACCGAGCCCGCGGGGGTGGCGTCGGTGGCGGGCGCGAGGCTGACGGCTTCGTGGTGCGCCGAGTCGAAGGGCAGCCCGAGCGAGGGCCGGTGTCGCGCACGGTGCTGGGCTAGCACCGCGTGCAGCTTGCTCCGGACCATCTGCACGCCCTGGGCAACCGCCGGCGGGACCTCGTGGGTACTCAACTGCTCGACCGCCCGATCGAGGTCGTCGGCGACTTCGAGGACGCTGAGGAGCACGGCCCGGTGCGCGCGGTCGATCGTGCGCTCGGCCTCACGCTCGATCCGGGTGCGCACGCGATCGACCTCCGCACTCGCAGCGGCAGATTTCTCCTGCGCGGCCCGAAGGGCCTCGTCCTTGTCGGCGAGCATGCGCTCGAGCGTCTCGACTTCGCCCTCGAGGATCGCGGTGTAGTTGCCTGCGTCCGAGGGGGCGGGCTCGCCGGGCTCGCCGGCCATCGCCGCTGCGAACTCGGCTGCGGCTTGCGCTGCATCGAAACCTTGGTTGGTGTTCTTCGAGTTCTCGTCGGGCATGGTGAGCCGGGATGGTAGCGCGTCGTGAGGGAAGGGTGTTTCGTGGACGGATGACCTCGGGTCCACCCCGAATCGTGCGTCGATACCCCCTACCCGCACTCGACGCTCCCGGACGCACGCGCGAAAACCGTTCGTCTTCGTGCGCGGCTCGGTGATCCGGAGGGGAGTCGCGGGCGTCTGCCCAGGGGAGCCCCCATGTTCGAACGCGTCGATGTACTCGTCACCCTTGCCCTGGCCCTCGCCTCGACCGCGCTCAGCGCCTGCGGCGAAGCCCCACCCGACTTCATCGAGCCGTCGCCCGAGGCGCCGCGAAGCTTCGCCTCGGGCGATCTCGAGCTGCACTGGAGCTTCCAAGACCGAGATGGATCGACGATCCTCGATCTCTCGGGCAATGGCCGGCACGGCACGATCCAAGGCGCGACCGCCGTGCCCTCGCCATGGGGCGAAGCGCTGTCCTTCGACGGCATCGACGACATGATCAGCTTCATCGGGCCCCGGGACCCGAACGACTACGGCGGTGCCACGAGCGGCGCGATGACCATCAGCGCGCGCGTCCGCGTGTCCGATGCTAGCCGCGTCAACAGTCTCTGCGTCGGATGCGGTCCCATGAGCTCGTTCGCGATCGGCACCGAGAGCTTGGGGGAGCGCGCCCATGCCACGCTGAGGAACGTGATCATCGGCGGCAATACGTGGCCGTTGTCGACCGACGGGTCGATCGAGGACGACACGTGGACCAATGTCACGATGGTCGTGGAAGCCGGCGTCGGCACGACCTATTACCTCGACTGCGAGCACGACTCGTTCTCCGCCAACACCGACATGGGACTGCACGACTACGGATATTCCGCCGTGGGGCAGGGGTCGGCGCCGGACCGGTGGTTGCACGGCGAGGTCGACGATCTGCGCATCTGGAGCCGCGCGTTGACTTCGGCCGAGATCGAAGCCGCGGTCTGTGACGCGCCGGTCGAGCTGCCGTGCAACGGCGCACCCGAGGCGGCCGAGCTGGACATCGTGCTTCCGGACGCTCCTGGCGACTATCCCGTGCCCGCGTGTGCCGATCCGGGCGTGGTCTGCGTGACCCCGTCGACGTTCGCGACCGCCTACGATCCCGCGGCCGACACCGTCGTCTTTGGCGAGGGCACGTACACCACCGCCGACATTGGGGCGGACTACTTGGCCATCGAGGGCCAGACCTTGTTGGCCGGGACCCAAGGCACGGCCGTGCTGCAGTTCGGGATCGAGGCGGGCGGGAACAACAGTCCGGCCCTAGACTTCACCGGCTCGCGCATTCAGGGGCTGAACTTCGACATCGACGATGCGGACCACACGCCACCGCTGCCGCCGACGCCCGGAAATCCCGGAGGTCGAGCCGCGATCCGGGCGTGGGGCGGGGCCACCGGGCTTCAGGTCCTCGACGTCACCGTCCACGGCCACGGCGTCATCGACAGCGGCGTCTACGTTTCTTCGCCGGAGGGACTCGAGCTGCACCGACTGCACCTCCGCGACGTACGTCGCTTCGGCATCCTCGCCGCGGGGGTCGCAGCGTTCGACACGCCGGTCGAAATCAGTCACATCGACATTGCGGGCATCGACGAGCCCGAGGTCGTCGCCGACCCGACGGCCGCGACCACCGGTATCGGCATCATGCTGGGCCACCGCGGCAACGTCTCCGACGTTCGTG
>JGI12210J13797_10061499_pt1 | contig 10230 bp, 6 predicted proteins | sample ElkSlonscriptome_3_FD_13797 | JGI IMG/M metagenome (IMG submission 13797) | reverse complement strand
GGTGCGAGAGATCGAGCCCGCCGCCGGCGTGCTCGCCCATGCGCAGCCCGGTGGCCGACAGCCGCTGGCGCAGCAGCAGCGCGTTGTCGGCCGCGGCGGTGCTGGGGAGCTCGGCCAGCGCTCGCGTGCTCCAGCCCTCGGCGGCGGCGGGCCCGGCCAGATCGATGAGGAAGTCGGCCAGCAGGGTCGACATCTTTCCCTGGCCCAGCAGCTCCGGCGCCGGCTCCTCCGCGAGGGCCTGGGCCGCGGCGCGGGCCACCAGCCACTCCAGCACCGACTCGTGGATGAAGGAGAAGCGGCCCACCTCGTCGCGCACCAGCAGGGTGCCCGAGCCGATCTGGAACCCGGCCTCCTCCCGGCTGCCCTTGGCCAGGGTGACCAGCACCGCGCCGATGTCCTCGAGCTCGTCCACGCCCACGTGGTGCTCGCCGCGGGTCCACAGCCGCACGGCCAGCTCGGTGACCGCGGCCCAGCGGGCCTCGACCGTCAGCCCCGGTGCGGCGCCCCGCGGGTGGCGGCGGTCGTCTTCGAAGGCCAGCCAGCGGGTGAGCAGGCTGCGGTACAGCCCCGCGGCACTCACCGCGCCCTGCCGATCGCGGGCGGCTCGCAGCTCGTCGTCGGTGAGCGCGGCGATGAAGCCCAGCATGCGGGGGTTGGCGCTCAGGCCCGAGAGATCGCGAACGTCGGCGATGAGGCGCATGCGCTCGTGGGCCTGCTCGGCGCTGCCGAGGTGGGCGGCGAGGAAGCGCTCGATCTGGTCGTCTTCGAAGGGCAGCAGCGTGACCACCCGGTGCCCGGGCACGGCCTCCACCTTCTGCAGCAGCACCTGGCGCACGGCCTCCTTGGCCTGGTGATCGCTCAAGAAGTGCTGCCGCCGGCTGGTCACGACGACCTTGGCGCGGCCGCGGGCGGCGGACACGATCGTCTCGAAGTGCTCGGCGGCGCGGGCGTAGGTGGAGCGCACCACCAGCTCGTCGAACCCGTCGAACAGCAGCACCACCCGGCCGTCCTCCAGCATGCGCATGAAGCGAGCGGGGCTGTAGTCGTCGACGTCGTGCAGCGCGAAGTGCTGGGCGAGCAGCTGCTCGAGGCGCAGGCCCTTCTCCAGGCTGCGCATCTCCACCAGGATCGGCACCGCGGCCCCCTCGGCCGCGGCCAGGCGCAGGGCCAGCTGCCGCAGCAGGAAGGTCTTGCCCGTGCCGAACGTGCCCAGCACCAGCACGAAGCGCCCGTGCTCGTCGTTCAGCCAGCTCTGCACCGTGGCCAGGGCGTCGGCGTGGCGCTGCTGCTGCCGCCCGAGGTGCTCGACCATTCGCTGGCCCACGTACTTGTCGGGCGGGTACACGCGGTCGCCGGCGAGGCGCGAGGCCAGCTGGGCCCGGTAGCGGCGGAAGTCGATGAGCCCGCAGTACTGCTCGTAGGAGCGCAGCCACACGCCGGCCGCCCGGGCTCGCTCGACCAGCGCGGGCGAGGGCACCGGGCCTCCGTGCACGAACATGGCGCGCACGCCCGGATCGCGCTGGCGGTAGGGCTGGGCCACCCGCTGGGCGAACGCGTCGAGGCGATCGCCATCGACCCCGTGCTCGTGCCCGCCCACCGGGCACAGCTCGACCCGATCCCCGTCGAGGCGGCGCACCTCGAGGTAGTCGATGAAGGGCGGGCCCTTGCGCCGGCGGACGACCTCGGTGCCGGGGTCGCGCAGCCGGCAGATCTCGGCGAGCTGGGCGAGGAAGTCGTCGGCGACCGGCGGCGGGGTGGGCTCGGGCGCGGGCGCGGGCTCGGGCGGAGGCGTGGCGATCGAGTCCGCGGGTCGACCGAGCACGGGCGCGGGCACGGGCACGGGCGCGGGCGGAGGGAACAGCCCGTGGACCTCGTCGAACGCCACCGAGTGCTCGTGTCGCCACTCGTTGCCGTCGGCCGAGGCGGCGGTGTCACCCACCCAGCGGTCCTGGGCGGGCTGGTAGGCCCGAGTCCAGCGCCGCAGCCCGCCTTCGTGCACCTGCAGCAGCTGGTACTGGCACGGCACGCCGTGGGGTCGCGCCACGCCCTTCACCGCCGCGCTGCCGGTGGAGAGGATCGGCACGCTGGGGCGCAGCCAGCCGAGCTTGCCGTCGTGGGTGTGGCCGTGCAGCACGAGGTTCACGTGGTCGCCCAGCAGCTGCTCGAGCCGCTCGGCGTCGCGGAGGTTCTCGTCGTCGTCGACCGCCTTGCGCTGCACGTTGTGGTGCAGGGCGGCGATCCGCAGGAAGCCGCGCTCTCGGTAGGGGCGCAGGTGCTCGGCGAACCAGCGCAGCTGATCTTCGCCCAGCTCGCCGTGGTGCTCGCCCTCGCGGTGGGTCTCGGGCATGGTGGAGTTCAGCCCGGCCACCACCGTGTGCAGGGGCTCGTAGACGAACAGCGACCAGGGGCGGGCCTCGTTGAACTCGAACGGCGCCTGGGGCCCGCCGTACAGCCGCCCGAACAGATCGGCGTACTGCCGCCACTTGGGCCAGTGCGGCGGTCGAGGGGCGCGCTCCTCGGCGTCGCACTGGGCGAAGTAGGCCTCGCAGGCCTTCCAGCTCACGTCGTGGTTGCCGGGCACCACCACCAGGCGCTCGCGGGGCAGCGACAGGCCGGCCAGCAGCCCGTGCGCGAAGCGTTCGAATGCGGCCAGCTCGCTGGGGCGCGCCCACTCGCTCAGGTCGCCGGTCACCACCACCAGCTCGGGGCGCCGGGCGAGGTCGGCCTCGACCAGCGTGGCGAGGTCAAGGAGCAGGCGGGCGCACAGCGAGTCGTGCGCCCGGTCGGCCGCGGTCGCGCCCTCGGCGGCCCGGTGGTGGCGGCCGAATTGCGGGTCGGACAGGTGCAGCAGCGTCAGCGTGCGTCCATCCGAGCCGGCCCGGGTCACCGCTGCATCATGTCACGTTCGCGCGGGGCGAGGGCCGGGCTCACCCGCACGCGATGCCCCACGCGTCGAGGTCCCAGTGCTTGACCAGCGAGGAGAACGACCAGCCCTGCGCGGCGGGGCAGACCGTGTCGGCCAGGGCCGGCCCGTCGGCGGGATCGTCGACGTACTCCACGTGGAACACGGCCTTGCCCGCGTCGATGAACGGCGCGAGGCGATCGCACTCGTCGTAGGCCATGCACTCTTCGTTCAGGGCCCAGTCGAAGCGGGGCAGCAGGTCCTCGACCTGATCGAGGTCGTTCTTGAGGCCCACCGACAGCTGCCGGGCGTGGGCCTGGTCGGCCAGCCAGCGGTTGAAGTCGAGCTGATCGGCGCCGGTGAGCGGGAACCCGGTCTGGTTGGCGTAGCCGTCGACGTTGTCGGGCTCGACCCCGTCGCAGCCCTTGTCGACCGCGAGGTCCAGCCGCGCCGCGAGCGTGTCGCGCACCGCGGGATCGCGAACGTCGAGCCAGCGCTCGCCCGGCCACTCGTCGAGGGGATCGCCGATCGCGACGGCCGGGAACTGGTCGGCATCGGGCCGCCACTCCTCGTGGCTGCCGGCGCTGAAGTAGCAGATCACCACCCGGCCCTCGGCGCGCAGATCGGCGATCTGGGCCGCGTCGATGTCGAAGAGATCGATGTCGAACATCTCGACGTCGGCGGCGACGAGATCGCCGGTCAGCTGCCACTGCCAGGTGGTGGTGGGGGGCGGGCACCACACCGGGGGATCGCCGCAGGTGGGCGCGGCCTCGCCGGAATCACTGGAATCGCCGGACTCACCGGAATCCGCCGGTCCGTCGGATCCATCGTCGGCCGTGTCGTTGCCGGTGAGGCCGGTCGTGTCGTTGCCGGTGGGGCCGGCCGGGTCGTCGCCACCGGTGTCGCCGCTGGCGGAGGTGGTGTACGGCACCAGCCCGTCGCCACCATCGGCCGTCGTCTCGTCGCCCTGGCCCAAGCCACAGCCGGTCACGAGCCCGAGGGCCACGGCCAGCGACCACGTCGTCGAAGGGGCGTGCATCATCGTTCGGGAGCATACTCCTGGCGTGTGCGCGGGTTGGCACGCGAGTTGATGGCAGACCGCGCGCGGGCGGGCCGATCGCCGAGCCGGTGAGCCGAGGCACCGGTCCTACCCGTCGCGCGGAATAGTTCGAACTCGTCGCGAAAAAAACATCCCCTTCTCGATCCCATGCCCTACACTGATCCTTGGGAGCACACTCGAGCTACCGGGGCCGTCGAGCACCGCCACGCGATCGAGACCGTTGGATAGTCGTCTCGAGCGTCGGGTCCGTAGGGGCCAATGGGCGGCGGTCCCTCGCTTCTCAATGTGAAAGAGACAGGGGGCACGTGACATCATGGAGATCCAATCCGTAGCGGGACCATCGCTGCCGGGCATCAGCGCACGGGAGCGGCGACGCTATCCTCGAACCCTCGGCCACGTCGACGCGGTGGTTCGCACCCATGATCGGTGCATCCGCTACGAAGTGGTCAACCTCTCGGTCTGTGGTGCGCTGCTCATCGGGGGCCCGCAGCTGCCGGTGCGCACCATCGTCGAGGTCGATCTCCACATCCATGATGCCCGGCGCATCCGGGTGATGGCCCGGGTCTCTCGCCGGGGCATCCACGACGGCGGAGAGCGCTACCTCGGGGTCGAATTCCTGCACGGCAGCGGCGACTCCGAAGATCGGATCCAGGCCGCGCTGCTCGAGGACATCGAGCGCTCTCAGACGCACGGCATCATCCCCACGCCCCACTGAGGCGCGAAGCGCTTCGCATGCCCGGGAGGGCCGGCTATGCTGGTCGGGTCTCCATGGCCATGCAGCGCATCGCCGAGGTGCTCGCGCACCCTCGCTGGCCGTGGGTGGCCGCGCTGCTCGGCGTGCTGCTGGCCTCTCCCGCGCTGGGGGCGGGCCTGCAGCTCGACGACCACCTGCACCGCTTCGTGGTGGGGCTGCACGCGCGCGGCGAGGGCCTGGGGCCGTGGTGGGACCTCTACGTGGCCGCCGAGGGCGATCCTGCCCTCACCCACGCGCGCATGGATCTCGGCTTCGCCCCGTGGTGGACGGTGCCCGATCTGCGGGTGCGCTTCTTCCGGCCGCTGTCGGCCGCCACCCACTACGTGGAGTACGCGCTGTGGCCCGACGCGCCGGGGCTGATGCACGCGCACGGCCTGGCCTGGTATGCGGCGCTGGTGCTGAGCGTGGGCGCGCTGCTGCGGCGGTGGCTGGGGCCCACGTGGGTGGCGGGGCTGGCGACGCTGCTGTTCGCGATCGACGATGCCCACGCCACGCCGGTGAGCTGGATCGCGCAGCGCAACGCGCTGTGCTCGGCCACGCTCACGGTGCTGGCGCTGTGGGCCCACGACCGCGCGCGGCGAGAGGGGTGGCGCCCCGGCGGCTGGCTGGGGCCGGGGCTGCTGGCCCTGGCGCTGCTGGCCGGCGAGGCCTCGGTGGCGGTGCTGGGCTACCTGGGGGCGCATGCACTGTGGCTCGAGCCCGCCCGGCGCGAGGGCGAGCCCGCGGGGGCTCGGGTGGCCCGCGGGCTGCGGGCGCTGGGTCCCTACGCGGCGGTGGTGGCCGGCTGGTCGCTGCTCTACGTGACGCTCGGCTACGGCGCGCGCGGCTCGGGGATCTATCTCGATCCGATGGGCGAGCCCGGGGCGTTCCTGGTGGCGCTGCCGGATCGGGCGGCTGCCCTGGCGCTGGGGCAGTGGGCGTGGCCCGGCGCCGACGCGTGGGCGGGCCGCTCGGCCTGGGCGGTGCGGGGCGGCGCGCTGCTGGTCGGGCTGGGCTTGGTCCTCGGCGCGATCCCGCGGCTGCGGTGGGACCGAGGCCTGTGCGTCGCGATGGCCGGCGCCGGCCTGGCCCTGGTACCGGCGGCCACGGCCGTGCCCGACGATCGCCTGCTGCTGCTGGTGGGCGTGGGAGGCAGCGCCGCGGTGGCGGCGGTGGTGGGCGTGGCGCTCGGCGAGGGGGCGGAGCGCGGGCCTCGGGCGGCGCGGGGGCTGGCGGGCGCGCTCGCGCTGCCGCTGCTGGCCGTGCACCTCGTCGTGGCTCCGGTCTCGCTGTGGCGCCACGCGGGAGGCCTGGGCGATCGCCTCGAGCGACCGCAGCGGGCGGCGGTGGCGAGCCTGCCCGACGACCCCGCCCTCGCGGCGCAGACCCTCGTCATCGTCAACGCGCCGCCCTCGTTCCTCAGCTCGACCCTGTGGCTGTGGCGATGGGGCAGCGATCGCGCGCTGCCCCGGCGGCTGGCCGTGCTCGGGTCCACCTTCGGCCCGGTCGTCGTGCAGCGCCTCGACGCACACACGCTGCAGCTCCAGCCGGTGGGGGGCTACTTCGGCGATCCCTTCACCGCGCTGGCCCGCGGTCGGGCGCATCCGTTCGCGGTGGGAGATGCAGTGGTGCTGTCGGAGTGGTCGGTGGAGATCATCGGCGTGGCGCGGGGGCGGCCCACCGTGGTGCGCGTGCGCTTCGATCGTCCGCTCGGATCACCCGAGCTGCGCTGGGTGGCGTGGCGTGGCGATCGCTTCGCCCCCTTCGCCCTCCCCCCGGTGGGGGGCACGCTCGCGCTGCCGGGCTCGGCGACCGCTCCGCCGGGCTGAGGGCGCCGCCCGGCCTCGCATCGACGGAATGCCGGTGCGTGGGGGCTCGTTGCGCCGTGATCGCACGACGCGCTCTGCGACGGGCGGGCACGGCGTTATGCTGCCTCGGGCTCCCGTGTCCATCACGGGGAGACGAGGCCGTGGCGACGATGAGGCTGAAGGTAAACGGAAGCGACCATGACGTGGAGGTCCCCGACGACGTGCCCTTGCTGTGGGTCCTGCGCGAAGAGCTCGGGCTCACCGGCACGAAGTTCGGCTGCGGTCGCGCGCTGTGTGGCGCGTGCACGGTGCACGTCGACGGGGAGCCGCGGCGGTCCTGTGTGGTCGCGGTCGGAGACGTCGTCGGTCACGCCATCACGACCATCGAAGGGCTCGGCCACGGCGCGTCGCTGCATCCGCTGCAGGAGGCATGGGTCGAGCACAACGTGCCGCAGTGCGGCTACTGCCAGCCGGGCCAGCTGATGGTGGCCGCGGCTCTGGTGCGCAAGGACCCCACGCCGAGCGACGCCCAGATCGACGCGGCGATGTCGGGCTCGATCTGCCGCTGCGGGACCTACCCGCGGATCCGCAAGGCGATTCACGCGGCCGCGGCCGCCGGGGCCACGGGCCCACGAGACGAGAGCGCATGAGCGACACGGAGACGAAGCGGCGCCCCGGCGTGCGCCGCCGGCGGTTCTTGCTGGGCATGATGGCGGGCACGGGGGCCTTGGTGGTCTACGGAGCGGTGCGCGGCTCGGCCGAGCAGCGGCTCGGGCCGCAGCCCGGGGACATCGAGGGCGCGTTCGAGCCCAACGCCTTCATCACGATCACCCCGGACGACCGGATCTTGTTCGCGCTGAACAAGGCCGAGCTCGGCCAGGGGATCATGACCGGCTTTGCGATGCTGGTGGCCGAGGAGCTCGAGGTCCCGCTCGAGAAGCTCGAGGTCTACTTCGCCGACGGGGCCGACGAGTACAGCGAGATCGACCCGCAATCGACGGGCGGCTCGGCCAGCATCGTGCGGGGCTACGTCCCCGTGCGTCAGGTCGCCGCCGCCACCCGGATGATGCTGGTGTCCGCGGCCGCGCGGACCTGGGGGGTCGAGGCGAGCACGCTGCGCGCCGAGGCCGGGCGCGTCGTCGAGAGGTCCGGGTCGCGCTCCGCCTCGTACGGAGAGCTGGTCGAGGCCGCGAGGGACGAGGACGTGCCGCAGCAGCCGGTGATCAAGGAACGCGGCGAGTTCCAGCTGATCGGGACGCCCGCGCGCCGGATCGACGGCCGGGTGAAGGTGACCGGGGCCGCGGAGTTCGGCATCGATCTACGCGTGCCGAACATGGCGCGGGCGGTGATGATCCACCCACCTCGGATCGGGGCGGAGGTGGTCTCCCTCGACGCGACGGCGGCCAAGCAGATGACCGGCGTGGTCGACGTGGTCCAGACCGAGCGCGGCGTGGGCGTGGTCGCGGAGAAGTACTGGCAGGCCCTGCGCGCGGCGCCGGCGGTCGAGATCGAGTGGTCGGACGGGACGGGCAAGGACTTCAGCACCGCGACCTTGCGGGCCGATCTCGCCGCCAGCGAGCGCCTTGGGGCGCGGACCGTCAAGGACGAAGGCGACGTCGACGCGGAGCTGTCGGGCACGGTCATCGAGGCGGTCTACGAGGCCCCGTTCCTGGCCCACTCGCCCATGGAGCCGATGAACGCGATCGCCCACGTGACCGACGGTGCGTGCGAGATCTGGACGGGGAGCCAGGGGCCGGTGCTGATCCAAGAAGCGGCCGCGGAGGTCCTGGGGATCGAGCGGACCGAGGTGCTCGTGCACACGCCGTACATCGGCGGCGGCTTCGGTCGGAGGACCCACCCCGACGTGGTGCTCGAGGCCGTGTGGCTGTCGAAGGCGGTGGGGCGCCCGGTGCAGGTCGTGTGGTCCCGGGAGAACGACACGCGGGCCGGCTACTACCGGCCGCAGTCCTACACGCGGATGCGCGGGGCGCTCGACGCCTCGGGAGCGCCGACCGCCCTCGAGTACGACTCGCAGTCCCAGTCGATCATCGGTGACCTCGACATGGGCGGGGTGCTCCCCATAGCCCTCCCGCCGCGCCTGCGCCGGTGGCTCATGGGCAACGCCACCCGCCTGATCGCGAGCAACGCGGTCCTCGCCGACGTGCTCGCGACCGAGGGCGCGACCAACCACGGCTACGCCATCCCCAGCCAGCGCGTCATCTATACGCCCATCAAGACCCCCTTCACGACCAGCTGGTGGCGGTCGGTGGGGCACTCGTTCAACGGCTTCATCATCGAGGGCTTCATCGACGAGCTGGCCCACGCCGCCGATCGAGATCCCTACCAGTTCCGCCGCGACCTCTTGAAGGATCGCCCGAGATGGCTGGGCGTGCTCGATGCGGTCGCCCAGATGAGCGGCTGGTCGAAGCAGCCGCCGCCGGAGGGGGCGGGGCGCGGCATCGCGGTGGTCGAGGCGTTCGGCAGCTTCGCCGCGCAGGTGGTCGAGGCCCGGATCGTCGACGGGACGATCGTGGTCGACAAGGTCTACTGCGCGCTGGACTGCGGCATGGCGGTCAACCCGGATCTGGTCGCGTCGCAGATCGAGGGCAGCGTGATCTTCGGGCTCACCGCGGCGCTGTGGGGCGAGATCACCGCAGAGGGCGGCGCCGTGCAGCAGGGCAACTTCGACACCTACCGAATGATGCGCATGCACGAGACCCCCGAGATCGAGATCCGCCTGATCGAGGGCCCGCACGAGCCCGGCGGCGTGGGCGAGCCCGCGGTCGCGCCCGTCGCCCCCGCCCTCGCCAACGCGCTGTTCGACGCGACCGGAGCGAGGCTGCGCCGCATGCCGCTCCAGGCCGCGTGGGACGAGCACGCCGCACGACTGCGAGACGAGCGTCCGCAGACCTGATTTCGCCGGGGGAAGGTCGTTCGTACGCATGCCTACACCGAGACGTCTTGGGACCATTGCACTGGCGATCGTCGAGTGGTCGGGGGTCGTCGTGTTCGTCCTCGTCGGCCTCGCGGTGGTCGTGGGGGTCGTCATGCTGGCGTGGGTCGGCGACACGCCGGAGCCCATGGGCCACGGCCAGCCGTCGGGCCCACCGGCCGAGGTGGCCCCAGAGGCGGCGGCCGTCGCCACCAACCACCGGGTGCCGCCGGCCTCGGCCGAAGAAGCGGCCTCGCTGTTCGCCCCGGTCTACGAGGTGCTCGTGTCGCCGCGGTGCCTGAACTGTCACCCCGAGGGCGATCGCCCGCTGTCGGATCGCGAGGGCGTGCACGCCATGAACATCAGCCGCCAGAGCGTCGAGGCGGGCCTGCCGTGCAGCACCTGCCACGCCGAGCACAACACCGAGCTGCCCGGCTCGCCGCTGGGGCCTCCGGGGGCCCCCCACTGGCAGCTGCCCCCGAAGGAGACGCCGATGGTGTTTCAGAACCGCTCGATCACCGCCTTGTGCACGCAGCTGCGGGACCCGGCGCGGAACGGCGACCGCACGCTCGCGAGCTTGCTCGAGCACGTGACGGAGGATCCGCTGGTGCTGTGGGGCTGGAACCCGGGCGGTCGACGAGCCACGCCGCCCATGAGCCACGCGGACTTCGTCCAGAGCTTCGGCGCGTGGGTCGACGCGGGCGGAATCTGCCCGGGCGAGGCGAGCGCCCCCGACCCGAGCGCCGCGCCCGAGGTTCCCGAGGCGACCACCGGCGCGTAGCCTGCCGACGAGCC
>JGI12210J13797_11232758_pt1 | contig 10231 bp, 10 predicted proteins | sample ElkSlonscriptome_3_FD_13797 | JGI IMG/M metagenome (IMG submission 13797) | reverse complement strand
TCCATCCTTTTAATTGCCTACTGGGCCATGCTGACAGTGATCTGGCTGGGGTCATGGGCGGGCTTCTGGCTGGGCAGCCCTGTACTGGCCATCCTCGGCTCGTTGTTGGCCTCGGGTGCGCCGCTGCTGTTTTTCATTCAGCACGGCGGGGTTCGCATGCATCGAGCCCAGGCACACCCGGTTTGGGTTTCAGTCGTCAGCGGTCTGGGGGCGGTGTTGGTGATGGTCGCGATCTACCGGTTTGGTGATCAGCACACGGTCTGGATGGTGTCACCGTTGATCAGTCTGGCCGGCTGGATGGCCTATCTAAAGGCGTTTCCTTCAGCCGCCCACGTGGCCGACGACTGAGTCAACAGCCGGTGATCTACAGGAGGATCTACAGGAGCATCAGCTTGTGCAGCGATGCGTGCTTCTGATCGGCCACCTGGCGGACGATGTCCAGAAAAATCCGGGCACAATCGGGTTCGTGCTGTTCCAGTGAATCAAAATCTTGAAAGACCAGCACCCAGCCCCGCCCTTCGACCGGCTCCAGCATTTCCAGCGCATCCTGCAAAGCGTCGTAGTTGAAGCCGAACCAGTTCGGAAAGTTCAGCGCTCGGTACAGCGCACGCAGCAGGCCGTCCTTGTCGGTGACTGACTCGCGATCGATCAAGGCCGGTTCAAACCCGGCAGACCGGATCGCCTGTTCGATCAATTCCGGTTCGATGGGCGTTGGATTGTTCTCGGACATGCCCCGTTCACCCGCACGAACGACCGCACCCGGTTGTTGCAGTAGCCGCTGGATGACTTCATGGGCCATGCCAGTCACCGCGAATCTGCAGCGCGGACGGCAACAAAGTTGCGGTAGTGGTCATGCGTATACCAGACATCACCGTTGCGGCCGATGATCAGGCGCTGTGGCCCGGCATGGCGAATGCCCGGCGTGCGAATCACGTATTTGCGGTAGTAGCCCGAGGGGCGGGATGGCAGCAGGCCCTCGCGATTTTCGAACACGCCGCCATCACCACGATGGCCATCGGCCTGCCCGCGTGCGATGCGGTCCAGCGTCGGCTGCAGGTCGACGCTGCCCTGCCAGGCAACGCGCCCATCAAGATCGCGCACGGCCACATCGTCAATAATGGTATCGAAGGTGACCGATGAGCTCGCATTCGGGCCGCCGGTGTCAAATCGGCTCGAATCGTCCGGCGAAGTGGGCAACAGCACGTAGGCGCCGACCACCAGGGCACAGAGAATCAGCAGCGTACGAATCAGTTGATGTTTTTGCATGCGAGTACCGGAATCTACCAGCGGTAATAGGCCGGATGCCCGGGACGCACGACGACAAACTTTCCGACCCCGTGGTCACACAGCTTGTCGCCGGAATACAACTCCGATTCGACGGTGACGATATCGCCGTCGACCTTATTGACCCAGGCCTCCAGGTGCAGCGGTTGCGTGCTCGGCGTCGGGCGGCGCAGTTTGACGCTGTACTCCATCGTCACCATCGGGATGGCCTCATCGAGCCCGCGCTGCTGCATCAGGTGCCAGATGGCGGTCCAGTTACTGTGGCAATCGAGCAGCGAGCCGATGATACCGCCATTCAATACGCCGGGAAAGGCCTCGTGATGAGACTCGGGCGTCCAGTCGCAGACGACGCGATCGCCCTCGGGAATGGAGCGAATCCGCAGGCCCTGCGGGTTGGCCGGCCCGCAGCCAAAACAAGCATTGTTCGGTGCGTAGCGCGCCTGCAGGGATTGCGATTCAGATGCCATGGTGCGCGTTGCCGTTCTTGGACGACTTATTCGGTAATGCCGCCGTGCGCCAGCTTCAGCGGGTCCAATAGTTCGACCAGCTCCTCGCGACTCATGCCTGTGGTTTCCATGGCCACGTCGATGATGGGGCGTCCTTCCTTGTAGGCCTGCTTGGCCGTGGCCGCACCCTTCTCGTAACCAATCACGCGATTCAAGGCCGTAACAAGAATTGGGTTTCGATCCAGCGCCTGCTGAATGTTGTCCTCGCGGACTTCAAAGCTGGCGATCGCCTTGTCGGCCAACAAGCGGCTGATGTTGGTCAACAGCGTCAGGCTTTCGAGCAGGCTTGAAGCAATCACCGGCAGCATCACGTTGAGCTGGAAGTTGCCGGACTGGCCGCCAATGGTAATGGTGCTGTCGTTGCCAATAACCCGCGCGGCGACCATGCAGGTGGCCTCGGGTATCACCGGGTTGACCTTGCCCGGCATGATCGAACTGCCCGGCTGCAGCGCCTCGAGCGCGATTTCACCGAGACCGGCCAGGGGCCCTGAATTCATCCAGCGCAGGTCATTGGCGATCTTCATCAGCACGGTAGCCAGCGTTTTCAATTGCCCGGACAGTTCGACCGCGCCATCCTGGGCCGCAATGCCCTCGAATTTGTTGTCGGCCGATGCAAAGCCGAAGCCGGTCAACTGACTGAGCTCGTTGGCCACGTGCTGGCCGAAATCCGGGTGTGCATTGATACCGGTACCCACTGCGGTACCGCCCTGCGGCAGTTGCTTCAGGCGTTCCAGCGTAGAGGCAATGCGCTGCATGCAGGACTGAATCTGGCTGGACCAGGCGCCGAGTTCCTGCCCGAAGGTGACCGGCATGGCATCCATCAGGTGTGTGCGGCCGGTCTTGACCACCTGCTGCAGGGACTCCGCCTTGGTATCAATCGTCGTGCGCAAATGTTCCAACGCCGGCAGCAGTTCATCATGGGCGACCAGACAGGCCGATACCTGGATCGTCGTCGGGATGACGTCGTTCGAACTCTGCGACATGTTGACGTGATCGTTCGGATGCACCGAGTCATTGCCGGCCTTGGCCGCCAGGTGCGCGATGACCTCATTGGCGTTCATGTTCGAACTGGTGCCCGAACCGGTCTGGTAGACGTCGATCGGGAAATGCTCGTAGACGTCACCGCTGATCAACTGCTCGGCCGCCAAAGCGATGGCATCGGCGGTGGTTGCATCCATCAGACTCAATGCCTGGTTAGCGCGCGCGCAGGCCAGCTTGACCCGGCCCAGCGACTGCACGAACGCCAGCGGCATCGACTGACCGGAAATCGGAAAGTTATTGACGGCGCGCTGAGTCTGAGCGCCCCACAAGGCATCGGCCGGGACTTCCAGCTCGCCCATGCTGTCGCGTTCGATACGGGATTCTGGTGTAGTCACTTCAATCGTCCAACTGAGCAATAGTCCTACAAGATGGTCTCAAACGAATCGCTGAATATTTCCTCTGTAGGAAAGTTGACGCTCCAGCCAATATCTTCAAAAAGGTTCAGCGAAAGGTCAACGTCATCAAACAGATCCGGCGTGATGGCTGGTTCCATCAACAGGCTGGGCGTTGCAGCTGTCGTCCAGTGAGAAACCGAAGAACCTGGCGCGACAGGGTTAGGCGCATGCAACCGCAGGAACCCGTTGGTGGTTCCGGCCAGATTGACGAAATCATAATCCAGTACGCCGCTCACGCCGGGGCTGGGTAGCTGAGCCTGAATATCGTTGCCCAACTGCTGAGAAATGCCAATTGAGGGGATTGTAATGCCGGGGGCATCACCGCCCATCGGCGGCAAACCGTCCGGCACGTTGTTGGCAATGAGCACCGCGGTTGCACCGGCGGCCTGCGCGTTCAGGGTCTTGTCCGTAAAGTTGCAGGTACCACGACGGATCACGGCGATATTGCCGTTGACGTCACCCGCGCTGGCCGGCGTCAAAGCTTCGCAACCATCAGTGGCATCCGGGGCCGTGCCATCGTCGACAAAGACGAAATCACCGGGCAGGCCATCGATCGGAACCGGGGGCCCGTACGAGGCCATCATGGCCGGATAATTACCGGCCAGTGCTGGTGGCGTTGAAACGGTCAACTGCTGTGACGGGTCGAGTGCTTCTGGCACCGCACCGTTGACGCTGGGGCCATCCCACACCAGGTCTGGATCATTGATCGCAGAGGCCTGGCGCTGTGGTTGACTCAGATTGATCCAGAAATCATCGAATTCCGTGTCAAACATGAATTGCGTCCAGATATCGGGCGTACCGCTGATAAATTGACCCGTTGTTACGCTGGTAAACGTCTGAAAACCAAGCCCGTGACCGAGTTCATGCAATACAACCGGGAACAGGTTGATTCGATCAGGCGGCGGGTTTCCGTCAACGCCGTAATACCATCCAACAGAGCCGGAACAGCCTGTATCAATGGCGCTGTTGAACGTGGTATTGATTTCAGGTGTGCCACCGTTCAGATCCGAACCGGCCAAGCTGCTCGCGAGGGCTGCGCTGTACCAGACGCCCGCGACCGGTGCATTGGTAAAATCGGCATGGACGGTCGTACCCCCGGCCGAACCCAGGACCGAACCCATGGGAGAGCAGGACTGCGGGCTGAACTGTGCATTCACGATGATTTCGACCGGGCTATTCAACAGCTCGGCCCAAACCGCGGCAGCCGATTCGAATAAGAACAGTCGCTGAGCACCGAGCGTCGTCCCCGGGTTACCGCCGACCGGCGTGACCGGCGTCGGATCGTTGAATCCCTCAGTTGGCCCATCGGCCGTTGTAATCACTGTAATCGTGGACTGGGCATGCACCGCCGACAACAGGCAGGCCGAAGTAAGTGCGATTGCAGCGAATCGCAGCGTGATGTTGATTAAAGCACTCATCAGCGCACCGCCCTTTCCGTCTGCTCAGACGGCACATGCGGCGTTGCAAGGTGATGATGTGGATGACTGGTGCACTGAAAGACAGGCCCTTGTTTGGAGTGCTGAAAAGTCGAGGACATCTGAAAACGCCCTTGCAAGTCGACCATTCTGGAACCATCGGGCATCACTTCAACTTCAAGACCCTGATCGGAAAAATTGATTTCGTCAGTCTGCAACCCTCTCATCAGTGCCGGCGGTACTGAGGTGAGTTGCCCGGTTTCAGGATCGCGGTAATACAGCATGCCCGCCTGAAACCGAACGCGATCAGCTTGGCCGGCGTGCGTGCTGGTTGATGCAGCATCGGCTGCAGATTCACTCTGATGCGATTCTGCATTCGCCTGTTCGGCATAACACGAAAAAGACAGTGCGACAAGAAATAGACAAGTGAACGATGCTTTCATCATGATCAAGCTCCTCTGGCTTTGAGGTCTATTGACGAATGTGTTGCTCGAGTATTCGGCAATGGAGATTTACTGAACAACCTAGTATAGACGGAACGATTGCTAGAGCAGCATGGTTCTTGCGGTTTCCAGCGCGTTCAGGAACACATCGATTTCATCGGTGGTGTTGTAAGCCGCAAACGACACGCGCGCAGTGGCCGAAACGCCGAAGAACTGCATGACCGGCATGGCGCAGTGATGGCCGGTGCGGATGGCAACGCCGAACTGATCGACAATGGTGCCGATATCATTGGCGTGTGCACCGTCGAGCGTGAAGGCAATGACCGGCCCCTTGCCCTCGGCCGTACCGATGATGCGCAGTCCGTCAATGGCCTGCATCCGTTCGGTCGCATACTGCAGTAAGTGATGTTCGTGCTCGGCGATTGCATCGATTCCGGTCGCATTCAGAAAATCGAATGCAGCGCCAAAACCAATCGCACCGGCGATATTCGGCGTACCGGCCTCGAATTTGTGCGGCAGCACGTTGTAGGTCGTCTCATCAAAGCTGACCCGGGTAATCATTTCACCGCCACCCTGCCACGGCGGCATGGCTTCGAGCAGTTCTTCGCGGCCAATCAGTGCGCCAATGCCGGTCGGGCCGTACATCTTGTGTGCCGACATGCAGTAAAAATCACAGCCCAGCGCCTGCACATCGACGGCGACATGCGGCGTAGCCTGGGCACCATCGATGACCGTGGCAATGTCATGCTTGCGAGCCAGCTCGCACACCTGCTGAACCGGGTTGACAGTACCCAAGGCATTCGACACGTGGACCAACCCGATCAGGCGGGTGCGATCAGAAATCAGGTTTTCCAGCTCGTCAACCAGCAATTCGCCACGCTCATTGATCGGGATGACCTTGAGCACGGCACCGGTCTGTTCGCACAGCAGCTGCCAGGGCACGATATTGGAGTGATGCTCCATATGGCTGACCAGGATCTCGTCGCCCGGCTGGATGCGCGGACGCAGGTAGCTCTGTGCCACCAGGTTGACGGCCTCGGTCGTGCCGCGCGTAAAGATGACTTCGCGCGTCGAACGGGCATTGACACCAGCCCGCACGCGCTCTCTGGCACCCTCGAATGCGTCCGAGGCCTCTGCACTTAACTGGTGCACGCCGCGGTGGACGTTGGCGTTGTAGTCGCGATAAAAGCCCGATACGGCATCAATGACGGATGCTGGCCGCTGCGCGGTCGCGGCATTATCGAGATAGACCAGCGGCTTGCCGTGCACTTCCCGCTTCAGTACCGGAAACTGCGCGCGCAATGCGGCAACGTCGAGTCCAGTTACAGGCTGCTTGGGTAGAACGTGTGCATTCATCATCATTGTCTATTGTGAATCGTCTCGTTAATTAGGTTTCGTTACAGCGCTTGTTTGAGTCGATCGGTAAACCACTGCCGTAGCGGTTCGGATTCCAGTGCATCGAATGCGGCCGCGGCAAACCCGAATTTCAGTAACGCAAGTGCTTCGGCGTCATTCAGGCCACGCGAGCGCAGATAAAAACGCGCGGCCTCTTCCAGTTGGCCAACCGTAGCACCGTGACTGGCCGTGACTTCTTCGGCATGAATTTCGAGCTCCGGCTTGGTATTGATGCGCGCGTGTTCGCTCAACAGCAAGTTAGCGGTATTCATATCCGAATGGCTGTCATCGGCACCGGGCAGCATATGGATGCGACCGTTGAATACGCCCATTGAATGGTTATCGGCCAGGATCCGGAAATCTTCCTCGCTATGGCTTGGCCCAACGCGATGCTGGATGGCCGTGTGGTAATCGACCAGCTGTTTATCCTTCAGCGCGGCCACGCCATGAATACGGGTGCGCGCCCGGGATTCATTCAAATGCACCTTCAGGTCCTGGCGCGTCAGTGCGCCGCCAAGATCCAGCACGTAGGCCTGGTAATGGGCGGCCTGCTCCAGCTGCGCTTCGGTACGAGCAATCAATGCCGACTCATCGTTTTGCCTTTGCATCAAGTGCTGCAGGCTCGAGCCTGCAGCAAGCTGCAGATCCATCACCAGATTGATCAGGCCCGAGCCGTGCAAGCGATGCTGTTCGAACAACGTGGCTTCAACGCCTTCGGCCAGCTCGATGCGGATGCGCGGGTGCGCGGCCTGCTTGAACTGATCGCTGCTCGAAAACTGCAGCGCCAGCGGCCGTTCGAGCGTGTGCGTCACGCGTATACAGATGCCCTGCTCCAGCCGCGCCAGGTTCAACCACGCAAACGCATCACTCGGATCATGGTCAACATAAGCGGAAGTATCAATCTGCTCGGCGCGCAGTGGCTCGATGTGCAGGCCATCAATCTCATTCAGCTGAGACGTATCGATCTGGCCGTTATGTACCGGAATCCGGTGCGCGTCAAAAGGAAGCTCGATTGACTCGGTCCGCGCAGCCGATTCATCGGGACCATCACTCGACCAGTCGCGCCGCTCGAGCGCCGCGATTGGCGTATATTTCCAGGCCTCGGTCTTGCGCTGCGGAAAGCCATGCTGCATCAGCACTTTCTGGGCGTGTTTGCGCAGGGCTTCGAGGTCGGACTCGAGCTCGATCAGCGGAGGCGCGCTGAATTGTTCCAGCAATTCGCTCATGCAGCGTCTTCCTCCGGCGACAGGAACCCATAGCCCTCCTGTTCCAATCGTTCGGCCAGCTCACGGCCGCCGCTTTCGACAATTCGGCCGTTGGATAACACGTGCACTTGGTCCGGCACCAGGTGTTCCAGCAGGCGCTGATAATGCGTGATCACGACAAACGAGCGCTCGTCATTGCGCAGGCGGTTCACGCCCTCGGCAACCAGCTTCAATGCATCGATGTCAAGGCCGGAGTCGGTTTCGTCCAGGATAGCCAGCTTGGGCTGCAGCACCGCCATCTGGACCATTTCATTGCGCTTCTTCTCGCCGCCGGAAAAGCCCTCGTTGACGGCTCGCTTGAGCAGCGAATCATCCATCTGCAGCGCTTTGAGCTGCTCACGCACGGCGCGTAGAAAATCAATCGAATCCACTTCGTCCTCACCTCTGGCCTTGCGCTGTGCATTCAGCGCAGCGCGCAGGAAGTAGGCATTGTTGACGCCGGGAATTTCAACCGGATACTGAAACGCCAGAAACAGCCCGGCTGCGGCACGTTCTTCAGCCTCCAGTTCGAGCAAGTTCTGCCCGTCAAACAAGACCGATCCATCGGTAACTTCATAGCCATCGCGCCCGGCCAGCGAGTAGCCCAGCGTCGATTTACCCGAACCATTCGGCCCCATAATGGCATGGACTTCACCTGGACCGACTTCAAGGTTGAGGCCTTTCAGAATATCTTTGTCGCCAACTTGGACCTGTAGATTATTGATCTTTAACATTGCAAATACTCTTCATATGTTTATTGCCGCACATGGACGCGGACGAGCGCAAAAAGACAGTACACCAGTAAAGACAAGGCCTTTATCTCGTTTCATCTGCGCGAATCGGCGTAATCTGCGGTTACTGATTTGGTTTACCCCACAGCACCTTCCAATGAAATTTCCAACAAGGCCTTGGCCTCGACGGCAAATTCCATCGGCAGTTCCTTGAAGACTTCCTTGCAGAATCCATCGACGATGAGTGCAACGGCTTCTTCTTCATCCATGCCGCGCGAGCGGCAATAGAACAGCTGGTCGTCACCGATCTTCGAGGTGGTCGCTTCGTGCTCGATCTTGGCCGTCGGGTTGGCCGACTCGATATACGGAAACGTATGTGCCCCGCAGGTCTTGCCGATCAACAGGCTGTCGCACTGGGTGTAGTTACGTGCGTTGTCCGCCCGCTTGGCCATGCGCACCAAGCCACGGTACGAATTCTGGCTCTTGCCGCAGGAAATACCCTTGGAAATGACCTTGCTGGTCGTGTCCTTGCCCAGATGAATCATCTTGGTCCCGGTATCGGCCTGCTGGTGGTTATGCGTCAACGCGACCGAGTAGAACTCACCGGCCGAACGATCGCCACGCAATACGCAAGACGGATACTTCCAGGTAATGGCCGAACCGGTCTCGACCTGGGTCCATGAAATCCGGGAATCATCGCCACGACAGTCGCCGCGCTTGGTCACGAAGTTATAGATACCGCCCTTGCCGTTCTCATCGCCCGGATACCAGTTCTGGACCGTCGAATACTTGATCTTCGATTTTTCCTGGGCGACCAGCTCGACCACGGCCGCATGCAGCTGGTTTTCATCCCGCATCGGTGCAGTACAACCTTCCAGGTAGCTGACCTCAGCACCCGGTTCGGCAATGATCAATGTCCGCTCGAACTGGCCGGTGTCGCGAGCGTTGATGCGGAAGTAGGTCGAAAGCTCCATCGGGCAGCGCGTGTCTTTGGGCACATACACGAACGAGCCGTCCGAGAACACTGCCGAGTTCAGGCAGGCAAAATAATTATCGCGATACGGCACTACGCTGCCCAGATGTTCGCGCACCAGATCAGGATGCTCGCGCGCCGCTTCGGAAAACGAGCAAAAGATGACGCCGGCTTCCTTCAGTTCCTTCTGGAACGTGGTGCCAACGGAGACCGAATCAAACACGGCATCAACGGCCACGCCGGCCAGGCGGGCACGCTCGTGCAGTGGGACGCCGAGCTTGTCGAAGGTTTCGAGCAGCTTGGGATCGACTTCGTCCAGGCTTTTCGGACGGTTTTCCTGCTTGGGCGCGGCGTAGTAATGAATCTTCTGAAAATCGATTGCCGGCAACTTCAGCTTGGCCCAGTTGGGTCCGACCATGGTCTGCCAGTGATGAAACGCCTTCAGGCGCCATTCCAGCAGCCAGGCCGGCTCCTCTTTCTTGGCCGAAATCATGGCAATGACGTCTTCATTCAGACCGGCACCGACGGTTTCCGATTCAATATCCGTGTAGAAGCCGGCTTTGTAGCGGCTCTGAATCAGTTGTTCAACTTGCTGTTGTGTTTGACTCATACGTTTTCTCGTCAGTGTTCATAGCGCTGATTCAACGGCGATGAATCAGGCCTGGTTTCGTGCAACGATTTTCAAGCGCTGATCAACGTTGCGTTCGGCAATATGGCCATCTTCTGTTGTGCTGTTAGGCGCAGCGAGATCAGCCAGCGTCATGGCATCCAGCGCCTGCTCGACGGTGGCACCGATGCGTCGCC
>JGI12210J13797_10797232_pt1 | contig 10233 bp, 10 predicted proteins | sample ElkSlonscriptome_3_FD_13797 | JGI IMG/M metagenome (IMG submission 13797) | reverse complement strand
AGAAAACCGGGCGAAGGGAGAAACACCGTCGACCCGTGAATCAGTCCTCGACTTCGATATTGTCGGGGTACCGGCCTGCGGTCCCGTCATCGACGCAGTTTTCCAGTATCTCCTCGGAAGCGGTGTTGATGTCTTTCAGGGCATCGAGCGGGCAATAAAAATCATTGCCGGCCCGGTCTTTGACCCGGACGAACCGGGCCTCTTTCGATTCCGCCATGGTTCCTCCTTTCGTCAGGTACTCGGTACGATCTGGGTTGCAAGGTTGTTTAACCGTAAACAATAAGAAATGAACAGGCGGGTGTCAAAAAGAAACTTTCCTGGTCCTTCATCGAAGTCGAGAAGGACCAGGAGGTGAATTCATCCAAGAAAATTAGAACTTGAATCCGACACCGAGAACGTAAACGAATCGGCCGTCGTCAAAGGCTTCGTCGGCATCGTTGGCATCTTCGAAGACAAATTCATACTCGATGCCGAAATTGACGAAGGTGGTGTTGTTGACGAAATACTTCACACCTACTTCAGGACCGGCCACAAAAGATTCCACGGTGGTGTCGCCGTAGAGATACCCCACGAGAACGCCGATGTAGGGCTGCCATACATCCAGGTCAAAATGGTAGTCCACACCGAGCCGGGTCGACCCGTTCCAGTCGCTTCCGCCCCCTTCGGTATCCACCACGCCGATGCCCTGACGAATCAATGCCTCCAGATTCGGGGTAAAGAAATAGCCGAGGCTGACTTCGGTCGCAAAAATGGTATTATCAAAGCTATTGTCACTCGAGCCGCTACCGATGAGTTGAAGCTCCTTGTCTCCCACCTGATATTCCGCCTGGGCGGCGAAGGGCAACACAAATATTCCGATAACCAACAGAACCAATAATTTTTTCATCTCTTTTTTCTCCATGATTAGGATAATTTTTTCCGATAGGATAATTTTTTCATTCATCTCTTCGTTTTGTCATGCTTCAGCTTCAAGGGGGGCAGCCTCTGTTGCGGGTTCCCGGTGGAACCTCCTTTCATGATTTTCTATATATTCTAAAAGTTTAAGGATCGTATTTCATCGTATTCCTTCCGGTGTTTTCGCGGTTTCGGTCCTGCCGAAAACGATGCGATCGCAGATTGCGCCTGTAGCACATTCACCTACGATGGAAAACAAGAAAACGGCCTTCATAAAAAAACCTTTTGCAGATCACCCGAAGTCATCCATTGGGAAGAACAGTCCTATACTGCCGACGATCCTCTTCGTCAAGTGAAAATCGGCTGATCGGCGCCGTCTTCAGAGACGCTTTGGGAATTGACACAAGAGTCGGTTTCGTTCATATTGCCGTCCATACCCTATGGTAGGGTTGCGCAGCCCGCATCCGCGGGGTCATGGGTAGCCAAAGGGGCAGCCAATTGGCAGCCGAAAGGAAACCAACTAAGACACACCACAGGAGGTGGACCATGAAAGAGGGCAAGTGTCCCAAATGCGGATCAACGGATGTCCATTCGGGGGCGGACATTCTGCTTAAAAGCGGTCCGTTCAACTGCAATACCATTCCCATCAACATGACCTCCATGGCGGCCCTGGACAATTATGTCTGCACCCGATGCGGCCTCGTGGAACGGTATGTGGCCGAACCCTCCAAATTGAAAGAAATCGCTCGCAAATGGCCCCGGGTCGAGGGTGAGACACCCGCCTCCGATGAATAGCCCTTTTCTTCACGGTTCGCTATTTCCCTCCGGTCCGGCCGAGGGCCGGGGGAAAAGGCCCACGCCATGAAGCCTTATCGAGGTGCATACCGGCTCAAGGGCATCCGCCGGTTCGGCACCATCAGCCGGGTGTTGATTCGGCACGGCTACAGCGATCTGCTGGATCGACTTCTGAATCGGCCCGGCAACTCAGAGACCGAAGCCGCTCCGCAAAAAGCGGTCCGTCCGGGTTATCCCTCACCGGTCCGTATTCGGCAGGTGCTGGAAGAACTGGGGCCCAGCTTTATCAAACTGGGGCAGCTGATGAGCGTTCGCGGGGATATGTTCCCCCCCGAATACATCGAAGAATTTAAAAAACTCCAGGACCATGTGCCGCCGGCCCCCTTCGAGGGGATTCGGGCGGTGATCGAAGCCGAACAGCGCCGGCCGGTGGAAGAGATCTTCACCGAATTCAACCCTGAATGCATCGCCGCCGCTTCGATGGCCCAAGTCTACCGGGCCCGACTGGCCGACGGCGAATCGGTGGCCGTCAAAGTGATTCGACCGGGTATCGAGAAGAAGATCCGGGAAGATGTCCAGGTCATGCACTACTTCGCCGACAAACTCGAAAAGCATTTCGAGATCGGCCGCATCATCGGCCTGATCAATCTGGTCAAAGAATTCGAACGGACGATTTTCAAAGAGCTGGATATGTTCGTCGAAGCCGGCAATATGGAACGGTTCGCCGACAATTTCAAAAACAGCGATGAAATCCACATCGCCACGGTCCATTGGAATTACGTATCCAAATCGGTCCTGGTGATGGACTACATCCACGGCGTCAAAATGGATGAGGTGGCCAAGATTCAGGCGATGGGTATCGACCCCAAAGCGGTCGCCATGATCGGGCTTCGTTCATTCTCCCGCCAGTTGATGGATTTCGGGTTCTTCCACGGCGATCCCCACCCGGCCAACACCATCGTCATGCGCGACGGCCGGGTCAGTCTGGTGGATTTCGGGATCATCGGAATCCTTGACGAAGAGACCATGCTGCAGATCGCCAACCTCTTTCTCGGATTCGCCGAACACGATTACGACCTGGTCATGGAGGCCCTCTCCGACGCCGGTCTGATCGACGAACACAGCACCGACCTGAAGTCTTTTCGAGCCGATCTCATGGACATCAGCGAACCTTTTTACGGCCGGTCTCTTCAGACCATATCGGTCAAAGATGTCTATGAACAGGTGATGCGCCTGGCTTTCAAATACCGCATCCGGCTCCCCCGCAACCTGCTGCTGCTGCTCAAGACCTTTGTTCAGACCGAAGGGCTGGGAAAAATCCTGGGCAGCGACGCCAGCCTGCTGGAGGTGGCCCGGCCCTATGCGAAAAGGCTCCTGCAACGGGGATACGACGCTCGAAAGCTGCTTCGCAATCTCGGTCGGGATACCCGAACCCTTTCCGGCATCCTGAAAATGATGCCCAAGTTCACCCATGATATCCTCAAGCGAACCGCGGAAGGCCGCCATGGGCTGAAAATAAAACTCGCCGGCCTCGACGAGATCACCCAGCGGCTGGAAAAGGGATTGAACCGGTTCATCGTGGGGGTGATTATCTCCGCCTCCACCATCGCCGGTTCTCTGATTCTCAATTCACCGCTCACCTTCATCGAGGTGACCATCGGCGGCCATACCGTCCCCGTTACGACCCTGCTGGGGTTGACCGGTTATTCCATCGCCACGGTCTTGGGACTCTGGCTGATCATTTCCATTCTGCGGTCCGGAAAAATCTGACCCGGGCTATTCTTGCCGGTCGATCTTATTCCTGCCAACCCAGGGGCGGCTCCACCGGTTCGTCATCGGTTTTGGGCCCGCGAACACCGGGCTTGTCCACAATCTGAACCGTGCTGGCCTGGGGGCCTTTTTCCCCCTGCACCTCGACGAAACGAACCCCGGTGCCGACCTCCAACCGATCGAAATCATTGTTGATCACACTGTTTCGATGAAAAAAGATTTCGCGCCCGGCGAGGGATTTGATGAATCCGTACCCGTTGTCGGTAAACAGCCGCACCACCATGCCCGACGCCTCCTGCATGGGATGCTCCTTGACCTCGTCCTGCTGCTGATCACTCACTTTCTTCAACTGCCGGAGGGCGATGTCGAAGACCTCCCGCACCACGGTAGACAATTCATCGTGAATATAGCCGTTTCCGGACTCGCCGCTGTCCACCACCACCTCACGGCCCGGCGGCAGCCGCAGGTTGACCCGCACCCGAAAGGGATTGCCCGACTGGGGATGTTTCAGCTTCTTCTCCACCGCCACCCGGCAGCTGATCAAATTCTCGGCTACTTTTTCAAGTTTTGCAGCCTTTTGCCCGATCAGATCTTTGATATCTTCATTGGGAGAAATGCCTCGAAATGTGATTTCCAACGGTACTCTCATCGTGCCACCTCGCTTTCTGTCTTGGTCCCGGTATCTTACCGGCAATCGGGTCTAAAGATAAATACTGTGAATCCTGTATTTTACTTCCGCAGGCCCGTGGGAAGGGGCCTGTTCTTCACTTCTGACAATCGGGATTTAATGATTACCTTATTTTTGTCGTCAGGTCGAAGACATTTCTTCGACCGGATAAAAAAGAGAAAAAAAATGAAAGGAGAATCGCCATGAACTTGAAGCATATATTGGAAACAATCGGCCGACCGGTCCTGGATCGGCGGCTTTTTATTCAGCAGATGGGGACGGTGGCCCTGTTTGCCGGTCTACCCGCCTGGGCAGGGGCCGGAGACCTCGGCCGCACCCTGGCCGGAAATGCCGGCGGCGGTGAAAAGGCCGCCGACGGAATCGAAAAAATCGAAAAGACCGACGCCGAATGGCGGGAGAGGCTCACCCCCGAACAGTACCGAATCACCCGAAAAAAGGGGACCGAAGCGCCCTTCACCGGTGAGTACCATGATTTCAAGGGAAAGGGCGTCTATCGCTGCGTCTGCTGTGATCTGAGCCTTTTCAGCTCCGAGACCAAATTCGATTCCGGCACCGGATGGCCCAGCTTTTACGCCCCTATCGCCGATAATCATGTCAAAGAAGAGTCCGACCGGTCCTTTTTCATGACCCGAACCGAGGTGCTCTGCAACCGGTGCGACGCCCATCTCGGGCATGTCTTCGACGACGGTCCGCCGCCCACCGGACTTCGGTACTGCATCAACTCCATCGCCTTGACCTTCGATCCCGAGGGGACGCAGAAGGCGGGCGCCTGATCGGACCCGATCCAACCTGATTCTAACAAAGGGGGGAGGGGTTTACCTGAAAGGAGTAGCTATGAAACCAGCAGTCATGGTGTGGTTCGCTTTTTTTCTGGTCTTTCAGACCGGTTGCAGCTTTGCGGAAAACACCCAACAGACCCGGGAGACCGCGGCCATGGAATCCTCAACCCACACCGAAAACCTGAAAAAGGCCACCTTTGCCGGGGGATGCTTCTGGTGTATGGAACCGCCCTTCGATAAACTCGACGGGGTGATTTCCACCACCTCCGGGTATACCGGCGGTACCGAAAAGGACCCGACCTATAAAGAGGTCTCGGCCGGGGCCACCGGCCATGCCGAGGCGGTGCAGGTTCTGTATGACCCGGAGAAGATATCCTATGAAACCCTTCTGGATGTCTTCTGGCGGAACATCAATCCCACCACCCCGAACCGGCAGTTCGTGGATGTGGGGGCCCAATACCGAAGCGCAATCTTCTACCATGACGAAGAGCAGCGACGCCTGGCGGAAGCCTCCAAAGAAAAATTGGCGGACTCGGGCCGATTCGACAAGCCCCTGGTGACCGAAATCGTGCCGATCACCGAGTTTTATCCGGCCGAGGAGTACCACCAGGATTACTACCAGAAAAACCCGCTGCGGTATAAGTTTTATCGATACGGCTCCGGCCGGGACCAGTACCTGGAAGAGGTCTGGGAGGAGACGGATTCATAAACCCTCCCTGAAACGACGATCCAGGCCGGAATTTTTACAATGGCACGGTTCAATGAAGTGTGATATCCGTTGAACCCGCCCATGAATTCCGCAACCGATACCGCCGATTTCCATTTTACCCGGAAAGGCCGCCTGTTGATCATCGGGTCGACCTTGCTGGCGTTGTTTCTGGGGGCCCTGGATACCCTGGTGATGGGGGCGGCCATGCCCACCATCGTGGCCGACCTGGGCGGGCTGCATCTGTACAGTTGGGTCTTTTCCGCCTATCTGTTGAGTCGGGCCGTGGCCCTGCCGGTTTTCGGAAAACTGAGCGATCTGTTCGCCAACCGGGCCCTGTTTACCGTTTCCATCCTGATCTTTCTGGCGGGCTCGGTCTTTGCGGGGCTCTCCCAGAGCATGGCCCAGCTGACCCTCTCCCGAGTGGTGCAGGGGATCGGGGCCGGGGGGACGTTTGCCCTCACCTATATCGTACTGGCGGACATCTCGACCCCGGAGACCCGTGGAAAGATGATGTCTGTGGCCAGTTTCATCTGGGGGCTGGCCAGCGTTCTGGGGCCGACCTTCGGCGGGTTCGTGGTCACCTTTTTTTCCTGGCGGTGGATCTTCTTCGTGAATCTGCCCCTGGGCGGCCTCTCTCTGATCGGCATCCTCCTCTACCTGCAGGAAACCCGCCGAAAAGGGGCGGCCCGGCAGATCGATTATCTCGGCATTCTCACCCTGACCACCACCGTCTTGGCCCTGCTCACCGCCTTTTTGCTGGCGGGCAAAAATTACGCGTGGTCTTCGCCTCGGGTGATCGGGCTGTTCGGCCTCACCCTGGCGGCGGGTATCGCCTTTTATTATGCGGAAAGACGGGCCAAAGACCCGATCCTGTCTCTGGAATTTTTTAAGGTAAGGGGATTTCGAACCGGAAACGGCGCCGCCTTTTTCAGCAGCTTCGCCATCTTTTCGGTCTCGGCCTTTTCACCGCTGTTTGTTCAGGGGGCGCTCTCGGGCACTCCGGCCGAGGTGGGTATCGTGATGGTCTTTCTCAGCCTGGGATGGTCGGTGGGGGCGCTCTTCTGCGGGCAGATGGTCCACCGGATTTCGGAAAAGCCCGCCTCCCTGGCCGGGGCCCTGTTTCTGATCGCCGGCTCCGCTATGATGATCCGGTTTACCGCCGACACCACCCTGGTCACCTGTTCCATCGCCCTGACCCTGGCCGGTCTGGGGATGGGGTTCGTCTCCATCTCCACCCTGCTGGTGGTCCAGAACAGCCTCGACAGCGCAGACCTCGGGGTGGCGACCTCCTCTCACCAATTCACCCGAACCCTGGGCGGAACGGTGGGCATCGGGGTCTGCGGCAGCATCGTCACCGCCGGCTTCGGCGGCGACCTGGACGATCTCGTCTCGTCCGGTCTTCCGGATACGGTATCGGAACTGATTCGCCGCAATTTTGAGAATGTGTTTCGACCCGAGATTCAGGCCCTTCTGCCCCCGGAGGTCCTGAAAACCCTTCAGGGGGCCATCGGCCAAAACATTCTGCTGGTCTTTCAGGCCGCCCTGATCGCCTCCCTGGTCTGTTTTCTGTTCAGCCTGCTGCTGCCCGGGCACCGCAGATCATCCGGGTCTTTCGACGGACCTCCCGGCGGACCCACCGGCCCATCCCGATGATCCGGCTTTCCGCCGGAATCATGAGCCGGTTTCCATTGGAAAGAACCGCTATCGGCCGGAGAAGACCTCATCTAAAATTCGCGCCAGGTCCCGCATTCGATAGGGCTTGGGGATCATTGCACAGAACCCCCACTTGAACCAGTCGACCATCACCGGATCACCGACATATCCGCTGGAGACGATCGCCTTGACCGACCGGTCCGTCTCCTGAAGGGCCTGAACGGTCTCCCTGCCGCCCATGCCGCCCTGAACCGTCAGGTCGAGGATTACCGCATCAAACGAACGACCCGACCTGCGGCCGTTGATGTATTCCAACAGGGCTTCTTCGCCGCAGCCGGTGACCGTCGCCTCATATCCGAGGCGAGTGAGCATCTGCCCGAGCAGCCGTTGCAGCATCTGCTCGTCATCCATCACCAGTATTCGGCGTTTCGAGGCCCTGAAACCGCAGCCTTCCGGTTTTTCATCCTCGCATCCGCATCCCTCGTACACCGGGGGCGGACCGCTCTTCACCGAGAAGACCGTGCCCCCTGTCACCAATTCCGAGTCGATCGTATCTCCGACAAACCGATACCCGATCTCATCCGGAAGCATGCCCGTACCCTTCTCAGACCTCGTGATCATGATCCATCCTCCTTCCCTTTAGGACATTCCCCCCCCTTATTCGCTTCTTCGCGCATCATACGCCACCAACGAATGCGGCCGGTATCCCTTCTCCCCGACTTCTCCCCGGAAGGGATGAAGAGACGACCGGCCCCGCTCGGTCCATCCGCTGTTTGCAGATCAATATTTTTCAAACTCCGATTCATTGCCTTCCCAATCCGCTTCAGGTTCATTCATCTGAATGACCTGATTCGGCGGTACTTCCGTGGTGCCGTTGTATTCCCGGCTGCGGCCGGTTTCCCGCCCGCGGCCTGAGGGCCCGGTGTGGGCGATTTTCCGCGTGGACCGCCCCTGTCCGCCACTGCGGGACAGGCGCCTTCCGCCGTTGCCGTTGATGTTGAAAAAATCGATGGTGGCCTGAAGCTGTTCGGCCTGGGAGGCCAACCCCTCGGAGGTGGAGGCCATCTCTTCGGAGACCGAGGCGTTCTGCTGTATCACATTGTCGAGCTGCTGAATCGCCTTGTTGATCTGGTCCGCCCCGGAGTTCTGTTCGTTGCAGGCGGCGCTGATCTCCTGAACCAGTTCGGCGGTCCGCTGAATATCGGGCAGAATGCCGGTCAGCATCTCCCCGGCCTGCTCCGCCACCGCCACGCTGGAGACCGACAGCTTGCTGATCTCCCCGGCAGCAAGCTGGCTTCGCTCAGCCAGCTTGCGGACTTCGGAGGCCACCACCGCGAATCCCTTGCCGTGCTCCCCGGCCCGGGCCGCCTCGATAGCCGCGTTCAGCGCCAGCAGATCGGTCTGCCGGGCGATCTCCTCGATGATGGAGATCTTCTCGGCGATGTCCTTCATGGCGGTGACCGTTTCGGATACCGCCTTGCCCCCGGTCTGGGCGTTTTCGGCGGATTTGAGCGCGATCCGTTCGGTTTCGGCGGCGTTGTCGGCGTTCTGGCGAATGTTGGAGGCCATCTGCTCCATGGAGGAGGAGACCTCCTCGGCCGAGGCGGCCTGTTCGGATGCGCCTTGGGACATCTCCTCGGAGCTGGCGCTCAACTCCTGGCTCCCGGAGGAGACATTGTCCGCCGCGGCCTTCACATCCGCGACAATGCTTCGCAGACGGTCGATCATTCCCCGAAGCGCATCGGACAGCATTCCGACCTCGTCTTTCTGGTCGATGTCGATGTCGGCGGTCAGGTCCCCGTCGGAGACCTGTTTGGCGAAATCCACTCCCATCAGCATCGGATTGACGATGCCCCGGGTGATGACCACCGCAATGATCACCCCAATGATCAGGGCGATCAGAAGGCCCGCGATCATGATTTTAGAAGAAAGGCCGAGAGACGCCTCCGCCTGGTCGGCGATGGCCATGGTCTCTTCGATACCCTTTTCGGCCACCGCTTTGGCTTCAGACAGCAGCTCCTCCGCCACGCTCACCCGTCTTTGACTGAGGTCCTCGAGGGCGATCCAGGCTTTCAGCAGATCCGTCATGGCTTTCTGATAGTTGTCTGCGGCGGATCGAACATTGGCCAGCATTTTTATGTGACGGTCGATTCGGGTAATCGCGCCCAGTTCGGCCATTTTGGCATCGATCTGAGAGAAGAGTTTGAGGGATTCCCGCATCACCTCGGGGTCTCGGGTCGCCTGTGATTTGAAATTTCCCACTCGAATCGCATTCCCCAGATCGATGATATCATTGATCAGAACATTTTTTTGCAGCCGCTCATTCAAACGCGCCACATCACCGGTGGTTTCAAATTCTTCCTGCAAGAGCCGGTTCTGGTCGCTCAGAAAATCCTCTGAATTCGAAATGAAATTGACGGCCGACACATTCATCTGATCCCGCATTCGGTCGATCACTTCATTTCTCTTGATGGTATCCCGGGCCATTTTTTCATACTCGGCCAACCTGTCTCCGACCACCCGAATCGCCTCCTTGAGTTTGGTCAAATGGGGCGATCGGGCGGCCAGGTCTTCGGCATCCGCCAAATGGGCTTTGACTTCTTCGAGATACGCCAATCCCTGATCCAGAAACTGCTGTTCCCGGGTATAGGCATACCCCCGCATGTTGAACATGGTCATGAGGGATGCCCGCTCCACCTCATTGGCCACTTCCACCTCGGGAACGTATTCATTGGAAAGGGTTGCCGATTCGCCGGCCATTCGGGTCATGGTCCAGGCAGCCATCCCGCCGAGGATGAAGGCGATCAGCAGCAGTATGCCGAACCCGATGCCCATTTTCGTCGCTAATTTCAAATTCTTCATTGTCCGCCTCCTGAAGTCAAAGGTTTGATTCCATCAAAACAAAATATCAGTGCAGGTGCGCCGATTGCACGGTCGCACCCCCG
>JGI12210J13797_10096002_pt1 | contig 10237 bp, 10 predicted proteins | sample ElkSlonscriptome_3_FD_13797 | JGI IMG/M metagenome (IMG submission 13797) | reverse complement strand
CTTGAAAATCTCGAACCATCATCGGGAACGGATGCGGACCAATCACGCTGCCGATAATGTAGTGCGTGTCCGCGACCGAAGACATCCAGTCGCGCATCGCTTCGTTGACAGCATCGCGAAGTGTTTTGGAGCCGCTTTCAACGGCACAAATCTCGGCCCCCAGCAATTTCATGCTGAACACGTTCGGCTTTTGCCGGCGGATGTCTTCGCTGCCCATGTAGACGGTACAGGGCAATCCAAAATGAGCACATGCCGTCGCGGTCGCCACCCCGTGTTGTCCGGCGCCGGTTTCCGCAATCACGCGGCCTTTGCCCATCCGCAGTGTCAACAAAGCTTGGCCGACCGTGTTATTGATTTTGTGTGCACCGGTATGATTGAGGTCTTCACGTTTGAGCCAAATTTGTGCTCCACCAACGGAATCCGACAATCGCTTGGCATGGTACAGCGGGCTGGGACGACCCACAAACGTTTTCAGCAGTCCATCGAGTTCTCGATGAAACTCGGGATCTTTCTTGGCTCGCTCGTACTCGTCCGATAATTCCTCCAGAGCACGCGTCAGGGTTTCGGGAACATAGCGACCACCGAAATCGCCGAAACGACCTTGCGGATCAGGTACGTTGGCGAGTTGCTTTTGGTTAGTCTCAGTCGTGCTCATTGTTTTCTCAGGGTCAGATGTGTTTGTCAGAAAGAACCGGGGCTAGCGTCCAAACGGCTCACTCAGGCAGGCTAACCGGCCTATTATAGTAAAGCCAACCGGCACTTCGTCAAACCGCCTTTATAAATCTGGAAATACAAAGCTTCATGCCTGAGCTCCCCGAAGTCGAAACGATGCGGCGCGGCATTTTGCCGATTGTCGGTAGCCGTATCGAGTCGGTCGTTTGTCCACCCTGCGAACGAAAACCGATTCTGCTCTCACCGGCCATCAAACCGTTTGACAGGCGACTACGTGGAAAACAGGTCGTGGCGATCGACCGACGCGGAAAAAGAGTGATCGTCGAAATCGAGGATGAACAAGCCATCGTCATCGAACCGAGAATGACCGGTTTGGTACTGCTATCCGATCCGCCCACTCGCGAACATCTACGGCTTCGAATCACCCTTAGTGGCAATTCACAGCAGCAGCTACTTTTTTGGGATCGTCGTGGCCTCGGAACCGTTCGGCTGTTGACCAAAAAAGAAATCGAATCGCAAATCGAAGCGAAACTGGGCACCGATGCACTCGAAATCACGTCTAACGAGTTGCGAGATCGGCTGGGGAAAAGTCAACGGGCAATCAAAGTCGCGTTGCTCGATCAATCCGCCATCGCCGGCGTCGGAAACCTGTACGCTGCCGAGCTATTGTTTCGAGCGGGAATTGACCCCCGAACTCGCTGCGATCGACTAAGCGGACCTCAGTGGAAACGACTCGTCGCCGAAATGCAAGATGTACTCCAGGAAGCGATTCACTACGAAGGCAGCACGCTTAGCGATGGCACCTACCGCAATGCCATCAATGGTGAGGGCGGCTATCAAGCTCATCATTTGGTCTACGACAAGGCCGAAAAACCGTGTCCCCGCTGCGAGCAGGGGACCATCGTGCGGATCGTTCAAGCCCAGCGAAGTACGTTCTTCTGTCCCGTTTGCCAGCGGAAACGGGGGTTGCATGTAACGTTGGAGTCCAGGCTTTAGCCGCTTCCACGCACCTCACCACGATCGCCCAAAGACTGGACTCCAACATTCTTTGCCAAACGCTCGCTTGATCGCTAGAATACGAGCATCACCACTCTTCACCAAACCGACATCTATTTATGACCCATTCTCTTTCTCGCCGTGATTGGCTTCGTCGTGCCGCTGTCTTATCGGTCGCTGGTTCGGCTTGTGTTTCCACCCGCACGTCCGAAGCGGCTGCTCGTAAAGCGAGCTGGAACGAATCGATCGAGAAAGGGCTGCAATGGCTTAGCCGCACGCAATCGTCGCGAGGTCAATGGAACACGCAAGCTTATCCCACCGCGTTGGCTGCCCTCGCCGGGACCGCTCTGATCGCTAGCGGCAGCACGACGACTCAAGGTCCCTATGCGAAAGAGATCGCGCGGGCAACCGACTATCTAATCAGCAAGAGCCGCGACAACGGTTTGATCGGTGACCCTCAATCCGATCCTCGCTACACCTATGGACATGGCTTTTCCATGCTCATGCTCTCGCAAGTCCTTGGTGAAGAGGGATTGCTCGATCGGCGTGAAGAGTTGGTCGAAGTCTTGACCAAAGCGGTCACGTTTAGCGGCAGTGCCCAAACCGCGGCGGGCGGCTGGGGCTACGTCTCGGCTCGCGAAGGCAATGACTTTGACGAGGGGTCAACCACCATCACTCAAGTCCAAGGACTGCGTGGATGTCGTAATGCCGGGATTCCCGTCAGTCCCGAAGTGATCGAAAAAGCGAAACAATATATCTATGAATGCAAGAATGCGGACGGAGGAATTAGCTACAGCAGTCGGCAACGCGGCAGCAGTCGGCCGGCGATTACCGCCGCTGCATTGGCGGCGCTCTACAACGCAGGCGATTACGACAGCACCCATGTGCCGGAGATGTGGGAGTACACCAAAGAGGCTCTGCACGACATCAGTGATTCCGCTCGCGCGTTCGGCCATTGGCATTACACGTACCTCTACTACAGCCAAGTGGTGTATCGACAGGGCGACGAACTGTGGACCAAATTCCGCAACCGCTTGTACGATCGAATCGTGAGTGAGCAGCGTCCCGATGGATACTGGGAAGGCCAGATCCATCCCGTCTATATCACCGCTTGCAATCTGATCATGATGCAACTCGATAATGGCTACTTGCCAATCTATCAAAGGTGATTGACGCTTATGCCGAATCCTGATTCCTCCGTATCGATTGACTACGAGCGAATCACCAGCAAGCTGTTGTTGGCAAATCGACTGCGAGAAGGCAGTGACCACATTGGATACAATTACGACTATCCGACGGCGTCCTATGACAAGCGTCGTGAGATCATCGAGGAGCACCGGCGTTACCAGCAAGAAATGCTCTACTTCATCGCTAACGATCCTAGGGTTCCCGAGTCGGTTCAAACTGAGATGCGGCGTTGGGGACTGGCTAAGGATGAGTTCACCGACAACGGCAACTGGCCCCATCAACTCTACATCCGCGAAGCTCGCCGGATGGTAGGCAAGTTTGTCATGACCGAAAACCATCTGCGGAAAACGATTCCCACCCCAGACTCGATTGGGATGGGCTCGTACGCAATTGATTCCCACAACACACAGCGCTTCATCACCGCCGAGGGCTACGTCCAGAACGAAGGAGATCTTGGGGTTTCCACCGAAGGCCCGTACACCATCGCGATGGGTTCATGATCCTGGGGCAATCCGCCGCCACGATATCCGCGATCGCTAACGAGCAATCGATCAGCGTGCAAGATGTGACCTACGACGACGTTTCAAAGCGGCTACTTGCCGACGGACAAATCCTACAAGCGGAAACGTCGAAAAAAGCGAAAAAAGAATTGTAGCATTCAGATGTGGTGAGTTCGTATTTACGATGGGACCTAAACCGACCAAGGACTGGGCCAAAGATGGAACTGACGTACCGATGACGAACGGAATCTAGTTCCAAAATCCTTAAGTTCCGTTCGTTTCTCTGTTGGTAATTTACGACCGGACAAAACTTAACATATCTGGTATGAGCTAATGCTTTTCAATACCCCGTAACTATCGTTTTAGATTCAACAGTTCGTCGATCAATTGTTGGCTCGTCGTAATCACGCGGCTGTTCCCGCGGTATTGGGTACTGGCTAATACCAACGAGATTAGATCTTTCCCGATATCGGTGTTACTGAGTTCTCGTGCTCCTCCAGCGACTTTTCCGATGCCGTTTTCACCCGGGCCGCCCGTAACGGGCAAACCGGTATTGACGCCTTGCGAATAGAGATTGAGTCCGCGTGCTTCGAGTCCAACCGGGTTGGCAAAGCGGGCAAGTTGGACCTTTCCGAGACTACGCGAAACGCCGTTGCTGAAGACACCGCGAACCAATCCATCTTCGCCGACAACGTAACTGTTCAACACCCCTGGTTCGCTACCGTCTTGCTGAGTCGCCGCCAACGAAGCCTTCTCCGTTGCCAAGCCTGACACCCGATTAAAGTCAACCGTGAATTGCAATGGCGATATACTCGGAACTCCAGTGCGATTGATTGCAATTTGGTCGTTGGTCGCAGCGATGAAATTGCCGTTACCATCGAATTGAATCAATCCGGTGCCTACTGAGATATTTGAACCGTTCGAGGATTGGTTGTCAGGGCTGTCGGCATACCATCGATAGACGGTTTGTTCATCGCTACGACTTTCCAGGGTCGTCGTCATCCGAACGTTAATGGGGACACCCAACGAATCATAAACAATAAAGTCGCTGACGGCGCTTTGGCCCGTGCCTTCTTGAATGGTTCCGAACCCGAGGTTTGGGGTCGTCACACTGCCATCGAGCCCCTTGATACGGAAAGCGGAAAGATCAATCCCGAGTCCATTCGCTTCGCCCGTGTTGCTAACGAAGCGGATCGTTCCATCTTGAATGTATCCACCTGGGAAGATCGTACCCGTTTCACCTGGCATATTGTTTTCGGATGCGGGAATCGGATTGAGTCCGTCGACTTGAACGGTTTGAATCCCGGAGGAGTCTTCAACGAAATCGATGAAGTCCTGCATCGTCGTCGTTTCAGTAATCTCAAAATCTTTGACGCCCAACGCCCGTTCGCCTTTACGTCCGCTATAGCTGAGCGTGCCGAGTTGGAATGCCTTTTGATAAGTCATGCCATCGCGTTTGAGCACATCGGTCAACAACGTACTGGCGTGAATCTTCGGACCGTCCATATCGAGGACCTGATTGCCACTGACTGACAAATCAGCGATATCGGCATCCGAACGGCTATCGGTAAACGTATCACCCGGGTTGACCGTATCGACCAAATAAAAGTTATTTTGGTCATTTGACAAATTTCGATAGATACGAATTTCATCATAGGCCGGAAATCCATCGCCTGCTTCGGGAACCGGTGGGGTCGGAAATCCGCTTAGCGAGGTACGGCCGCCGACAACGTTTTGCGGACCGATCAACACACTTGGACGAGATTCGGCTTCGCCGTTGCGATGGTAGGTCACCATGTACGTATAGTTGCCTGTTAGCACGTCGGCATTAAGTGGATTGCCCGACAAAGAGGTCGATCCATCGTCGATAAAGCTACCGCCCGCCGCCGCCGATCCAATTCGAAAGAAATCGCTACCATTCGGTCCCGTGCGATAGACATTCACATTTGGATAATTGCCACCACTGGGATCGACGGGCAGATCGCCTAGTTCAATGCGCCCATTCGCATTGATCGTTGTCGTGATCGATGCACTCGGTGGCGCCTCATTTCCATTCGGGTCGACCAAGGCGACGCGGTACTTGTAATTTCCGGCACTCAATGTGCCGACTCCGCTGTTATCGACAGCAATACCAATGTGATCCGAAAGCGGAGCGGATGCGATTTGCATCCCTGATGCGTCGGGACGTGGCACCTTGGCCGTTCCGAATTGTAAGCTCTGAATGATTTTACTTTGAGTCGCCAAGTCCCCTTCGGGCGTGAGCGTTCCTTCAAACGTTACATTTTCGGTCGCCTTGGCAACACTCTCAGTCCCTAGCGGGATCTCGATCGGCACCATCGTCGATTCCTGCAACCGAAATTGCTCGTCGACGCCATAGCCGAGTAGCCGATGGCCAGTCGAATTGACGAGTTCTGCGTTGCTGTTGAGTTTGAAGATGCCGTTTCGAGTGTAAAGTCGTTCGCCTTCCGCACCTTCGACGATGAAGAAACCATCGCCCTGAATTGCCATATCGGAGGCACTACTACTGATCTCAACCGTGCCCTGTTTATGGTTCGCAGCGATTTCAGATACCTGTACCCCCAATCCAACCTGGCGCGGATTTGTACCGCCGCTGTTGTCAGTCGGACCACCGCCCAGGGACAGTGTTTGCAAAAATTGTGATGCAAAAACCGCTTCGGAGGACTTAAAGCCGACGGTTTGCGAATTGGCAAGGTTGTTGCCGATCACGTCGATTTGAGTTTCGGCAGCCGATAGGCCAGTAAGAGCAGTATTGAGTGCGGAGGTTAAACCCATCGACATTTTTCCTATCAGCAGAAACGCGGATAAGCAATCGTTAAAGCTTACCCATTCAGAATTTCACGAATGTTATTTATCTCCATCGTCTGATTGCCCACGTGAACTTTGACAGAACGTGAATTTGTTTCGCTGTTTGTTTCGACCGTGATGCGATCAACGACCCCATCGACTGAGCTAGCATCATCGGCCAACCCTGTGACACTGCGTCCAATCAGTGAACTGGCGGTCACCAATTCCTGGCTCGACGACAAATTGGATAGCGTCGAAGTCAGCTTGTCGGTCGCCCCAATTTCACGAATCTGCCCAATCTGCTGGATCATTTGAGCATTGTCCGTCGGGTTGAGGGGATCTTGGTTCTGCAACTCGCTAATCAACAACTTCATGAAGCTATCAATATCAACTCCGGAAAAGCCGTCGCCGTTCGAAGATTTCCCAGCAGCTTCTTGAGCGGTGAATTGCGAAGATCCAGCTTGTCCGATTTGTGACATCGTTGTCGACCTATCTGTAAAGGATGAATTGCATGGGTAAGCGGTTCGATTCAGTCATACCGTTTCGCGAGCCGCCGTGGCGAGATCAATCTTTGGTGATCTCGTGGCGTGGGCGTCGAGAGACGCAGGCTGGTTCAAGACGTTTCTTTCTAAGCGACACCGACCCGGCCTACGAACTACAACTGCACGTCGACTCCTCTGGTGGGAAGCTGGCTTGTGACCGGTGCTAGGCTTGGGGCGTAGGTTGCGGGTGCTAGCTCGGCAGTCGGACGATGGTCGGGTCTCCACGTGTCACGCGATCGGTTGAATTGACGCGGATCGTCTTGGGCAAACGATTCCTGACTCGACTGGTCGCCCCTGTGCGATTCCGATTCGACTTCGACACTCATCTTTTCAACTTGAATCCCTTGCGATTCGAGCCGCATCCGTAACTCGGGCAGGTGTTCACGCAGAGCCGAAGCGGCGGCTTCGGTTTCCGCGATCACTCGCGTTTGCATCTTTCGATCCGACACCTGCATTTCCAAACGAACGGTACCAAGTTCGGCCGGTGCGAGTCGGATTCGAACTTGTCCACCATTGCTCCCCAAGTGCTGAAACGCTTTCGAAACACGTTGGATCAACTTGGCGCGTGAAATCAAATCCGTCGTCGATGACTGGTCCGTCGCGTTCGCTGGTTTTCCCGATGCATCGCTGCCAGCTTTCGGTGTGGCAGCGGGGATCGACGCGGGAGCTGCCGGGCTGGTTCCCCGACCGATTCCGGCAGAAGGTACGTTGCTGGTCGCATGGGCCGGCGTGACGGTTGCTGCCGTTGTCGTTACGGTAGCTGCTGCGACCGCTGGGGCCGGGATGCCAACCGCAGGCTTCATGGCACGGAAGGTCTGAGAGGCTGTTTCGACCGATGCGGACGCTTCGGCCATCGCAGCCGACTTAGCAACGTTCACTGCTCGTTGCTCCGCAGCCCGTTCTTGACCGACGGCGTTCTTTTCAGCCTGCGATTCTTTCGATCCGGCGTGAACCTCTCTGGATTCACGCCGCTCGCGTCGGGATTCGCGATGATCTTGCTTCCCTTCATCCGAAGGAAGCGATTCTTCTTGGACTTGATTGCCCGCAACTTTTTCGATTTCGCTGGACTGCGGTTTTGGATCACGAAGCGTCGGTTTCACGTCCGCGTTTTCGCCAACGACAGTCTTTTGCGGTGTTCCGTCTTCGCCTGCCGCTTCGCCCGACCGCGGTTGATTCGGTGGTGGCTGCGTCAGCGGCTCGGTCGTCAGAAGATCCGTCCCGGTTTCGACGGTCGCTGAATCGACGGAAGGTTCAATTTGCGACTTCGCCTGCGGATCGACTTGTTTTTTGTCGCCTCGGTTCACCAACTCTGGATCAGACGTCCCCGCCCCCGAATCGCTCGATTCAACCGCTTGCTCGTCATGTGATGGTTGAATGGCCGGCTTTTCTACTTTTACGTCTTCCGCCACAACGACAACGTGCGTTGGCTCCGAAGCGTCCTCTTGATCGGAAGCCGACACAGGGGATTCGTCTCGCGTTTCGGTCCATTCGGCTGCCTGACTGGAAGAGTCGTCATCATGCTCTGGGAAAGTTTCGCCACCGTCATGCGATATGGTGGAGGGGACGACAGCGGTAGCATCCATTTGAGAAAACAGATCGGCAAAGGCGTCGATCATGCTGAGCGAAGCACCGCCTGAGGCCAAACGGAGTCGGCTCGTCGGACCGTTGTGCGGAGCCACAGCGACAGCGGAATGATTTCTCGTATGCGAATTGGATTGGATATCGCCCATTTTCACACGGCCCCCCCGAGCCTGTAAAACTGCTCCTCAAACTTAGATATCGCCAGCCGCTTGTTTAATCAGGGCCGTGGTTGGATAACCTTCGCCGATGCGGCGTAGGATTTCGGCTAATTTTTCTGCTTCGTCCGGTTCAGAAAACTCCGCCAATATATCTTTTCGTTTATCGATTGGCATACCTTGAATGATATTAACGACCTCATCAATTCTTTCATCGTCATAAATTCGCAAAAGCTGGTCTTTGGCTTGAGCCGCATCGAGAGATTGCAGGGTTCTTTGCACTTCTTGGATTCCTTTGTCGCGAGCGCCCTCTTCCATTTTTTTTAATTTTTCTTTAAATGCTTCTCGTCGTTCATCAAAAAATTCTCGCTGATCTCGCAAATCGGCTGACATTCGACTCAAGTCGTCGCGATATTCATTCTGGCTTCGAAGCCGCATGTCCATCTCCAAACTCTCCATTTTTCGCGCCTGCAGAATCTCGTCAAAGTTGGGCTGTTCACGATCTTCGCCTCGCTTCAAAATCTGCTGCAAACGATTGCCCGTGATATCGATTCCATTCATCAAGCCGATGACTTGAGTGACCGTGTCACGATTGACCGTTCCGCGCGAGAGAAAATACCCCAGCATGATGAACTGAAACAAAACGGTAGCAACACAAAATGCGACAAAGGCGGTAAGGAGTTTATTAAGCATGATTGTCAATCCGCAGTCTAAGCTTGATTACGACGTTGAAGAACGCCACGTCGGTTACTTATTTCATCGAGTTCCATTTGCTCTCTTCGGTTCAATTCATCGCGAAATCGCTCCGCATCGATCTCCATCATCCGTTCAAATTTCTTGACTTCCGTCTCGGCTTGGCGAAGTCGATCTTGTCGACGCTCGAGCTCTTCTGCCAATTTCACCAGCGTCTCTTCAAGCCCGTGGATTTCCGCTTTCAACTGCAAGTCGTAACGTCCTTTGGCTAGCAAACGATCCACTGAAATTTCACCGACACGAGTCGCTTGCTCTTCAACCAACAAACGCCGTCGTTCTTCTTCGATCGATTCTATCTGGCTTTCCACTTTTGCAATGGCCGCATTCGCTTCGCCCACTAAGCCACCCACTTCATCCCGCTCACGACGGCGAAGGTTCAAGATCGATAAGAATCTGAATTGGAAGTTTTTCATTGGTTTACCGTAGCCGCGTCTCTCCGAGACGCGGGTGTATTCTTCGTGTCTCGGAGAGACACGGCTACTTGTTCTAAACCTTCCAGGGCGGAAAGGGTTTGTTCCATCGGGGCGATTTCATCAGCTCCCTGCGACAGGAATAACTTCATCGGGTCACGCATCGCAATGGCTACGTCGACAACCGGGTCGCTACCGCTTCGGTACGCTCCGATCGATATCAAGTCGGCATTTTTCTTGTAAACACTCAAATGGCCTCTGGCAGTCGCCGCAGCTTTCAATGTTTCTGGACTCACCAAATGCGGCTGCAATCGGCTCAAACTCTGTAAGACATCGATCGGAGGCCATTGTGCCTGAGCCGCCAAGTCGCGGCTCAGGACGATATGGCCATCGAGCAACCCACGCAGCGTGTCGGCGATGGGTTCGTTGTTATCGTCCCCTTCGACCAACACGGTGTAGAAAGCCGTGATCGATCCCTTTTCGGTCCTGCCGGCTCTTTCGACGACTTGCGGTAGCAAATTGAACACGCTCGGCGGATAGCCTCGAGTCGTCGGTGGCTCGCCAGCGGCTAAACCAAGTTCCCGTTGTGCCATCGCCAATCGTGTTACGGAATCGACAAGCAGTAGTACGTTTTT
>JGI12210J13797_11275468_pt1 | contig 10238 bp, 5 predicted proteins | sample ElkSlonscriptome_3_FD_13797 | JGI IMG/M metagenome (IMG submission 13797) | reverse complement strand
GCCTCGCCCTGGGGGAAGCTGACCACCAGGGTGGCCAGGTACTCGGGCTGGGTCGCATTGGCCAATTCGGCCGAGTGGTCGGCGTGTTGGTCGCTATAACCCGCGCCGCCGAGGCCGTTGAGCAGCATCACCGATCGGGTCATACCGGCCTCGCCCATCTTATTCAGGGCCTCGATGGTTGAGGCCTGCGTCTCGCGCTTGTTGACCTTCTCCAGCACCGTGTCGTCGCCCGACTCGGCGCCCAGATAGGTCATTTGCAGGCCAGCCTCGCGCAGGGCGATCAGATCCTCGACCGACTTGCGCTTCAAATTACTGGCCAGGCAGTAGCTGGACACCCGCTCGACGGACGGCATGTGCTCGCGAATCGCCTCCAGGATGCGCAGCAGCCGGTGCGTCGGCAGGACCAGGGCGTCGCCGTCGGCAAGAAAAATGCGCCGAACCTGGTCACCGAAAGTCTCGCCGCAGCGCCGGATCATCTCCAGCACTTCGGCTTCTGACCGTGCCTTGAACTTCTTCTGTGGTGCCGTGTACATCTCGCAAAACGTGCACTGGTTCCAGGAACACCCATCGGTCACGGGCAGGATCAGGGAGTTGGCCTCGCTCGGCGGGCGGAAAACGGGCTCTACATAGCGGATCGGGGAAGGGTGCATTGGTCTGTGGGTTGATCCTTGCGACGAGTCAGATGGACGGGCGGGCAGCGGCGTTGCCGATCTGCGCTGCTATGATAACGCCGTCTCCATGAAAGGTTTTCTATGCGTTTTTGTCTTATTGCCCTTTTCACCGCCATCGTGAGTCCCCTGACCGTCCTCGGCCAAACCGCCGAGGAGGTCGTCGCGGGCAACCAGCAGAATCCGCCGGAGTTGGTCGTTGCTCTGCGCATCGCACCGCCCTTTGTCATGGAAGGTGCTTCCGGGGCCTATGAAGGCTTGAGCGTGGATGCGTTTGAAGAGGCCGCCGAACAGCTCGGCTGGTCCTGGCGCTACTCGCCGACGGATCTCGACGACGCCCTGGCCGGAACTCAGGCCGGGCGCTACGATCTCGCCGTCGGTGCCTTCACCGTCACGGCTGAGCGGGAGCGAAATCTGGATTTCAGCCACCCCTTTCACACCTCCGGCCTGGGCATCGCGGCCCGCGCCGAGTCCGGCGGCGGCTGGCTGAACCTTGCGGGGCGCTTTCTGTCGCTGGAATTCCTGAGCGTCGCCCTGTCCCTCGGCATCTTGCTGCTGGCCTTCGGGAGCCTGGTCTGGCTGTTCGAGCGTCACGCCAACCCGGATGAATTCGGCGGCAGCGTCGATCGCGGCATCGGTTCGGGATTCTGGTGGGCCGCGGTCACGATGACCACCGTGGGCTACGGCGATAAATCACCGCGAACGCTCGGCGGCCGCCTCGTTGCCCTGGTCTGGATGTTTGCAGCGATCATCGTGATTTCGAGCTTTACCGCGGCCATTACATCGTCGTTGACGGTCAGCCAGCTCAGCTCGACGATCGAATCGGCCGATGATCTGAAACAAATCCGCACCGGCACGGTGACCGACTCGGCAAGCGAGACCTGGCTCGATGCCAAGAATCTGCGCAAGCGAAGTTTCGCCTCCCTCGAGGACGCCCTCGAGGCCGTCGAGCAGGGCAACATCGAGGCTGTGGTCTACGACGCGCCGCTTCTCCGCTTTCGACTGCGGGAGAACGACTACGACAACGTTCGCCTGCTGCCGGAAACCGTCGAGCGCCAGGACTATGCCCTTGTGTTGCCACAGGGCTCGCCTCGCCGTGAGGCCCTCAACCGAGCGTTGCTCGACACGCTGGCTCGGCCGACTTGGTCGGACACTGTGGATCGCTACCTGGGGCCGTGAAAAGCAGCCCTCGTGAATCCAGCAAAAGCTCCTGTTCCTGAAGCTCTTTAGGACTTATTTAGTATTTGCACAGGACGCCGACGGCTACAGCGGCGAGGATCAAGGCTTTCTTAGCGACGCTTCGAGCCATGATTCATTTCAGACTTGCCGCCATCCTCCTCGTTGCCCTGCTGGCAACCCTCGCCTCCCCGCTCCGGGCTGACGGCTTCACTGGCGCCCTCAGCGGGAGCTGGTGGAATCCGGCTCGGAACGGTGAGGGGCAGTTCATCAGCATCCAGCGCAGCGGCGATCGCCGCATCGCGATCGTTGCCTATTTCACCTATGACGATCAGGGTCGGCCCGACTGGATGGTCGGCAACGTCGATTTTTCGCCAGGCGCGGTGGAACTCGACATTCCGATGCTGTCGGCCCGCGATGCGCGCTTCGGCGCCGGCTTCGATCCCGCCGACGTCGCGATCGAAGACGCCGGGCGCGTCAAACTGAGCTTTATCGACTGCCACCGGATGGGTTTCCGCCATTCGCGAGGCAGCGAAACACTGGCCTTCGAGCTCGAGCGGCTGGTCGGGCCCACGGCGGGCAGCGACTGCGACCCTGAGGCGACCGACATTAACGGGCTCGAATGGTCCGGTGCCCACAGCGGCGCCTGGTGGGATCCGGCGCGCGGCGGCGAGGGGCAGTTTCTGGCCGTCGAGGCTCTCGGCGATCGACGCCTGGCCACCCTCTACTATTTCACCTTCGACGACGACGGCGCGCCGAGCTGGCGCGTCGGCACTACCGAGCTGACCGGCGGGGATCAACCGCTGCGCATTTCGCTGGTGACGGGCACCGGCGCGCGTTTCGGAGCCGCCTTCGATCCGGCGGACGTCAAACTTGTGCCAGCGGGCCTGGCCACCCTCCATCCGACGGGCTGCGAGTCTGTCAGGCTCCGACTTGAAGCCAGGGTGAGCTTCGGATTGACCCTCGATCGCCTCGGCGGCGGCTTGCTCGGCCTGCCCTGCTCGACCGAGCCACCCAGCTCGACGACCCGAGATCGAGCATTGAGTGAGTTGATTGCCCAGCACGGCCTTACCGGCGACCCCAGCGTCGGCCTGAATCTGCCCGGCATCGAGGCACCGCTGGCGCAGCTCGGCAAGCTCCTGTTTTTCAGCAAGCGCCTCGGTGCCAAGCTCGATACCGCCTGCGCCTCGTGCCACCACCCCGCGTTTGCCGGTGCCGACGGGCTCGCCCTGTCCATCGGGCCCGGCGCGCTTGATCCCGATCTACTGGGCCCGGGCCGCCGCCGCGCCGACGGCGAGATCCTCATGCACCGCAATACGCCAAGCGTCTTCAATACGGGCCTGTTCGACCGCGGACTGTTCTGGGACTCGCGCATCGAGCAACTGGGAAGCGAGGCCGAAGTCCCCTTCGGAATCCGGACCCCCGCCACCGCGCTAGGAGAAGCGGACCCGAACGCCGGCCCAAACCTGCTGGCAGCCCAGGCGCGCTTCCCGGTCGCAGCGCGAGACGAGATGCGCGGCGATGCGCTCCCCGGGCAGCCCCTCGCCGAAGTGCACCGCTGGCTGGCCGGGCGGCTCGGCGGCCACGGGGAGGGTGCCGGCTTGCTTCCGCCGTCGGACTGGCTCGACCGGTTCCGGGAAGGCTTCGACAGCCAGGCCGAGGCTGAAGAACTGATCACCTTCGACAACATCACCCTCGCGCTCGGCGAATACCAGCGCTCGGCCGTGTTCGTGGAAAGCCCCTGGTCGCACTACGTTCGAGGTGATCTCGACGCCATCGACGCAGAGGCCAAGGCCGGAGCCATGCTGTTCTTCAACACGGTCGAGAACGGCGGCTTGAACTGCGTCCTCTGCCACTCGGGCGACCTGTTCACCAATCTCGAACACCGGCGAATCGGCTTTCCCCAGGTCGGACCCGGCTTCGGTGACGGCGACGCCGATGATTTCGGGCGCGAGCGCGAGACCGGCGACCCCGCCGATCACCGCGCTTTTCGCGTGCCCAGCCTGCTGAACATCGCCCGCACGGCCCCCTACGGCCACAGTGGCATGTACAACTCACTGGGCAACGTCGTCGGCCACTACCAGAACCCCGACGGCACCGTCATCAGCCAGATGATCAACCGGAGCTGGTGCAGCCTGCCGCCCTTCGATAGCCAGCCAGACTGCGAGGACCGCCAGCCGATCGCGCTTGCCAACAGCCGCGCCGCCCTCGACACGATGCACGCCGAACGCGTGGCGCGGCCGGACATCGCCATGCCGCTGATCCCCGTCGAGCTCAGCAGCCAGGACAACTTCGATGCCCTGATCGCCTTTCTGGAAACCCTGACCGACCCCTGCCTGCTGGAGAAGTCCTGCTACGGGCGCTGGACCCCTGCCCCGGAGGAGGCCCCGGATCAATTGCAGCTGAACGCCATCGATGGCGATGGTCGGCCACTTTGACGTTCTCATCCGCCTCAAGCCCCCGAAAACTGGGCTTCTGGCGAATGCTGGATGGCGAAGTGATCTGCGCCAGAGGTTGAAGGCAGACCGATTACTGATATCATCCAGCCTCATGTCGATCGCCCGTATCCAATCAGCGCTGGAGACGCGCCTATCCAGCGACTGAAGGCCATTCAACGCCACGTGCTGTTCCGTGTCGCCGCCGGCTACTTCGTCATTGCCTGGCTGGTGATCCAGATCGGCGACGTCTTGTTCGAAAACTTTGGTGCCCCGGACTGGCTTTTCCGGGCGCTCGTTGGCGTTCTTGTCGCGGGCTTTCCCGTGGCCCTTGTGCTGGCCTGGCTGGTCGATGCCCAGCGACGCCGCTCGCGCGCCGCAGCAGGCGAGGACACTCGTCGCCTCGGGGCGGGCCTGCAGCTCGTCTCGGCCCTCGTCCTGCTGTCGATGTCCGTCGGCCTCGGCTTCCTTGGCTGGCGCGCGGTTCAAAGCGTCCCCGACGGCAGCGCGATCACCAGCGAGCCCTCGATTGCCGTCCTGCCGTTCTCGGACATGAGCGCCGCCGGCGACCAGCGCTACTTCGCTCATGGCCTGTCCGAGGAAATACTCAATCTTCTCGCCGGGGTCACCGAGCTGAAAGTCTCCGGGCGTACCTCGTCATTTTCCTTCGAGGGCAAGGATGCCTCTATCCCGGAAATCGGTGCCGCTCTCGACGTGGCCCATGTCCTCGAGGGAAGCGTTCGCAAGTCCGGCGATCAGGTTCGAGTGACGGCACAGCTGATTTCCACCGCGGATGGCTTTCACGTCTGGTCAGAGAACTTCGACCGGGAGCTCACGGATATCTTCGCCATCCAGGACGACATCGCCAGCGCGATCGCCTCAACGCTGCAGCTTCAGCTGATCGACAGCGGCGCCAGCCGCGCCGACGCAACCAGCACGTCGTCGATCGAGGCCTATGAGCTCTTCCTGAGGGCCAGACCGCTGATTCAGGATCGCGCCCCCGCCGGTATCGAGCGGGCCAGCGAGATGTTGTCCCAGGCCCTTGAGCTGGATCCGGCCTTCGCGCCTGCCCTCGCCCAGTCCGCACTGGCCGATCTGATGCTGGCGAACACGGCGATCACGCCAGGCCGTCGCCCTCTCGCGCAGGCCCTGGCCACGGCCAAGCCGAAGCTCGAACGCGCCGTGGAACTCAGCCCCGGGCTCGCAGACCCCTACGCCGTCGAAGGCTTGATGTTTCTTCTGCAGAACGAAACCGTGCCTGCCGAGCGGGCGCTTTCCATGGCTTTGGACCGCAACGCCAGCCATACGGACGCCTTGAACTGGCAAGCCATCAACCTTCGCCGCGCGGCGCGCATTGGCGAGGAACTCGAGGCCCGTCAGCGCCTGGCCCGAATCGATCCCTACTCCTTGAGCAATGCCTTCAATCTCGCCATTGTGCATATCCTGCACGGTGATCAAGGCGGAGCCCGGCGAGTCGCGACCCAAATGAGAGAGAACTTTCCTGGCAGCCCCTGGGCTGACGTGGTCGAGATCGAAATCGACTTTCGCTTCGGCGAGATCGCCGCCGCCTATCGCAAGGCACAGGCCGCCCTCGAGGCGGGAAATACCGCGGTCTCCAACTCCTTTGTCGATATTCTGATGGCCATCGGCGAAACCGAGCGTGCGGTGGACGTCACGGGTTCCGAATTCAACATGTCGCTGATGGCTCGGGGAAAGACCGACGAGGCCGTCGCCCTGGCACAGCAGCAGGCTGCGGCCGCGCCGAACGACCGAGATACGGCCCATGCCCTCCTCTACGTGCTCGGCCTGGCCGGGGAATACGAGTCCCTGCTCGACTATTTCGATAACCGCTGGGGCAGCCTGGACGCGTTTCACGACTTTTTCAGATACAGCGAATCCTCGGCGGAAATCATCCCCGTCGCCCTGGCCCAGAAGGCGCTAGGACGCGAGGACGCGCTGGAGCAGACGCTGGCCGCCTGGGCGGGCTGGCTCGATCACATCGATGAACAGGGCCTCGGCCTGCCCTACTTCTACTTCAACGCAGCCAGCCACGCGGCGCTCTCGGGAGAGCGCGAACGGGCGCTCAGTCAGCTGCGGCAAGCGATCGATCGCGGCTATCTAATCGCAAAGCTGCCGCGGCAACCACAGTTTGCTGCGCTGGCTGGCGATCCCGCGTTTCAGGAGCTGGTGGATTTCAGCCGGGAGAAAATCAACGCCGAACGGGCGGAACTGGCGCTGCCGCCGCTGGCGGCAAACGAGCAGTCAGAAACAAAACCCTAACGAGGGATACTCATCAGCTAGCGTGGAGCATTTTACTCCCACTAAACGATTCTTGGGCCATGGACGGATTAGCGGGGGCAGTTGCTTCTCTTTCGGATTCGCCGACCATGAACTGTTGACGTTGCCCGTACCTCTACCTTGATCATGGGGCTTAGGGCAAAAGGTCTGGCTGCGACGAGTCCAGGGCGTTCAGCTTGGCGGTATAAAGGCGCTGGTGGAGAGGCGCACGTGCCAATTCAAGCGCCCTTTCCATTGCAATACGGGCGCTTTCCTGGTCGCCCTGCAGGTGGCGTACCGTTGCGATTCCCCAGTAGGCTTCATGCATGTAGGGAAGTCGCGTCGTGATCGTCTGGTAGATTTCCAGTGCCTTGCCAAGCTGGCCGTTACTGGCGAGCTGGCGCGCCAGGAACAGGCTCGGATAAGGATTATGGTCCGGCAGCCTTGCCAAGCGGGCAGCAATTTCATCGGCTTCACGCTGGCGACCCTGGCTTTCGAGGAATGCCTGGAAATTGTGTAGCACGTTTGCATCATCCGGTTGATGTTGCAGTGCATATCTGAACAACTCTTCTGCCGTTGATAGATCGCCGGCTCGTCGGTGGATGATTGCCAGGAGATTGACCACGGATGCGTTTCCTGGATGGATCATGTCGGCATTCTCGGCAAACCAGAATGCACCATTGATGTCGCCGTCTAGCAGCTTTTCTGCCGCGACGTTACGGTAGAACATCGCCAAAAATTCGTCCTTCGATACGCGGCGCGAAGGTAGTCGCTCACGACTTGGAAAGTAGTCGATGATCGCACGCCTGATTCGCTGACCCGATGCCCAATCCTTGCCGTCGATGACAGGCGGATAAATACGGGTTCTGACGTGATCACTGACGACAACGAGGTCGCTACTACGCTCGAAGCTCGGTGGCGTTCGCATCAATTGGAAATCATATTCCAGACCGAGTTGCCGGGAAAATGCAGCCGTCACGATGGCCAGCGACATGCAGTTCCCCTGCTGACCCTGCAGTGCCTGCGAAGCAGTCAGAGTCCGGCCCCAGTAGTCAAATTCGGACAAATAATCTTCCATGAACCGAGCGAGTTGCCACTGGAGGCCAGAATCATCGTCGTGTGTGAGAAGGTACCTGTTCAGCGCCTCGATCTGCTGCTCCGATAACTCGAAGATTTCGCTGGCATCGGGGAGCTGGCTGGGTTGACCAAAGAGACCCCGATTCAACGCTGGACCCGAGTCGACACTTATTGGGGTTGTGGCACAACCCCCGGCAAGCAAAACCGCCAGGCACAGAACGAAAACAACAATCCTCTTATGGCACATCTAATTCACCGAAGCTTGGCCTGCTGCCAACTGAGTCTAGCCGCGGTCGCCATGCGCTTCAAGCCTTCGCCGTTCTGCCTAGACCAGGACATGTAGGCATTCGATGAACTAGCTAGCGCGCTTCGTGACGTTATATTCCGCATCCATGTAATGGCAGCGGCCGTCGCTGGGAGGGGTTTGTTATTAGATTCCCGACGAATGCTGGGATTTTGACCTGAGGCTTGACTCGCAGACACGCCGCATCTTCCTCCAGCGTGTCGCCGATCCTGGCCCGAGCGGGGTTCAGGTCGACACGCAAAACGGAATCCCGCACTCGCTTCTTCCGCGTTTCGCGGAAAACGCAGCTCCTACACTGCCTATGTTGGCGTCGATGATCACAGATCTTGCCAGGGGCCTGAATTGATCCACAAAAGAAGGTACTGCGAACACACCGGGTCACCAAATGAAAACATCCATACTCTCAAAGGGGGCGATTAGGAATCGCCGGGGCTGTGGTATTGCCGCTTGATGAATCGCTCGCTTTGTAATCGGGTAGGCTATTGGCTAGATTAGAAACATCGATGACCACCTATCAAAGGAACACCGCAGCATGACAAAGTCGGTTGAAATTCTTCTCGAAGACATTCGCATGCTTGGTGAGAACCAGTTCCAGATCGTTCAAGCTGTGCGTGATCTGGTGGCAAAGTCCATCAGGCCTCTGACCGAGGAGGTCAAATACGGCGGCATTTTGTTCACTTCTGGAGTTTCCTTCAGCGGCGTATTCGCCTACAAGCAGCACGTCTCCATAGAGTTCAGTTGGGGAGCAAAGATCAACGACGAGGACGGCTTTCTGGAAGGAGGTGGCAAGGGCCGACGCCACATTAAGCTTAGAACCCTCGAGGATCTATCGACCAAAAAGCTAGAAAAGTATATTCCGCTTGCACTGGAAGCTGCGAAAAAGAACGCCTGATCCTTCACTTGAATGGATCGGCATAGCTATACCGCTGAGCCCCAGTTTTTTACGCTCTAAACTGGGGCCGAACTATTACTGATCACTCACTCCGGCCACCCATTGACATTCGGACGAACTGAGAAAGGCCCTAACGTCAGAGCATCAGGTGACAGGGTCCTCAGTCCAATAAAGTCTAGCCGCAAAGTCGACACGTTCTCACTGCGATCTCTCCCCGCCGGATATTGCAACAAATATTCGGTTTCAAACACTAAAAAGCTCAAGAACTGGGCGTAAAAGATCGCTCAGCGGCGGACGCTTGATCGCAAGGGTTGGCCGAAAATCAAGCAGTTTGAGGACTAGTCCTATCATGGTATCGTCTCCTCGGATGTGGCCTGGAGGGCGTTGTGGCTGCAGCGTTGGAGATTGAAGTCTTGCGTGGTGCTTTAGATGACCGAGAACACGAACATTGATGTTTTTCTAATCGCGAATCTGCGAGTCGTCCCAGCGCGAAATCTGCTGATAGCCAACGATCTCGAATTTCGTCTCGAACCACGCGTTATGGATGTGCTGTGTGTGCTTGCTGAATCACCTGGCGAGGTGGTGGCGCGAGACACCTTGATTGATCGCTTATGGCCGAGTGAATTTGGCGCCGATGAAAGCCTGACGCGAGCGGTCTCACTGATTCGAAAAGCGCTAGCAGAAGCGGGACAAAGCACCAAGAGCATCGAAACGATCAAGAAGCGTGGGTATCGGCTGACGCTGCCGGTTTCTAATCTTGAGTCTGATAGGGTGCCTAGAAATCGCCTCGAGAGACCGCCGAAAGCAGTTCCACAGGCCGCCGGCAACCAGTCATCGCATGACCCCCTTGTCCCGGCAAGCGCTGATATCAGTCAGGCAGCGCATGCCACTGATTCGTCGATACGTCGAAATGGCCTAATCCTTACTGCCATTCTTGCACTGGCCGTCTTGACGTTGTATTGGATTGAATTTCCAGGGCGCTCGGATCAAGCAAGCACTGGATTACTGCTTGATGCCGCTGACTCAAACCAGGAAAACTCAGTGGCCGTGCTGCCTTTCATTGCCCTTAGTGACGATCTTAGTGACCGCTATTTTGGAGTTGGCATCGCCGAAGAAATCCTCAATGCGCTCTCGCGTTTTCCTGATTTGAGAGTCATCGCGCGAACATCCGCATTTTCTTTCGACTCCGTCCAGCTTGACGTAGCGAGTATCGGTCAGCAACTAGACGTCAAGCATCTGCTTACTGGCTCTGTTCGGCGAGACGGCGAACAGATTCGGTTGACTGCGCAACTAATCAAAGCTGACGACGGAACCAGCCTCTGGTCTCAACGCTATGATCTTGACGCAAGCGATATATTTGCCGTTGAAGACGAAATTGTCCGAGATGTTACTCAGACACTTCAGGTCAG
>JGI12210J13797_10646918_pt1 | contig 10239 bp, 7 predicted proteins | sample ElkSlonscriptome_3_FD_13797 | JGI IMG/M metagenome (IMG submission 13797) | reverse complement strand
TTAAAGTTATCCTCAATATCTTGATTAAGCTGAATATCACGAGTTTTAGTGGAAGCATAATACAAAGAATCATTGGGACGGTTACTGCTGAAAATAATCTCATCGCTATCAGGCATAAAGCGGGGATGCAGATCATCGTAAATATCAGTAGTGAGCCGTTTGAATGTGTTACGATTCGGGTTGTATAAAAACAAATCGTTCCGACCATTTAAGTCAGCGCTCATCACCGCCAACCGAGCACTGGCGTTGAGGTCAAAATCTTTTACCTGATTGAATCGGCGTAACTGAATAGACCGTTTTTGCTTACTACCCTGATCATAAAGCCATAAATAGTTCTGCCCACGCTCAATCCCAATAATGCCCAGTATTTGATCACTAGCCCAGTCTAATAGCGGCACGTCCTGATCAACGTCTTGATCAATGAGTTGAAACCCGCTAGTATGCACCGTCTTAGACCTTTTTCGTTCCAGATCACGGATAACTACCTTGTAGCGACCATTCTTATTTTCAGAATAGGCTAAAAAGCGGCCGCTAGGACTAAAGGCTACGTGACTGTACTTTAACGACTTGCGATTATTGTTGCGTAACCGATTATCATCTACTGGATACTGATAAATATCAGCCGTTTGGCTTGACATTTCGGAGTAGAAAGACTGCCATTGCCGCGAGAATAACCGAAAAGGAATTCCCAGTGTGTTAACCACACTACTTTCTTCGTTACGAATAATGCGGGTTAGATTTAAGATATTAGAAATGCTGCTACGTCCGTAGCGGGCAGCAATAAAATTCCAAACCGACTGACCAACAATAGCGGCCTCCTCGCCATTAAACTTAGTAAGTTTAACATTTCGTTTTTCATTGAACAAGTCCCGCATAAAATCATCCATCTCAATACTCCAGCCTTGAGCGATATAGCGAGCCGCTCCCTGAATAAACCACTCGGGCAGGGTAAGCAAATAAGCCGATTGAAACATATCGGTAAGGCTTCCGCCAAACATCATGTCGTTAATCAGCATTTCGGAGATTTGCTGCACTAATTCATGCTTAAAGGCGATCATACTACCTGGATAGGCCACCTCTACCTGCGACTTCACAAAATCAGTCTGACCACCTACCGTATACGATTTCCCTTTTACCCCCACGTTACTCTGCTGTAGATCGGCGGTAGAATTATAGAGAAAAATCTTAGTTTTGGTATAAGGTGCGTAGCCGATTACGTCGGTGATACGTTCAAATTCCTTCTCCAGAAATTTGGCGGCGATGAGCGCATTATCCTGACCACCATCGTAGAAGTACACATCAAAATTATCCGAACTGTAGTAGCGCCAGCTAAAATTCTTGAATTGCACCCGGTTTTTGCCAAAGCGTTCCCGGTTAATTTGAGCGTACGACTCTCCGATAAATCCGCCTAGCAGAGTCAGTAAGAGCGCGTATTTTAGTAGATTTATTCCATTCATTAGCTCGTGGCGTGGTAAAAACTTTCGAAACGTTGAATATCTATTTCCTGATTTAGGGAAGCTTGCTCGGTTAGGAAGTGGGTAAAATGCTGGGCAAAGTAAGGGGCTAGCGACACACCCTTGGTGCCTAACCCGTTAAAAATGCCTAATGTTTTATGGTACGGATGTATTCCGATAAACGGTCGGCGGTCGCGGGTAGCTGGACGAACCCCAGCCCATTGGTCTACTATCCGGTAGGGCATGGTCAATAGTTTGTCCAGCTTATTTTGTAGCGTGTTCCTTCCTTTTTCGGTAGGAGCAAACGTTAAATCCTGATGGTCGTAGGTAGAGCCTACTTTGTACTTATCACCGAATGGCATCACAAATATTCCTCTATTGAAGACGATGTTACTCTTTTTTTCAGTATCAATCAAGAGTATTTCCCCTTTCACCGGCTGGTAAGGCAACCAATGAAAGAAAGAGTTTCGGTATCCGTCGGCTCCATCGCAGAAAATGAGCCAACGACTGCGGTAATCTCCGTATTGAACCCCTGTTTTTTCTAGTCGTAATCGTGTAACGTCAAAAATTTCTTCCTGGTATACATCCTGCTCGCGAAAATACTGCTGCGTAGCGGATAAAAGTACCGGCAAATCTACGTATCCTGATCGCTGCAATAAAATACCTCCTAGGGGGTCATTAATATAGTCGCTAAAATTACTGTGTTGAAATACCTGGCTGATGTATGGCTGATAGATAGATTTAGGGGCTAAGATGCTCCAGTCGGAACGTTCGGCATTGGTGAGAAAAGGGCGATAAATGGGCATTGGGTGGAGAAAATGCTGCCCAGTGAGCGACTCTAATTCCTGGTAAAATGGCTCAATTTTGGGAAAGATTTTATCAGCTAACCAAGTTTTCACCATCTTTCTCCCTGTAATCGGATTATACAACCCCGCTGCGGCTCGTGAAGCAGTTTCAGGTTTACTATCATTGATGATTTGAACCCGACACCCCGCCTGCATCAGGTAGTAACTCAAAGCCGTACCGGCCAGGCCCTGACCGACCACTAAAACATCTACTTTCGTCATATTTTTGTAAACCAGCTAACAAGTTGATAAGTTGCTAAAAAAAACTTGACCTACCCAACAAAATATATCCCTAACGCGATCACGCTAAGTAACTTACTCAGCGGGTGTTTTGGTATCGTAGCCGCTACCCGGGGCGATCTAGAAATGGCTGCCTACTTCATCTGGATTGCTGCTTTGCTGGACTTTGCCGATGGTCTAGTGGCTCGTGCCCTAAAAGCGTACTCTACCATTGGTGCTGATCTGGATTCCCTAGCCGATATGATTAGTTTCGGGGTGCTACCCTCATTTATCATGTTTGGTCTGATAGAAAATGCTCTAGAGGTGAAAGGTACGTGGATTCCCTATCTGGCCTTCGTTATCGCGGTATTTTCGGCGTTGCGCCTCGCTATTTTCAATGTGGATACCGAGCAGACCGATAAATTTATTGGTCTGCCTACCCCGTCTAGTGCGCTATTAATCAGTGCTTTACCTTTGGGTACTCTCGCCTGGTTTCAAGTGTTGATTGCCAGCCCGGCTTTTCTGATTGTTCTAGTCCTAGTAGATGCCTATTTGCTGGTAGCCAGTATTGAACTGTTAGCTTTTAAGTTTAAAAACTATAGCTGGGTCGATAATAAGCTCAAGTACATTTTTATGATAACCTCTATTATCCTGTTCATACTACTACGTTCAGTAGCCATTCCAATTGTTCTGGTGCTCTACATCCTCCTTTCGGTAGTTGTTTCAACAAAGTCAGGCCACGAACCCACAACCGACTAGAAAATTATTTACTTTTACCTGCGAAAAAGGAAGGCGGATGACGAATTACAAGAATTTCGTCTTCGTATTTTACATCTCACATTTGAACCCATATGAATTTTACTGCTAAAATCAACGTGATGCCCAAGAAAGAAATTTTAGACCCGCAGGGAAAAGCGGTTCATCTTGGGCTAGAAAACCTGGGGTTGAATAGTGTTGGAGACGTTAGAATCGGGCGGCATATTACGATGCAACTTTCGGCTGATGATGAAACTCAGGCGAAACAAATGGTGGAAGAAGCCTGCACCAAATTATTGGCTAACTTGATCATGGAAAGCTACGAGTACGAATTAGCCGCAGAGTAAACGTAAGTTTTGGGCTGCTTTTCCGTGGGCTATTCATACTAAAGTGCTCAAAAAAACGTGAATGGACTGACAAACTGGGTCATGATGCGGGTACTTTTACTATTTCTGGTTATTGAGCTGATTTCCGTTCGAGGCTGGGCCCAGCACTCTTCTGTGCTGGCGGAGGGAAACTGGTACAAGTTTGCAGTTACCGAAGACGGACTGTACCGCTTATCCGGTAGCGACCTAGCTGCTTTAGGCATTAATGTATCAGCAGCTTCATCGGCAACTATTCAAGTATTTGGCCGGGGAGGTGGAATGCTTCCCCAGTCGCTGGCAGAACCCCAAATAAGTGGTTTGCCCGAAATAGCTATTTGGGTAGAAGATGGGGGCGATGATCGCCTAGATGCTGACGATTACGTACTTTTTTACGGACAGTCTCCTCACAATTTAGATTTTGTGTCGAGTGATGAGCTAGACTATCGGGCTACTTTTCAAAAAAATCTGTACAGCGATACCGCTTACTATTTTCTGACCCTTGGAAGCAGCTTGGGCAAGCGGGTTCAAATTGCCCCATCAATCAATAACCCCACCTGGATCACGGATTACTACCAAGAGGCTTTAGTACACGAAAAAGAAATGTACAATCTGCTGGAAACATACTGGCAAATTGGAAAGGAAAGCGGGTCGGGAAGAGAGTGGCTGGGTGAAGAACTAGTCGGCGGAATACCAGAAGACGTTAATTTTGATGTTGGAAATTGGCGCGCCGAGCAGCCATTACGGGTTCACGCTCGGGTAGTAGGGCGGTCAGAAAGTCCCGCCGATGTGCAAATTTCAGTCAACGGAAGTTCAGCAGGGGAAATATCGCTAGATCCAGTTCTATCGGGAACCTACACTCAGAAGGGTAAAATTAATCAATCAACGTTTTCGGTCAACGTCAACCCATCAGGTAGTACTACAGTTACATTATCGCTCAACGGTAGCCAAGCTAAAGCAAACCTAGATCAGTTAATTATAGAGGGAAGTCGCCCTTTAATAATTCCTGCTGACAAAACTATCCGCTTTCGTAACCTAGAAAGTATAAATCATTTAACCACTCAGTTTCGTCTGAGTTCTGATCAAAATCCGGTTATTTGGGATGTATCTAACTCACAAGAGCCAATCCAAATGTCCGCAAGTGCGATTAATGACCAGTGGGCTTTTACGACGGCTACCGGAGATGTATTAAAAGAATTTGTAGTAGGTACTTCGGTTTCATTTCCATCCCCAATCTTCTCGGGAACAGTGGCCAATCAAAATCTAACGGGAGATGGCGCTCCCAATTTGGTGATTGTTACGCGAGAAGATTTACTAGCTGAAGCTCGGCGACTGGCGTACTTTCGGCGTACATTTAACCAAATTAGCGTTCAGGTAGTCACCAATCAGCAAGTGTATAACGAATTCTCTTCGGGAACTCCTGATGTAACCGCTCTACGAAACTATCTGAAGTTTCTGTATGATCTTGCGCCCAATCAGCTTCAGGCAGTGCTGCTGTTCGGAAAAGGTTCTTACGATTATAAAAACTACACTGAAGACAATACTAACATCGTTCCTATCTACCAGTCGCGCAACTCGGTGCATCCCATTTATAGCTATGCTTCCGACGACTACTTTGGGTTTCTGGAAGATGATGAAGGTAAGTGGGTAGAAAGTTTCTCCGGAGATCATACGCTAGATATTGGCGTAGGCCGATTACCGATTAAAAATACAGCTGAGGCTAAAGTTGTAGTAGACAAACTGATTCACTATCAAACCAGCGAAGCAACGTTCGGGCAATGGCGCAATCAGGTAGTGTTTGTAGCCGACGATGGTGACAACGATAAGCACCAACGCGATGCGGAGCGATTAGCTAAATTTGTGGATACTTCCTACACCGCTTTCTCAATTCGGAAAATTTATACCGATGCTTTTGAGCAGCAGAAGAGACCTAACGGTGAAACTGCTCCGGCCGTCAGCCGAGAGATTGAAGATGCAATAAAACGAGGAGCACTCATCATTAACTACACCGGGCACGGCAGCGAGACCCGCTGGGCGCAGGAGAGTATTTTGACAAATAGCATGATTAGTCGCTTTCGTAACTACGATCGTTTGCCCTTTTTCGTAACCGCCACTTGTGAATTTGGCCGACACGATAGTCCCAAGGAAGTTTCAGGAGCAGAAAAGCTGATTCTGAGCGAAGAGGGGGGGGCTATCGGTTTGGTGACTACTTCGCGTCCGGTCTTCTCTAATTCTAACTTTTTGCTCAACCGAGCTTTTTATAATGAAGTTTTTCGTCGAGAAAACGGACAGCCACTCACCTTAGGCGAAATTTTTCGTCGCACTAAGAACAATGGCCTAAATGGTCCGGTAAACCGTAACTTTTCGCTGCTCGGTGATCCTAGCATGATTTTAGCCTATCCTCAGGTTCAAGTGAACGTAGAACGGTTGGAAGTACGCCAAATAAATGAACAATTCAGGCTAACCGATACCCTGCGCGCGTTAGATTACGTACGTTTAACGGGTACAGTGGTTTCACCCATTACTCAGCAGCAACTACCCAGCTTCAGCGGAACCGTAGAGGTAGAAGTGTTGGATAAAAGCACTTTGCAGCGCACGCAAGGAAATGAAGGGACGTTTATGCAATTTGAAGAGCGAAACTCCGTTATTCACCGGGGAAAAGCTCGCGTTGTAAACGGGCAGTTTGTATTGAACTTTGTGGTGCCTAAAAATATTGTCTATCAAACCGGATCAGGTAAAATTACCACTTACGCCAGTGATGAAGAAGGTGGCGATGCCCATGGCGCTTCGGTTGATTTTGTTATAGGAGGAAGTCAACGTCCGGCGGTTGACGACAATCTCGCCCCGGCTATTTCGCTCTTTATGGACGATACTACGTTTGTTGATGGCGGGCTGACCGGAAATAATTCGTTGTTATTGGCTCAACTAAACGATGAGCACGGAATATCTATTAGCTCGAGCGGTTTAGGGCAAACAATTACTGCTGAACTCTTCTATGAAGAAACTGGAGAAAGTCGTACTTTCGTATTAAATGACTTCTACCAAGCCGATATAGACAATTTTCAGTCGGGATGGATTCGCTATCCGTTGGAAGGGCTGGAAGAGGGTAAATATTGGCTGACTTTACAGGCCTGGGATACTTACAATAATTCGGGAATGGCCGAACTTTCTTTTCGGGTAGGGGAAGACGGAAGGCTTTGGGTTGCGGACGCTTATAATTACCCTAACCCTTTCTCAGAAGTAACCCGGTTTGTGCTGGATCATAATCAACCAGGCACTATATTAGACGTCACTATACAAATCTATAGTAATCAAGGAGAGTTAGTCCACCAGATGTATACTACTCAGTCAGAAGCAACTACTCGGCTGAATAATTTATATTGGGACGGACGAACTACTGCCGGGGCACATTTGCCTTCCGGGATTTATTACGCTAATATTAAGATCAGAAATACACAGTCTAATATCGTTGAACAAAAAACGCATCAACTTATTATTGCTCATTAATATGAAGTATTTTATTCGTAATAGCTTTATTCTTATTATCGCGCTTAATAGTATGGGGGTTGGTCAGCGGGTACTGGCGCAAGGTGGTCCAGCTACTATTTTAGGGCAGGATAACGATCGAAGAGTAATTACTACGGCAGTGCCTTTTCTAGCTATCTCGCCCGATTCCCGCGCCAGTGGCATGGGCGATGTAGGAGTGGCCACTACTCCCGATGCCAATGCTACCCACTGGAATCCGGCCAAGTTAGCGTATTTAGAGCCTAGCTTCGGAATTTCGGCCTCTTTTACTCCCTGGCTATCCAAAATAGTAAACGATATGTCGATCTCGTATCTATCGGCTTACAAAAAGCTTAATCAGCAGCAAGCTCTGGGATTATCGATGCGTTACTTTGATCTAGGTGATATTCAACTGACCGATCGCCAAGGAAACTTGCTGAATTTGGTAAGCCCTCGGGAGTTTTCGCTGGCGGCTACTTTTGCGTTGCAACTAGGTGAAAACTTAAGCGCTGGTCTAACCGGACGTTTCATTCACTCTAATTTGCTATCAGGGACAACCAGTGCCAGTGGTACGGAAGGTCAAGCCGGATTAAGTGGCGCGGCCGATGTAGGTATATATTATACCAAAGACATTATGTTTAACGGCCGAGAAGGGAACTGGGCATTTGGAGCCAACATTTCCAATATTGGAGCTAAAATCACGTATCTGGACGAAAGACAAGCTGACTTTATTCCTACCAACTTAAGGGTAGGGGGGGCATTTACTACCTACCTTGATCCTTACAACAAACTGACCTTCGCATTAGATTTTAATAAATTGTTAGTACCTACTCCACCTATTTATGCGCGGGATGACAACGGTAGGATTCTATTTGATGCGAATGATGATCCTATTATTGACCGAGGTGAAGATCCGAATCGGGGACTTTTATCTGGAATGTTTGGTTCGTTTGCCGATGCTCCTGATGGCTTCAGTGAAGAGCTGCGGGAAGTGATGATTTCAGCTGGGGTAGAATACTGGTACAATGAATTATTTGCCGTTCGGGCGGGGTACTTCTATGAGCACGAAAACAAGGGTAATCGCAAGTATTTTACCGCTGGTTTAGGATTACGCTACCAAGTGTTTGGTGTAGACTTTGCTTATTTGTTGCCTCAAGATCAGAATCACCCGCTCCAAGAAACCCTACGTATATCATTACACTTTAATATCGATTCCACCCCTACCGAAACCATTGGTGAGGAATCAGATTTGAATTAAAAGACGTTCTCAATATGGCCGGACACAGTAAATGGGCGAATATAAAGCGACGGAAGGGTGCCCAAGATGCCAAACGGGGCAAAATATTTACCAAGCTTATTAAAGAAGTCACCGTATCGGCTAAAGAAGGTGGCCCCGACCCAGACGGAAACCCGCGGTTGCGTCTTGCCATTCAGAACGCTAAGGGTGCTAACATGCCCAAGGATACAATTGAGCGAGCAGTGAGCAAAGGTTCGGGTGCTGACGGTGCCGACTACCTGGAAGTAACCTACGAAGGCTACGCCTCGCACGGAGTGGCAGTATTTTTAGAGTGCACTACCGATAACCTCAACCGAACCGTGGCGAATGTGCGGTCGGCGTTTACTAAACACGGTGGTAGCTTAAGTAAAAATGGCTCGGTAGAATATTTGTTCGATCGTAAAGGAGTTTTCGTGTTTCCTCAACCGGAAAGCATGAGCGAAGACGAACTGATGCTAGAATTGATTGATGGCGGAGCGGAAGATGTAGCCTACGAAGAAGTCCTAGTGCAAGTTACCTGCGCGATGGAAGACTTCGGTTCACTCCAAGCTAAATTGGATGAATTATCCGTAGAACCAGAAAATGCCGAACTTCAGCGCATTCCCACCACCAGTGTAACCTTAGACGACGAAGCTTTGCTCAGCGTAATGAAACTCATCGATGTACTAGAAGATGACGACGATGTTGCCAAGGTATACCACAATGCTGATGTAACTGAAGAGCAGATGGAGCTAATTGGATAGTGTTATGGTTCTTATTGTCAGGGTTATTAAAGCATTTTTTCTGTATGTCTGCTGTATTCCTTGTTGTATTATATAGTTCTTCAGGGATAACGGACTAGCCAATTCATCATCTGCTACTATGAGTCTTTCTCGATCTCAAAGCCATTTTCTTTTAACTGTGCCTCAGTAAGCTCAATGATGTTCACATCCAAAGTTACCAATTCGAGAGGGGCGTCCAGTGAATCTGTTTCTAACGTGGCAATTTTTTCTAGTGTTTCTAGGCCTTTGAACACTTGGCCAAATACGGTATAATTTCCATCTAAGCGAGGGATTCCCTCCTTATCATGGACAATATAAAATTGACAGCCAGCAGATAGTTTTTCAGGATTACCATCCCTTCCCGCTCCAACTGCTCCGTAAACGTGTTTCAAATCTTCTTTGAACTCTGGGCTTAGCAGATAAGGGGAATCGCTAAATCCCTCGGGTGTATCGGGGCAACCTCCTTGGATGACAAAATCTTCTATTACCCGATTAAAACTCAAACTATCCCAATAGCTGGCACTGGCTAATTCTATGAAACTCGACTTATGCGTTGGGGTTTCGTCATATAACCACACTAGCATTTCTCCGTGGGTCGTAATTATTTGCCCAACTTTATGTTTAGATACTTCCTTTGGTGAGGCAGTACACGAAGCAATTATAATGATTATCGATGCTATTAAAGGTTTGGTCATCATCTTGATAATGGAGTTTGTTTAGTATTAGTCTAACGCCTAATGTAGGCGTAAGCCGATGCGAAGCAAGGCTCATGCTTGCATAGTGTTAGCTCTCATTTCCCCTTTCCTGATCCAATAGGTTTTCTAGCTGAATCTTATTTTCTATCAAATGATCTTCTGCAATCTCCCATAAAATTTGAGGATCAATCGTATGATAGTCATGAATGGCAAAGTTCCTCAATCCGTACATTTGGCGCCACGGTAGTTCAAGATACTTATTCTTAATTGATTTTGGTATCTGATTGGCCGCTTCCCCGATAATCTCGTAATTTCTAGTTACCGCATCAATCACCATGTCATTTTGTAAAAAATCCTCGAGGCCATC
>JGI12210J13797_10610697_pt1 | contig 10239 bp, 13 predicted proteins | sample ElkSlonscriptome_3_FD_13797 | JGI IMG/M metagenome (IMG submission 13797) | reverse complement strand
CCCCAGCGTTTCCCCCCTCGAACCCCCCCAACCCCAGACGCTATAACCCCCGCATGAGCGAAGATCGTGCAACGAGGATCATCCTCATCGGTGCGCCCGGCTCGGGCAAGGGCACCCAAGCCAAGAAGCTCAAGCAGCAGCTCGGCTACGCCCACATCAGCACCGGCGACCTGCTCCGCGCCGCCGTCAAGGCCGGCACCGAGCTCGGGAAGAAGGCCAAGGGCTTCATGGACGACGGCCAGCTCGTCCCCGACGACCTGGTCATCGACCTGCTGAAGGAGGCACTCGCCACCCCCGAAGCCAAGAAGGGGTTCATCCTCGACGGCTTCCCCCGCACCATGCCCCAAGCCGAGGCCCTCGACGCCGCCGTCACCATCGACAAGGTGGTCGACCTCGAGGTCCCCTTCGACCTCATCGAGGAGCGCGTCACCGGCCGCCGGATGTCGCCCAGCGGCCACGTGTACCACGTGAAGTACAACCCCCCGAAGGCGGAGGGCGTGTGCGACGTGACCGGCGAGGCGCTCTACCAGCGCAGCGACGACGTGCCCGAGAAGGTGAAGGAGCGCCTCGCCAAGTTCGACAGCGAGACCCGACCGGTCATCGCCCACTACCAAGCCAAGGGCGTGGTGGTGGCCGTAGACGGGGTGGGTGACCCCGACGAGATCTTCACCCGCATCATGGCCGTGCTCTGAGCGAGAAGACCCTGCCCGTGGATCGCCCCGAGAACTTTCGCTCCCTGGCCCAGATGCAGCAGTGGGCCTGCGAGCGCTACGGCCCCAAGCCACTGCTGGGGACCAAGCGCGGCGATCACTACGCGTGGATCGACTACGCGTCGTTCGGCCGTGAGGTCGACCAGTGCCGCGCGGGCCTGGCCGGCCTCGGCGTGGCGGCGGGGGACAAGGTCGCGGTGATCTCCAACAACCGCGTGGAGTGGGCGGTGGGGGCGTACGCCACGTACGGCCGCGGAGCCCACTACGTGCCGATGTACGAGGCCCAGTCGCCCGACGACTGGGTCTACATCCTGCGGGACTCGGGGGCCAAGGTGCTGCTGTGCTCCACGCAGGAGATCCACGATCGCGTGGGCGAGCTGTTCGACGGGATCGACACCCTCGAGCACGTGGTGTGCTTCGAAGCGCCCGAGGGCGCCGACCATGGGTTCGCGCGGCTGCTCGAGCGCGGGGCCGCCGACCCGGTGCCCCCCACCGATCCCGGGCCCGACGACGTGGCCGGGCTCATCTACACGTCGGGCACCACCGGCCGCCCCAAGGGCGTGGTGCTCAGCCACGGCAACTTCATGTCCAACGTGGACGCGGTCCAGACCGTGTTCCCGATGACCGAGGCCGACGTGAGCTGCTCGTTCCTGCCGTGGGCCCACTCGTTCGGGCAGACCTGCGAGCTGCACGTGCTGCTGTCGCGGGGGGCGGCCATCGGCCTGGCCGAGAGCGCCAAGACGCTGATGGACGACTTCCTGCTGGTCCGGCCCACGCTGCTGTTCGCGGTGCCGCGGATCTTCAACCGGATCTACGACGGGCTGCGCAAGCGCATGGCCGACGACAATCCGCTGGTGTGCTGGATGTTCGAGCGCGGGCTGGCCGTGGCCGCCTCCCGCCGTGCCCAGGCCGAGCGCGGCGAGTCGAGCCTGGTGCTCGACCTGCAGTACCGGCTGCTCGACAAGCTCGTGTTCTCCAAGATCCGCGCCCGCTTCGGCGGTCGGCTGAGCTACGTGTTCTCGGGCGGAGCGGCGCTGTCGCAGGAGGTCGCCGAGTTCATCGACGACATCGGGATCGTGGTGTTCGAAGGCTACGGCCTGACCGAGACCTCGCCCATCGCCACCGCCAACAACCCCAGCGCCCACCGGCTGGGCACGGTGGGCAAGCCCATCCCCGGGGTGGAGGTGTTCGTGTGCAACGAGGACCTCGAGGTGCTGCCCCCCGACACCGACGGCGAGGTGGTGGTGGTGGGCCCCAACGTGATGCAGGGCTACCACGGCCTGCCCGAGGCCACCGACGAGGTGATCTTCGAGCTCGACGGGCGGCGAGCGTTTCGCACCGGCGACATGGGCCGGGTGACCTCCGACGGCTTCGTGAAGATCACCGGGCGCTTCAAGGAGCAGTACAAGCTCGAGAACGGCAAGTACGTGGTGCCCACCCCGCTCGAGGATCAGCTCAAGCTCAGCGGGCTCATCGACCAGGTGTTCCTGTTCGGCGACAACCGGCCCTTCAACGTGTGCCTGGTGGTGCCCGACTTCACCGCGCTGGGCCGCTGGGCAAAGGCGCAGGGGATCCATGACACGTCGCCGGCGGCGCTGGTGGACGATCCCCGGGCGCACGCGAAGATCGGCGAGGAGCTCGAGGAGTACGGGGCCCAGATGCGGCGCTACGAGAGGCCCAAGCGCTGGGGCCTCATCGAGGAGGAATTCACGGTGGAGAACGGCCTGCTCACCCCCAAGATGAGCGTGAAGCGGCGTCTGGTGATCGAGCAGTACGCGCAGCAGCTCGACGCGCTCTACGCCGATGCGTGACGCGATGGGCCCCGAGCGTGACGGACGTACAGTGGTCACGGGGGTGATCACCCCAGATCGTGCGCTTCTTCACTGAGAATTGATCACCCCGAAGCCGGGTGGACGAAAGAGCCCCATGGTGGCATGCTCCGGCGCTCCCGAGCCCCAGGGGGGAATGAACATGCATTCTTCGGCCAATGACGCGGTCAGGGCGACCGTGATGGCCGAGCTTCCGCAGCGACTTTTTAGGCTTCAAATCTCCGATGGAACCGTGGTAATCGCCGGCCCCTCGGAGGAGCTCGGTCGGCTCGCCCGACCGATTCGCACGGGCACCACGGTGATGATTCGCCGAGCCCGACTCGACCCCGGCCGCGGCACGATCGTCGCCCTCGTCGAGTGAAGACGAAGCCTTCCCCCCTCCTGCACGACCTCTCTTTTTCGGATCCCCATAGGTCACGCCATGAAAGTCAGAGCCAGCGTCAAGAAGATCTGTGAGAAGTGCAAGGTGATCCGCCGTCGCGGAGTCGTGCGCATCATCTGCGAGAACCCCAAGCACAAGCAGAGGCAAGGCTAAGATGGCACGCATCGCAGGCGTCGATCTTCCGCGCAACAAGCGGATCGAGGTTGCTCTCACCTACATCTATGGGGTGGGGCGCACGACCGCGTCCAAGATCCTCTCCGAGTCGGGCGTGGGTCCGTCGGTTCGCACCGATGACCTCACCGACGAGCAGGTCAGCGCCATCCGTGGCGTGATCGAGCAGAGCTACCGGGTCGAGGGCGATCTCCGTCGTGATGTTCAGATGAGCGTCAAGCGGCTGATGGACCTCGGCTGCTACCGCGGGCTGCGGCATCGCCGGAACCTCCCGGTCCGAGGCCAGCGGACGCACACCAACGCACGCACCCGCAAGGGACCCAAGCGCGCCACCATCGCCCAGAAGAAGGGGCGCTAGCCCATGGCCACGAGCAAGCAAGGCAAGAAGCGGGTCAAGAAGAACGTCTCCACGGGGATCGTTCACATTCGCTCCACGTTCAACAACACCCTGGTCAGCGTCACCGACGTGAACGGCAACGTGGTGGCCTGGGCGTCGGCCGGCGTGCGCGGCTTCCGGGGCTCCCGCAAGTCCACGCCGTTCGCGGCCCAGCTCGCCGCCGACGAGGCGTGCCGCCGGGCTCAGGACCACGGCATGCAGACGGTCTCCATTCGCATCAGCGGCCCCGGGGCGGGTCGCGAGTCGGCGCTGCGTGGGGTCCAGTCCTCCGGCATGCGCGTGACTGCAATCAAGGACGTCACCCCCATTCCCCACAACGGCTGCCGCCCTCCCAAGCGGCGTCGGGTCTAATCCACCATGGCTCGCTATACCGGTCCCGTTTGTCGCCTCTGCCGCCGCGAAGACTCGCAGCTGTACCTCAAGGGCGATCGCTGCTTCTCCAGCAAGTGCGGCTACGAGCGCCGCCCGTACCCGCCGGGCCAGCATGGCCAGGGGCGGCGCCGTCGCCCCAGCGACTACGGCCAGCAGCTTCGCGAGAAGCAGAAGGTCAAGCGCATGTACGGGCTGATGGAGAAGCAATTCCGCGGCTACTACTACCGGGCCACCCGCATGAAGGGGGTGACCGGTGAGAACCTGCTGCAGCTGCTCGAGCGCCGTCTCGACAACGCGGTGCTGCGCATGGGCTTCGCGGCCAGCCACGCCGAGGCCCGGCAGCTCGCTCGCCACGGTCACTTCGTGATCAACGGGCGGCGGGTCGACATCCCCTCCTACCTCGTGCGCGTCGGCGACGTGGTCGAGGTGCGCGAGAAGAGCCGGAAGATCACCAAGGTGGTCGAGGCCATCGCGAAGAGCGACCGATCCCCGCGCCCGGCGTGGGTCGAGGTCGACAAGGACAATTTCAAGGGCAAGGTCACCGCCCTCCCCGCTCGCTCGGACATCGCGGCCGAGATCGACGAGCAGCTCATCGTCGAGCTCTACTCCAAGTAACCCCGCGTCCTCGGAGGCGTCACGCATCATGCAGGACCCCAACACGATTGCTCGAAACTGGCGCGACCTCATCCGGCCCAAGAAGCTGGACGTCGAAGCCGACTCGCTCACCGACAGCTACGGCAAGTTCACCTGCGAGCCGCTCGAGCGTGGCTACGGCATCACCCTGGGCAACAGCCTGCGTCGGGTGTTGCTGTCGTCGCTTCAGGGCTCGGCGGTGACCTCGGTCCGCATCGAGGGCGCGCTCCACGAGTTCACCACCATCGAAGGTGTGGTCGAGGACGTCACCGACGTCATCCTCAACATCAAGGCCTTGCGCCTGCGGATGGACGACGCCAACCAGCGTACGCTCACCATCGACAAGCAGGGTGAGGGGCCGGTGAAGGCCTCGGACATCCAGGCGCCCACCGGCGTGGAGGTGCTCGACCCCGAGCAGCACATCGCCACCCTCTCCAAGGAGGGGCATCTCAAGATGGAGATGACGGTGGCGATGGGCCGCGGGTACGCGACCGCCGACCAGAACAAGTCCGATGGCACCCCGATCGGGGTGATTCCCATCGACTCGCTGTTCTCGCCGGTGCAGAAGGTCAACTACCGGGTGACGAACGCTCGCGTCGGTCAGCGCACCGACTACGACCGGCTCATCCTCGAGGTCTGGACCGACGGCTCGGTCAAGCCCGACGACGCGGTCGCGTTCGCGGCCAAGATCCTCAAGGAGCAGCTGTCGATCTTCATCAACCGTGAGGAGATCGAGGACGCCGCGCCGCCCGAGCCGTCCGAGGAGGACAAGCTCAACGAGTACCTCTGGCGCTCGGTCGACGAGCTCGAGCTGTCGGTGCGCTCGGCCAACTGCCTCCAGAACGCCAACATCCACTACATTGGCGACCTGGTGCAGAAGACCGAGGCGGAGATGCTCAAGACCAAGAACTTTGGTCGAAAGTCGCTCAAGGAGATCAAGGAGATCCTCGCGCAGATGGGCCTGTCCCTCGGCATGAAGATCCCAAACTGGCAGGGCCCGCCCCCCGCCGCCGACTGAGGAAGACCTCGCCATGCGTCATCGCAAGTCAGGGCGCCCGCTGGGCCGCAATTCGTCGCACCGCAAGGCCATGTACCGCAACATGGTCACCTCCCTCCTGGAGCACGAGCGGATCACGACCACCGAAGCCAAGGCGAAGGAGCTGCGGCGCTTTGCCGAGCGCACCATCACCCGCGGGCTGAGCGTTCAAGAGCTGCTGGCCAAGCCGGTCGAGGACCGCACGGCCGACGACAAGGCTCGCATCGTGCACGCCTACCGCATGGCGGGCCGGCTGATCCGCAGCCGCGAGGTGCTCGAGAAGCTCTTCAGCGAGATCGCGCCGCGCTACAAGACGAGGCCGGGCGGGTACACCCGCATCATGAAGACCGCCACGCGCACCGGCGACGCCGCTCGCATGGCGATCATCGAGCTGGTCGGCGAATAGGCCCCGCTGGGGTGCAGGCCCCGTCACCGCTCTGGTGACGCGGAAGCCCGAAGAGGAGAGGACGTACGCGAGAGCGTGCGTCCTCTTCGACGTGGGGGCCGGGTGCGGCTCGGTCGATGGCTCGTCGAGGAGATTGGCCGGGGCGTAGGTGGTTCGAGCGGTTCGAGGTCGAGGGTTCGAGCGGAGCGGGTGCGAGCGGGCCGGTGGGCGATTTCGGCGGTTTTTGGCGTGGGGGTCGGGGCAACGCCTAGGGTCGAGGGGTGCTGGCGACCGGAGCTGCGTCGTTGACCTCGCTGGGCCTGCTGCTGGGCGTGACGGCGCTGGTGGGCTGGTGGGTGCAGCAGCGGCGGCGAGAGGGCGGGGGGATCGCCCGTCGCACGGTGTCGCTGGGCGGCCAGCAGGCGATCCACGTGGTCGAGCTGGAGGGCCGGCGGCTGGTGGTGGGAACGGGGCCCGGAGCGGCTCCGCGCCTGCTGACGGAGCTGGAGACGCGGCCCCACGCGGCCGGGGAGCCGCCGCGTGGGCATGCCTGAGCTGGGCCCCTGGCTGCTGGTGGCCGGCCTGCCGCTGCTGCTGGCCACGGCCACCGCGTTCACCAAGGTGAGCGTGGTGCTGGGCGCTTTGCGGGTGGGGCTGTCGGCCGAGACGCTGCTGCCGTGGTCGGCGATGCTGGCGCTGAGCCTGGTGGTGACGGGGGTGGTGATGGCCCCGGTGGTGATCGACACGCTGGCCGCGGCCGAGGCGGTGGGCGGGGTGCCGGCGCTGACCGGGCCGGGCACGTCGGTGGAGACATGGGTGCCGGTGGTCGATCCGTGGCTCGAGTTCCTGGGGCGACACGCGTCGACCGAGGAGCTGGAGTTCTTCGCGGGGCTGCAAGGGGTGGACCCGGGGGATCCGCGGGCCCTGGTGCCGGCGTTCCTGGTGACCGAGCTGACCGAGGCGCTGCACATGGCGGTGCTGGTGCTGCTGCCGCTGGTGGTGGTGGACCTGGTGGTGACGCAGGTGCTGACGCTGCTGGGCCTGGCCGCGGCCCCCGGCCCGCTGGTGACGCTGCCGCTGAAGCTGCTGCTGTTCTCCTCGGTGGGCGGCTGGGACACGGTGGTGGGCGGGCTGGTGGAGGGCTACCTGGGGTGAGCGACCTGGGCGGGCTGGTGCTCGACGGGCTGGGCGAGGCCGTGCGCGGGGTGGTGCCGCTGGCCCTGGCGGGGCTGGGCGGCAGTGTGGTGGCGGGGTGGCTCTCGGTGCGGATCGGGCTGAACGATCCGGTGGCGGCGGGGGTGCTGCGCGGGCTGGCCGTGCTGGGGGCGCTGGTGCTGCTGGCGGGCGGCCTGGTGGCGTCGGCGCAGGGGCTGGCCGGCGAGGCGTGGTCGCAGCTGGCCGCGGTGGGCCGCGCGGGGCGGTAGGTGGGCGCCGATGGAGGAGGCGTGGCTGGGCCCGGGGCTGCTGGCGCTGCGCTGGTGGGCGATCTTGCTGGTGCAGGTGGTGTGGCGGCGTGCGGTGGGTCCGGGGTGGACGCTGGTGGCGGCGGGGCTAGGGGGGGCGCTGGCGCTGGGGTCGAGCGGAGGGGGCGTCGCGATCTCGGGCGTCGCGATCTCGGGCGTCGCGATCTCGGGCGTCGCGATCTCGGGCGTCGCGATCTCGGGCGGCGCGATCTCGGGCGTCGCGATCTCGGGCGATCCGTGGCTGCTGGCCGCGGCGGAACTGCTGCTGGGGGCGCTGGTGGGGCTGTGCGTGGCGCTGCCCGGGCACGCGCTGGTGGGGAGCGCCGAGGCGACGGCCCGGGTGCTGGGCACCGCGCCGGGACCCTGGCGCGCGCTGGTGGTGTGCCTGGTGGGCGCGGTGGGCCTGGAGCTGGGGCTGCACCGGCCGCTGCTGCTGGCGGGGGAGGGGCTGGTCGAGGCGTGGCCGCCGGGCGAGCCCCAGGCGTGGGCCTCGGCGGCGGAGACGATCCCGGCGGGGCGGCTGGCCCACGCGATGGCCCTGCTGGCGCTCACCCTGGCCACGCCGGCGCTGCTGGCGGGGGCGGTGGTCGAGCTGTCGGCGCGGCTGCTGGCCACGGGGTCCTCGGCCGTGATGCCGGCGGGGGCGACCGCGGCGAGCTGGGGCCGGGTGGCGGCGGCGCTGGTGGCCACGGGCGCGTCGTGGGCGGCATACGAGGGGATCTGGGCCCAGCGCGTGCTGGCCGACGGGCTGGGGAGCGGGTAGCAGCGGGCCGTGCGATGCTGGGGGCGTGCATCGTGCCGCATGGCTGGGCGTGGGCGTGGGCGGGCTGCTGGCGGGCTGTCAGCCCGATCCAGGCCCGCTGCCCCAGCTCGATGCCCTGCGCCAGCCCACGGGGCTGGCGGTGAGCCAGGCGTCGTCGACCCTGTTCGTGACCAACGGCAACTGGGATCGTGAACAGTCCGACGGCACGCTGATGGCGGTGGATCTCGCGGCGCTGTACGAGGCGCTGGAGCGCCCGGGGGCGGCGGGGGACGGCGCGGCCGCGTGCCGGCCGGTCTCGGCCGACGACCCCACCCTCGAGTGCGATCCGTCGCGCTTCATCGATCCGCGGGTGACGGTGCGGCTGGGCACCGGGGCGGGCAACATCGCGGTCGACCGGCGCACGGACGCCGAGGGGCCGGTGCGGCTGCTGGTGCCCACCCGGTTGCCGGCGTCGGTCACCTGGGTCGACGTGCGGTTCAGCGACGGCGGGGTCACGCTCGACTGCGCCCAAGACGACGGCCAGCGCTGCGGGGGGTCGCACGAGATCCGCCGAGCCGTGCGATCGAACGACGCGCTGCCGGACGAGCCGGCCCGGGTGGTGATCGACGACCAGGGGGCTCGCTTCGCCTACGTCCCGCACATCCTGGGCGGCGCGCTGTCGATGCTGGCGCTCGACGGCCCCGACGGCCCCGAGCTCACCGACGTGCAGGGCGAGTTCTTCCGCGACGATCCCTTCGAGGACGAGGAACTGCGGGGCGGGTTCTCGGTGGCGGCGCGGCCGTGCGATCCGATGCAGCCCGCGACCCAGACCCGCGACTGCGAGCGCCCGTTCCTGTACGCGTCGCAGCGCTACTTCCCGGGGCTGCGGCAGTTCACGGTGGCGCCGGGGCTGGACCTCATCCTGCCGGGGACCGAGGTGGCGGTGCAGATCGTCAACCCGCAGGTGATCGTGGGGCGGCCGTTCATGGCCGATCTCGCGTTCGAAGATGGATCGGGGGATCGGCTGCTGATGGTGCAGAACACGCCCCCGGCCCTGGTGCGGATCGACACCAGCCTGGGGGAGCGGGACAACCCGATCGATCGACCGCTGGGAGCGGTGCCGCTGTGTGGCGAGCCGAACGTGCTGGCGCTGTACCACCCCGCGGGGGCGGAGCCGCTGGCGCTGGTGACGTGCGCGGGCGAGGGGCGGCTGGCGGTGGTGGGGCTGGGCAGCTTCCGCGAGCTGGCGTCGGTGCCGGTGGGCGAGGGGGCCTACGAGGTGGTCGTGGACGAGGAGCGCGGGCAGGCGTTCGTGTCGGGGCCGGGCGACGACACGATCTCGATCGTGGCGCTCGATCCCCGCGACCCGCGGCGCTTCACCGAGTGGGCGCGGCTGGGGCTCGGGGCCGGCTCGCGACAGTGACGGATCGCTCGAGCACGAGCGGCGGGCGAGAGTCGGAGCTCGGCCGCGATGGAGCCGAGCGCGGGCCCGGAGATCACAGGCCGAGCACGGCGACGGGGCGGGACTCGTGGCCTACGCCGCCGTCGCCGAGCTGGCCGCGGGCGTTGTCTCCCCAGCACGCGACCTGACCGCTGGAGAGGCGGCCGCAGCTGTGGGTGGGGGAGGTGGCGATCTGCACGATGCCGGAGACCCCGGACACGGGCACGGGCACGCGGAGGGTGCGGCCGGCGGGGCCGTACTGGCCGGCGTCGTCGTGGCCCCAGCAGCGCAGGGTGCCGCCGCTCTGGGCGACGCAGGCCTGGCGGGGACCGAGCGCGAGGCTGACGGCGGAGGTGACGTCCTTCACCGGGACGCGCGTGCTCCAGTCGCTCTGGGTACCCGAGCCCAGCTGCCCCACGTCGTTGCGACCCCAGCACACGACCTGGCCGGTCTGGCGACGGGCGCACGAGCTGGAATCGCCCAGGCTCACCTCGGCCGCGTCGGTGAGCTTGGCGACGGTGACGGGCTCGGGCCGCGGGGTGTTCAGCTCGGCCGCGCCGGCGCCGTTGCCCAGCTGGCCGTAGTTGTTGCGGCCCCAGCAGGCCACGCTGCCGCTGGCCCGCCGCGCGCAGGTGTGCTCGCCGCCGGTGGCGAGCTGGCGGGCGTCTTGGAGGTTGG
>JGI12210J13797_10251672_pt1 | contig 10240 bp, 10 predicted proteins | sample ElkSlonscriptome_3_FD_13797 | JGI IMG/M metagenome (IMG submission 13797) | reverse complement strand
TTTCCGGTGAGCGAGGCCGTGGGCACGTCGCCAGAAGATTCACGCGTCTGACTCGTAGCTTTCGCCTCTCCATCGCCCCGGCGCGTGGCACGATGATCGAGGTCTTCGCGGTGCTCCACCACAGCCGCGACCCTGCGAATTGGCGCGGTCGCCGATGACGACAGGAGCGAAGAAGAGCAACCTCGAGCACACTCAGCCGAACCAAATGGGCAGGACAGGACTCGAACCTGGCTACGGGGATGCGCAAAAAGCCAACGAAATCGCGTGTTTGGTAGCGTAGAGCCCCGTAGCCGATGAAAGCGAGCCTGTTTGAGTCTGGGCCCGTTCGGGCTTCGACGGTCCCGCGTGACAGAGTCGCGGCAGGATAGCGGCAGGGTCCGCAGTCCGACGGTCGGCGTTCACAGCGACTTTGATCCCGTCGGTTGCAAACACTGACTCACGCCACGGCTTGGTCGCCACAGTGGACCTCGGGCTCGAGCGAGACTAGGATCGAGTCGTGTCTGAAGCCGCCCGACAGCCGCAATCCAGCTCGACCAACGCTGAGCGAGAGCGCCAAGAGTTGGTCGCTGCGATCGAGGAAGGGCTCGCGGATCTGGACGCCGGGCGCTCCTACACGCACGCCGAAGTGCTCGCGGAGATGCGTCGCCGCTTTCCCTCCCCGTCGAAGTGAGCCCGCGCGCCCTCATCTGGTCGGCCCGCGCGCGACGGGAGCTGCGGGAGATCGGCGAATACATCGCTCTCGACAAGCCCCTCGCGGCGAGACAGTGGGTCGAGACACTCGCCGCCGTAGCCGAGCGAGCGACCGAGCTGCCCTTCGCGGGACGCCGCGTGCCCGAGTACGAGCGTGATGATGTCCGCGAGATGATCAAGCGGGGATACCGAGTGATCTATCGGGTGTCCGACACTCAGGTCGAGATCATCACGGTTAGCGAAGGACATCGCCTGCTACCAAGCGATCCTGATCGGTGACTCCAGCGAACCAGAGCAATCAGGACCGCGCTCGACCGAACCAAAACATGGGCAGGACAGGACTCGAACCTGCGACCCCCGCGGTGTAAACACGGTGCTCTAACCACCTGAGCTACCCGCCCGAGGCCCGGACCATAGCAGACTCTCCGCCCGAATACCCCGCACACCAAGCCCCTCGCACGCCCGGGTCGGCGAGCGCCTCAGACCGTGGGAGTCGCGCCTCGGGCGCTCGGCCGTCAGCCCTCGAAGCGGGCCCAGCTCGCCCTTTGGCGCGAGCTGTACACGACCTTGCCGTCCTGCTCGTAGCGAAACCCATAGGTAATGAAGATCTGGCCCTTGAGCTCGCGCCGATCTTCGACCTTCAGCTCGCAGCGAAGCGGCGGCCCGATCCGCCCGAGCCCGCGAAATTTCGCCGACAAGATGTTGGTCCCAAACCCGACCCAGCCCTCGCTCATGCGCAGACCCAAGGCCATGACCGCGTGGATGTTGCCGAGGGTGCCGGTGATCTGGACCATGATGATCCCGGGCACGTGCTTGGGCTGGCCGGGCCACGGGCGCTGGGCCTGGACGATGGGCGAGTCGGCGAGCTTGGCGGTGTCGCAGATGCCGACGACGTGGTCGAGGTCGAGCTCGGCGAGCTCGTCGATATACCACTGGTCGCGGGTGTAGAGGCTCTCGGGAGCGAAGTCCTCGGGGAAGGCCACGGGGAAATCTAGCAGCTAGCAGCTCGCGGCGGGGAGGCGGACGTGGACGCGGGTGCCGGTGATCGTGGGCACGCTCTCGATGCTGAGCTCGCCGCCGAGCTCGCGGACGAGGTCGCGGACGACGGTCAGGCCGAGGCCGGTGCCGTAGGGGCCCTTGGTCGTATAAAACGGCTCGAAGACCCGCGCGCGGCAGTGGGGATCGATGCCGGGGCCGCTGTCGTGGACGGTGAGCACGAGCTCGTTGGTGTCGAGGTCACGGTCGAGCTCGACGTGGATCTCGGCGTCGATGCCGGCGGGATCGCCGGTCGGGGGCAGGTCGCCGGCGATCGCCTCGAAGGCGTTGGTCACGAGGTTGTTGACGATCTGATGGAGGTCGTCGGGGCGGGCGAGGACCGGGGGCAGATCGTCGGCGATCGCGAGCACGATCCGAGGCCGGCGCTCGCGCCCGCGTCGGCGGGTGAAGGTCAGGCTCTCGCGGATCACGTCGGCGACGTCGAGCCGGCTGCGCCGCGGCCGTTGGGGGCGCAGGGGCGCGAGGATCCGGTCGACGCCGGACTCGATCCGACGGACGCAGCGCTTGGCCTCGCGGACGACGTCGACGAGATCGCCGGTGATGGCGTCGGTGTCCTCGAGCAGCGAGATGCAGGTCAGCAGCGGGGTCAGATCGTTTTTGATCTCGTGGGCGGCGCCGGCCGAGACCATCGCCGCGCCAGCGAGACGATCGGCCCGGCGCACGCGCTCGCGCAGATCTTCGCGGCGGGGAGGCAAGAGCACGCCCATGACCCAGCGGACCGGGCGCTCGCCCTCCTCGCTCGGTTCGAGCTCGACCACGGTCAAGGTCAGGCGCGCGGGCGCGGGGCCGTCGTTGGTCCGGACCACGACCTCCTGGCGATGGTTGCCGGGCTCGCGCGCGGCCGCGGTGATGCGATCTTCGAAGCTGCCGCCGAAGGGCTCGGGCTCGAACAGCGCGGTCGAACCGGCGCTGAGGATCTCGTCGAGGCTGGCGCCGGTCAGGGCGAGGACGCTGGGGCTGACGTCGACGAGCTTGCCGCGGGCGTCCCAGGTCAAGACGCCGTCGCTGCCCTGCTCGAACAGGACCGAGAGCAGGGCCGATCGTCGCTCGAGTCGCCGTCGCCGGTCGAGCGCGAGCTTGCGCGCGGCGAGCTTGGTCGCGCGCGACTCGAGCCCGCGCTCGACCGCGTCGCGCAGCTTGGCCGGGTCGAGGGGGCGCCAGAGTACGTCGAAGGCGCGGGCGCGCACGGCCTCGGCGGCGGCCTCGCGCTGGTCGTCATCGGCGACGAGGATCACCGGCAAGTCGGGATCGAGCTTGTCGATCTCGCGCATGAGCTCGAGTCCGTCGATCGTCGGCAGGCGCGCGGTGGTCAGCACGAGGGCAAAGTCGCCGAGCGCGAGGTCGCGCAGCGCGAGCGCAGCGGAGTCGATGACGACGCAGTCCCGGCCGCGATCGTCGAGCATCTCGACGAGCACCTGGCCTCGGGATGCCTCGGCCTCGACAACCAAGATTCGTCTGTTCTCCACGCTCATCCGTCGTCTGCCCCCGCGCTCATAGCATCGCACGAAAACGTGCTATGGGACCGCCCCGTGCGAAGCGTCCGCCAGCACGTCAACCCCCTCGGCGCCCACTACCTCGAAGCGCGGGCCGAGAAGATCGACGTCCCCGCGGGCTTCGACCGAGTCGAGGTCGAGCTCGGCTGCGCGGATGCAAAATTTTCCTTCGATCTCGCCGCGGCTCACCACGATTGGTTTGTCGTGGGCCTCGAGATCCGCGAGGCGCTAGTCGTGCGCAACAACGCTCGCGCAAAGTCACGTAGTCAGACAAATTTGCGCTTTGGCTACGTCAACCTCAACGTCGATCTCGACCGGGTCTTCGATCCTGGGACAATCGACCGCTTCCACGTGCTGTTTCCCGATCCCTGGTTCAAGGCGCGCCATCGCAAGCGCCGGGTGATCGAGCCAGGGATGCTCGAGGTCGCGGCCACGCAGCTGCGCCCCGGCGGCGAGCTCCACTTCGCCAGCGACGTCTACGAGGTCGCGCTCGCGGCGATGGCCGAGCTCGAGGGCGTCGAGGCCGAGCGCCTCGGCTTTCGCAACCTCCTCGGCGAGTGGACCTTTTGCCGACAAAACCCCTGCGACGCGAGCAGCCGCCGCGAGGACACGACCCTCGCCCGCGGCCAGCGAGTGTGGCGCATGCGCTACGAGCTACGCCCATGACGACGACGATGACCGGGGCCGACTGGCTCGCGGCCGAGCCCTTCACCTTGGTGCTCAGCGCGGGCTTTTTTGGGTTTTATGCCCACGCCGGGCTGATCGCGGCCCTCGACGAGGCGGGGCTGATCCCCCGTCGGATCGTCGGGACCTCGGCGGGGGCGATCGCCGGCGGGGTCTGGGCCAGCGGGGTGCCGAGCGCGGATCTGATCGCGGTGCTCGAGACCATGCGCCGGACCGACTTTTGGGATCCGACCTGGCGCGAGCTGCCCGGCGCGCTGCGACGGCGGCTGGATCGCGGGGCGGCCGTGCGCGACCGCGACCCTGGGACCGGGCTCGGCTTGCTGCGCGGGCGCAAGCTCGACGCGCTGCTCGCCGAGGCCCTCGCCCCGGCTGGCGTCGAGCGCATCGAGCACTGCACGATCGCCTTCGCCGCCGTGACCCACGAGCTGCGCAGCAACGCGACGCGGATCCACGAGCGCGGCCTGCTGCGTCCCGCGATTCGAGCGTCTGCGGCGCTCCCGGTCATGTTCGGGCCGGTCGAGATCGACGGTCGCCTCCACGCCGACGGCGGGATCAGCGATCGCCCGGGCTTTCGCGCCCTCGGGCCCGACGAGCGCGCGCTCTACCACCACCTTCCCCATCGCTCACGCTGGCCGCGGCTGTCGGGCGACGAGCAGCGAGAGCGCCGCTCGACGCCGACGCGTCGGGTCATCAGCCTCGACGCGCTGCCCCGGGTTCACCCGGCCGCCCTCGAGCGCGGCCCGCTGGCCCTGGCCCACGCCCGCGAGCAGACCCTGCGCTGGCTCGAAGCCCCGCAGCCTTGATCGCTCGATCGGGCTGGCGGGCCTACTTGCAGTTGGCGGCGAGGTCCTCGAGCGAACTTTGGCCGAGGACGCACTCGACCTCTTCGACGGTCCCGTCCTCGACGCACTTGCTGATGATGTCCTGGCGCTTGTCCTGGGCCATCTTCTTGATCCGCGAGGACGGGCGCTCGCGCGACTCTTGCAGCAAGGTGATCATGTGATCGGCGAACTCGCCGCACTGCGCCTCGCTCGGCTTCTTGCCGCACCCGACGAGGGTTGCGCCGGCGGCGAGGACGATCAGGAGGCAGGCGGTGGTGGAGCGGCGTGGCATCGGCTGGTGGTGAAGCTAGCCGAGATCCCCGACGGGGCCAAGCGCGGGCCGGGGCTCACAGGCCGAAGGCGAAGCTGGGTCGCTCGGGCCACGACTGGGCCTCGTCGAGATCGATCGCGCCGAGGGCGTCGACCTGGTCCTCGTCGAGCTCGTCGAGGGCGCCGCCGAGCGTGGGGTAGTCCTCGGCGATCTCGGCGATCGAGTCCTCGACGTCCTGGGGTTTGACCTCCCAGTCCTTGCGGCTGTAGAGCAGGATCGAGTCGCCGGTCTTGGACTGGAGCTCCATGCACAGCTCGAAGGGCGCCGGGGCCTCACCCTCGCAGTCCCAGGTTCGCAGCTTGACCTGGCCCTTGGCGCGCTCTTGGGGGAAGAACACGCGCAAGGTGTCCTTGTCGAGCTGCCAGCGGAACAGGTCGATCATGTGGCGCCACTGCGAGGATCGTCCGAGGACCCCGACCTTGCCGCGCCGGTGATCGATGAGGACCATGTGCGAGAACATGTCGCGGTCGTCGCGCGGGACGTGGTCGATCCAAAGCTGGTTGACGGCGTGCTTGGTGCCCTGAGCCTCGTCTTGGATCAGGCACTTGCCCGCTTCGTAGGCCCCGTAGGCGCAGGCGCCGGCGAGGGCGACGGCGATCAACTTGTTGCGCTGCTTGGTCGACATGCTCGTACTTATACCCCGAGCAGCCGTGCAGGGTTTCATCGCGGGTTCGGCTAGCCGATCACGACCGTACAAAAACCGCCGACGCACTGGGCCTCGGGATCGCAGCAGTCCTCGTCGACCGAGCACGCGCTGAGGTTCGGCGAGCACATCGGCGGATCGTTGTCGCATACGTACTCCCCGTCGACCTCGACGCAAAAGCCCGAGCAGCACTCGTAGCCGGCCTCGCAGTTGTCACCGAGGTCCTTGCACTCGTCGAGGGCCGCGTAGCCGCGCATGTTGTTGTTGTCGAGCTCCTGGCCCGGCAGCCAAAACGCGGGGTGGCTGGGGTCGACGCCGGGCTGGGGGTTGATGTCGATGGCCGTGACCCACAGCTGCTTGGTCCGGGTGTCGACGGCCTGGTTGGTCAAGGTGTTGCCGTACTGGCGCTCGGACACGAACACCAGCCAAAAGTAGCCGCCGGACGGGACCGGGACGAAGGTCGGCTCGTAGTTTTGCGCGGTCTGGCCGTCGCCGACGTGGCCGAAGCCGTTGGCCTTGTCGAGCTGGACCGCGTTTTGACCGTCGGGGTGGACCATCCACAGCTCGCCGGCCGCGCCGCGGGTCCGGGCCTGGGTCGCGCGGCCGAAGGCGATCCACGCGTCGTCGGGGCTCCAGGTCGGGTAGCTGACGGTTGGGCGCTGGGGATCGTTGGCGACGATCTGGACCGGGTTGGCGAAGCTCGGGTTGTTGGTGTCGACGTCGACGGTCCACAGCGTCGAGTTGTTGAAGTCGAGCCAGCCGCCGTCGGTCCGCACGCCGTAGGCGATCCGGGTCCCGTCGTTGGACCACGCCGGGTGCACGGGCCAGCCGGTGTCCTGGAACATCTGGGCGGCGACGTCGATGGTGTTTTGGTAGCTCAAGACCATGTAGCTGGGCTGCGTGAGGAAGTCGCCGTTGCTCTGGCCCCACAAGATCCACTGGCCGTCGGGCGAGATCGCCTGGAAGCCCGAGGCCGAGTCCGAGGCGAAGATCGCCGAGCCGTCGGCGTTGAAGGTCGCCCACGGGCTGTAGCCGCCGTGCTGCGAGGCGACGATCGTGCTGCCGTCGCGCGAGACGCTGTGGCAGGCCACGCACTCGGTCCCCTCGGGCTTTTCGATGAACTGCTCGGGCGCCGAGGCCCCGGGCTGGATGCGCAGGACGTCGCCTTGGTTGACGGCCCAGTAGTAGATCGTGCCGGCGAGGTTGGCCGGGGCGATCGACCAAAATTGGGTCCCGGTCGTGTAGGCCGTGGCCCCGTCGAAGCGCTTGAGCTCGATGGTCAGGTCGCCCTCGGTCGAGTCGGTCAGCTTGAGCCAGATGTCGTCGGGCAGCTTGGGGAAGTCCCAGCGCGAGGGGTTGGGCACGGCGCCGTACCAGTTGAGCTCGAAGGTCGGGCTGACGATGTGGATGTTGTAGACGTCGCTGTCGTTGCCGCCGTTCCACTGGATCGTCGGGCCCTGGAGGCCGCGCGGGAACACGGTGAAGTTGTAGGGGTAGAGCAGCGAGACCGTGGGATCGGCCTGGTTGGCGGTGTCGAGGGCGGCCTTGGTCCCGGGGTCGACGGGGTCGGGATCGATGGTGTACTCGAGCTTGACGGTGACGTTGGCCTCGGCGCTCAGGCCCTGGTACTCGAAGTGGATCTTGCCCTGGCCGCCGAGCAGACCGGTGGCCGTGAGCGCGCCCTCGGCCGGGTCGAGGCTGGCGATGTCGAGGCGGTCGAAGGTCCACACGCCGCTGGTGTCGACGGGGTTCTCGTCGGCCTCGTCGTTGATCGCGATCGCGGTGAAGTCGAACTCCGGCGGGATCACGCCGTCGACGACCGTGATGACCGCGTTGGGCGGCTCGAGCTTGAGGTCGACGACCATGTTCTCGTCGGGCATGTCGAGCAGCGGGCCGTCGCCGTCGCCGTCGCCAGCGCTGGCCTGGGAGTCGCCGGTCTCCGACGAGGTCCCCTGCGAGTCGTTGCCGCTCTCGATCCCGACTTCGGTGTCGGACTCCTGCCGTTGACCATCGCCGCCGCTGCAACCTGCGACGAGGGCGAGGGCCGGAAGCGAGATCGAGAGGAGAGCGCGGGACAAGCCGTTCGAGACCAGCATGGACCTATGTTCGTCGATCTCGACGCGCGAGTGAACACCCGCAGGTCACGGCACTGTGTTACGCGAGACACTACTGGCGATCGAAGCTCGCCATCATCGCGTCGATCACCGCCATGCCCAAACGGACATAACCTCGCCGGGTGAAGTGGATATGGTCGCGGCTGGCCATCTGCGGTCGCGAGGTCGACCACTCGTGCATCGAGTTGACCCCGCCCATGAACGCCAGCGTGTCCCAAAACCCGCAGTCCATCTCGTAGGCGATGTCACGCTGAGCCTCGACGATCTCGACGAGGCGCGGGCGCGGAATCCACACGTCCTGCTCGACCTCGCGCGGGAAGTCGCCGGGGCCGATCAGCAGGCAGCTGGCCTCGGGCGCGGCGGCCTGGAGCCGGCGCAGGACCTCGCGCAGCTCGGCGCGGTAGTCCGACATCGGTTGGTTTTCGTCGGTCGCCTCATTGGTCCCGTAAAACAGCGTGTACAGATCGGGATCGCGGCGCTGGATGTTGTCGGTCCAGACCGCCTGGTCCCAGCCGAGCATGTTGGCGGCGCGGGTCCCGGAGATCCCGAGGGTGTCGACGACGACGCCGGGCGCGTCGCGCTCGAGGGTCATGCCGAACAGCCGGACCTCGCCGTTGCCGACCACGCGGACCTCGACCTCGTGGGAACCCTCGGGCAGATCGAAGGCGTGGTAGCCGGGGGCCGGCGCGCTGACTGGCTGGCCGTCGAGCTCGTCGGTCTTGACCGTGGCGAGCTTGTCGCCGTTGGCGTAGAGCTTGAACGCGCCGCCCTCGGGCTGGGCGAGGTAGTGGACCTCGTAGTGACTGGCGACGGCGTCATCGTGGCGGGGCACGAGCTTGGTCCGCTCGCGCTTGCTGTCGCTGCTCGCGCTGGCCCCGAGCAGGCCGTAGTAGCCGTCTTTGCGCGCGCTCGAGCGCTGGGTGTACTCGCTAAACCAGCCCTTGGTCTGCTCGATGTACCAGTCTTGGTAGCGAAACCATTTGTTGGGCTTGTCGAGGGCGACGAAGCCCATGCCGCCGTCGCCGAAGCGCGACTGGAGGTAGACGCGAAAATAGTCGGGGTAGACGTCGGCCTGGGTGTGGGAGCCGCCGTAGACCAGGATCCTGACCTTGCCGTCGGGGTCCTGACCGGCGGCGAGGTCGCGCAGGGCCTGGTGGAAGTGGGCGAGGGCCCCGCCGTCACGTGGCTGCTCGATCGGAACGTAGAGCCCGAGGGCGTTGCCGTTGGCGGCCTCGCCGTCGCCCTCGACGAGCTTGCCGTCGGGTCCAAACCCGGCCGAGCCCGGTAGCGCGAGGAGGATGTCGTCTTCGACCGAGCCCTCCTCGCCCTCGCCCTCGATCACGTCGAGGGAGGGCGTCACGGGGTTGCCGTCGATGTCCTCGAACAAGTTGCTGCCGAGCAGGGCCTGCTGGGCGGCGACGCGGGCGGCGAGGGCCTCGTCGTTGAACGCCGGCAGGACCTCGTCGGCGTCGCGCTCGGGGTCGTCCTCGCCCGTGGCCGGTGCGGGCGTCGGATCCCCGGCGTTCGCGGCCGCGGCGACGGCCTCGCTGGTCGCCGGCTGGGGCGTCTTCGAGGGCGGCTGGCCGCAGGCGCCAAACCCGACGCCGAGCAAGCTCAAGCTCGCGCCCGCGACGAGCCCGCGCCACTTCGCGCCCTCGCCGAAGATTCCGGCGCGAGGCGGCGCGCTGGGATGCACCAAGGGCTGGGCCACCCCTCGGTTGTCAACCGAGGATCCCGATCAGTCAAATTGCCGGGTCCGTTCCCGCGCCGGTTCCCGGTCCGCGGCCGCATCCTCGCCCTGGCGACCCGACCGCTCAGACTGTTACAAATGCCCTTCGTGGCCCGCGCATGAAGTGGATCTTGCAGTCGCTCCAGACCCTCGGCGCGCTCGTCGTGTTCGCGCTGCAGGTCGCGCGCGCGGCGGTGACCCCGCCCATCTACTGGGGCGAGATGCTGCGGATCATGAGCGTCCTGGTCCAGCGCTGCATCATCCCGGTCAGCCTCGCGGTCGCGCCGGTCGGCGCGGTCATCTCGCTGCAGGGCATCGCGGTGTTCAAGCTGTTCGGGGCCGAGCGGATGCTGTCGAGCTTCCTCGGCACGGCGATCTTTCGCGAGTACAGCCCGGCGTTGGCCTCGGTCATGGTCGCGGCCCAGGCCGGCTCGTCGATCGCCGCGCGGATCGGGACCATGAAGGTCCGCGGGCAGATCGACGCGCTCGCGGTCATGTCCGTCGACCCGGTCCGCTACGTCGTCGTGCCCGGCGTCGTCGCCTGTGTGATCGTCGCGCCGCTGCTCAGCGTGCTGACCAACCTGCTCGGGGTGTTCTCGGGCTGGGTGTTCGCGGTCCCCCTCGGCGGCGTCGACCACGGCGCGTTCATGGACAACCTGACTGCCCAGATCACGCCCGC
>JGI12210J13797_10140354_pt1 | contig 10240 bp, 7 predicted proteins | sample ElkSlonscriptome_3_FD_13797 | JGI IMG/M metagenome (IMG submission 13797) | reverse complement strand
GCCGCCGCGGGGTGGTGGCGGCGGCCAGCTACGAGGCCCGGCGCTACGGCTGCCACTCGGCCCAGCCCATGGCGGTGGCCCTGCGACGCTGCCCCCACGCGGTGGTGCTGCCCTCGCGCTTCGATGCCTACACCGAGGCGTCGCGGCAGGCGTTCGAGCAGTTCGGCCGGTTCTCCCCGCTGGTGGAGGCGCTGTCGATCGACGAGGCGTTCCTCGACATGAGCGGCACCGAGCGGCTGTGGGGGCCGCCGCGGGCGGCGGCCGAGGCCCTGCGGGCGGCGGTGCTCGAGCGCACCCAGCTGACGTGCTCGGTGGGGATCTCGGCGGTGAAGTTCATCGCGAAGATCGCCTCCACCATGAACAAGCCCGACGGGGTGACGGAGGTGCCGCCCGGCGGCGAGCTGGAGTTCCTCGCGCCCCTGCCGATCGCTCGGCTGTGGGGGGTGGGCCCGAAGACGGAGGCCCGCCTGCGCGAGCACGGCATCCGCACGGTGGGGCAGCTGCGGCAGCAATCGGCCGCGACGCTCGAGCGCTGGTTCGGCGACCACGGGCTGCACCTGCACGCGCTGTCGCACGCCCGCGACGAGCGAGCGGTGGAGCCGGGCCGCAGCCGCAAGCAGGTCAGCCACGAGGACACGTTCAGCGACGACGTGGTCGGCGAGACCGCGCTGCGCCGCAAGCTGCTGTCGCAGGCCACCCGGGTGGCCGATCGGCTCACCGCCAAGGGGATCCGCGGGCGCAAGGTGCAGCTGAAGATCCGCGACACCGACTTCCGCACCGAGTCCCGCCAGTGCACGCTCGAGCACCCCACGGCCGAGGCGGCGGTGATCTACCAGGCCGCGTGCCGGCTGCTGTCGCAGGTGGAGCTGCCGGGCCGCCGCTTTCGGCTCACCGGGGTGGGGGTGGGCCAGCTGGTCGACGGCAGCGAGCCCGAGCAGCTCGACCTGCTCGCCACGGCCCAGTCGCCCCCTCGCGAGCGCCAGCAGCGGCTGCAGGGCGTGCTCAGCGAGGTCCGGCGGAAGTTCGGGCACCAAGCCCTGTTTCCGGCCGAGGCGGGGCGTATCGAGCGGGCGGGCTCAGCGGGAGGCTTCACCAAGACCGGGCCCGACGAGGACTGATCGAAGCGTGCGTTCGATCCGATGTGCGATGGGAGGTCGTACATCGCGGGAGGGCGTTCCTCGTCGAACCCCTCGGTCAGGGCTGCATCGACGCGAGCAGGAAGAACACGAGCAGCAGCCACAGGCTGGTGACGAACGCGAAGGGCTGCACGGTGCCCATCATGCGCGACCAGCTGGCGTCGGAGAACGAGCGGGCGACTGGGTCGTCTCGATCGGTCTGGGACGCTGACCCGAACAGCCCGGAGGAGGTCAGCGTGGACGACACGGAGGAGTCGAAGCTGGAGGAAGACATGGTGGTGGATTCTTTCACGAGGCGTGCCACCCCGATTTCGTTGTGATGTCGAGCTTGTAACGGGCCCAGCGGTACATCCTATGACACCGCGTGTATCGGTTCGTTACGCGACAGCGAGTCGGGCCCGCAGGAGACGGGCGCGCTCGTGCGCCCGCCTCCTTGCGCGAGTGAGGGGCAGGGCGTCAGTCGGTCGAGGCCGCCGCGTCCACGATGACGCTCGCTTGCATCGACGCGCCGAGGTCGGCTTGGATCCCCGAGAGCACCTCGGTGGCGTCTCCGAGCTGCTGCACCGCACAGGTGAGGGTGCCGATCTGATCGGCATCGGTCACGCTGCCCAGCATGGCCTCGATGATCGCCATCAGCGGCTCGATGGTGTCGAGCAGGCCGCCGGCCGTGAAGGCGGTCTGGAGGATCTGCTCGGCCAGGGCCGCGGACGACAGCAGCTCGGACAGGGGCGCGCTGATGTCCTCGGCCGTGTCGAACATGTCGCCGGCCGCGATGGGATCGACGTCGATCGGCGGCAGCGGGCAGCTCGCCAGCGAGTTGACGATGGCCTCCACGGGCGCGATGCACTCGACGGGCAGGCCGTCCACGCCCACCATGCCCATGCAGGAGCCGAAGCAGTCGACGGACCCGCCGACATCGGCGGCACAGAGCGGATCGGCCCCCACCCCGCACAGGTCATCGGTGGCCTCCCAGGTGCAATCGCCCAGGCACTCGCCTCCGCACGCACCGCCGAGCAGATCGACGCCCTCGCACAGGCCGGTGCACGTGCCGTCGCAGGTGCCCGTGCAATCGAGGCCGGTGAGCGAGCCGTCGCAGGTGCCGTCGCAGATGCCGGTGCAGGTGCCCGCGCACTCTTGCGCCACGAGCGATTCCACGCAGGGGCCCGCGCAATCCCCCGTGCACTCGAGCCCCGGTGGAGAGCCCTCGCACATGAGCGTGCCTTCGCACGCCGACTCCGCCCCTTGCTCCATCATGCACTCGCCTCCGCACGAGGGCATGATCTCGTCGGGCGAGGAGGCGCACGACTGCGCGGCCGGCAGGGCCGAGGTGGTGTCGACCACACACTCGACCCCGCCGTGCGCGATGCCGAGGCTGCCGCCGGACTGGCTCAGGATGGCCTCGGCGATCAGGTTGGCCTTGTCCACCAGGGTCTCGGCCGCGGCGAGCGACACGCCGAGCTGCTCGGCCATCTGGTCCAGCGCTGCCTCGGACTGCAGGGTGATGCCGTCGGTGACCTGCTGCACCTGGCCTAGCGCGTCGAAGAAGGTGTCGAGCTGGGGCACGCCGGTGGGGATGAGCGAGCCGTCGATCAGATCGGAGAGGGGGCCGCACGCCACGGGAGCGCCCGGAGCATCGTCGCCGTCTTCAGCGGGGGCGTCGTCTCCCTCGGCGGCGGGCTCCATGACTTCGTCGGGCTCGGTCGTACAGCCGAGCGGCAGAGCGAAGGCAAGGAGACCGAGGCCGAGGAGGTGCTGGATCGTGGACGATTTCGTCATGGGAACCCTGATTTGCAGAGGGCGTGCCAGCAGCGCCGTGATGGAATCACTGTACTTGTCGTCGATGAACCTTCATGTGGTAACGAGCCTTTCCCCGATGTCGACGACATCGATGCAGGTGTGCATCGGAACGAAACAATCGATGCAGATCGATGAGCGTGGGGTCGCACGAGTAATGGTTCGCACCACCAGGTAACGAGACGGGCATCAGGGTGATGCAGCAGCTCGCTCCGTAGGGGGAAAGCTGCTGTTCCAGGGCCTTCGAGGACTGGCATGCCGCTTGAACAGCATGTGGGCATGTGGGTCGATCTGCTCCTTCTTGCCGCTGCAACCACTCCATCGCCGCTACCGGGTCCCACCGCGCTGGCGACTGACAACACCACCACCACCGCTACAGATGCGGAGTCGAGCGCGTCGTCGTCGAGTGCGACGACGGCCTCCGTCGACGCGGACGCCGACACCGACGTCGCCCCCCGCCCGAGCCGGGCCATGGCCGACGACCGGGGCGACGAGCCCAGCGAGGTGCCCTGGATCCGTCGCTGGGCGCCGACCCGCAACGAGGTCGAGGTGGGGGCCTACGGCGGCGCGTTCTTGCTGTCACCGGATCACGAGCTGTACCAGACGCAGCTCGACCCGGCGGTCGATCCGAGCTCGGGCTCGCCCACCGCCTCGGGCTCGCTGGGCGCTCGGGTGGGCTACGCCCCGCTGCGCTTCTTGGCCGTGGAGGCCGAGGGCGGAGCCGCGCCCTCCCGCGCGCTGCCCGAGGCCCGCGCCACGGTGTGGCACGCCCGCGGCAGCGTGGTGGGCCAGGTGGGCCTGTGGAGCGTGGTCCCGTTCGGCCTGGTCGGCGCCGGCGTGCTCGGCGTGGCCAGCCGGGACGCCCAGATCGGCAACGACGTGGACGCAGCGATCCACTTCGGCGGCGGGCTGAAGGTCAACACCAGCCGCCGGGTGCAGGTGCGCCTAGACCTGCGCGACACGGTGGCCGCCCGCCGCGGCGCGGGCAATGGCGTGACCCACAACGGAGAGATCCTGCTGGGGGCGGCGGTGCGCCTGGGCTCGAACCCCGACCCCGCTCCCGCGCCGGCGGCCCCCTCCGATCGCGACCGCGACGGGTTCGCCGATCCGGCGGATGCCTGCCCCGATCGGGCTGGCCCCGGGCCGTACGGCTGCCCGGCGATCGACTCCGACGCCGATGGCTGGCTCGACCGCGACGATGCGTGCCCCGACATCGCGGGGGTGGAGCCGTACGGCTGCCCGGTGCTCGACCGCGATCGCGACGGCTGGTCGGACGAGAACGACATGTGCCCGACCCAGCCCGGGGTGGAGCCGGACGGCTGCCCGCTGCGCGACACGGACGCCGACGGCATGCTCGACGTGGACGATGCCTGCCCGGAGCAGGCGGAGATCCGCAACGGCTTCGAGGACGCCGACGGCTGCCCCGATGAGCTGCCCAAGGAGCTCGAGAGCTTCTCCGGGGTGATCCGGGGGATCTACTTCGAGGTCGACCAGGCGGTGATCCGCTCGCAGTCCCGCCCCGTGCTCGACCGGGCGGTCGACGTGCTCACCCGCTACCCGTCGATCCGGGTGGAGATCACCGGGCACACCGATGCCTCGGGCAGCTACGCGCACAACGTGGAGCTGTCGGCGGCGCGGGCCAAGAGCGTGCGGGCCTACCTCGTGGAGCACGGCATCGCCGGGGACCGCGTGACCACCCGGGGCCTCGGCCCCGACGAGCCGATCGCCGACAACACGTCGCGCCAGGGTCGGCAGGACAACCGACGGATCGAATTCCGAGTCATCGATCGCTGAGCCCCAACCCCAAACCCAACAACCCCAATCAACCCCAGATCCTCAAGGAGTACCGACATGAACGCTTTCATCGACCCCACTCGAGCCCGCGGCCTGGCCGTGATCCTCTCCACTCTCCTGGGCATCGGCTGCGCCGGTGTATGCGAAGACGATGGCCTGCTGCAAGACGCCTGCGACGCTCAGGGCGACGACGGCATGCTCGACGCCGGGAGCGACGGCGAGGGCATGAACGACGACGGGCCCGCCACCGAGGGCACCGGCGGCGACGGATCGGATGACGGCGGCCCGGCGGATGGCGGATCAGCCGACGAGTCCGGGGAGGGTGGCCCCGGAGACGACGAGGACTCGGGAGGGCCTCCCGTGGACCCGGACGACGCGGACGGAGACGGAGTGATCGACGGCAACGACAACTGCCGCGGCTACGCCAACCCCGATCAGCAAGACGCGGACGGGGACGGCCTCGGCGACGTGTGCGATCTCGACGCGGAGTGCGGGCCCGGCCTGGAATTCGAGCCGCTCCTCATGCCGAATGCGGTGGCCGATGGCGGCACCAGCGGCCTGTGCCTGGGGTGCTCGACCGTGAACGAGGCCCTGCTCATCGATCAAGACCTATCGACCTACGCCGTCCTGAGCGCTCCGATCAGCGTGCTGGGCACCGCGTTCGCCCACGTGGAGGACGAGGCGACCATCTACGAGGCGGGGACCCGCGTGGGCTTCGTGGTGAACGATCCGAACAGTGTGCTCACCACCGATCTGCTCTCGTCGCTCATGCTCACCACGACCCTCGAGGGGGACGTGCAGCAGACCATGACCGCCGACGACTTCCTCGAGCTCGAGGACCTGATCGAGGGCGAGGAGCAACGCATCCTGGTGGTGATGACGGCCGGCACCGAGTTCGACGGGGTGCGGATCGACTTGAGCCCGCTGGTCGAGCTGCTCGACGAGCTGCACGTGTACGCCGCGTGCGTGGAGATGTGATCGCGGGGAGTCGGGGGCTCAGCGGCCGAAGGCATTCCCCCGCCGCACGGCCAGCCCCCGGCTCCTCGCCGCCACTTGGGTCCGACGCTTCCGGCGATCGACCGCCCAGAGGATCACGCCCGTGACCGCCACCGCCACCCCCGCCCCGAGCACTGCGAAGCCGGGCGGACGGGTGGCGGTCTCGTAGAGGGGGTCTTCGGGATCGACGCGGGCCGGCAGCGCGACCATCACCGCGCCCGCCACCACGCCGGCCGCGCCGACGCCCAGCAGGCCCAGCCCCGTGCGACCCAGCGCGCCCAGCCGCGGACGATCCGCCGGGCCACGCGACTCGGGCCTCGCCTGCGGATCCGGGGGCGAGGAGGCGATCGCGACTCCGTCCTCTTCTTCGGGCGGAGGCGCGTCCATGGTGCGCGCCGGGGCGGGGGTGCGCGAGGGGATGGGCGCGGGCTTGGGCGCGATGGCCGCGTCGCTGCGGTCCATGCCGCTCACCTGCTGGACCACCGCCGACTCGATGCGCGAGACGATCTCGCTCTCGGTGCACAGCGCACACTCCACGCGCTGGCGCTCGCCCTCGCTGCCGTCGGGCCGGGCGATCCACAGCTCGAAGGTGTACCCGGGGTCGGGCCCGGTGAGCGCGTCCACGTCGACGTGCAGCCGCGGGTCGTCTTCGCCGGGCCGGGCGGGCAGGAAACCCTCGCGGCGGAGCACCACGTCGGTGCGCTCGCGGATCCGCCGCTCGATCACCGGCGCCTCCTCGCCCACGTCGCTGGTGTCGATCTCCACCGAGACCCGGCCGGCCTCGGCCGCGCTGGCGGTGAGGGGGCCCAGGGCCAGCGTGGCCCCGAGCAGCAGCAAGGACGGCGAGGGAGAACGTAGGCTCATGGCAGCTCCTTTCGGCGTTGGCAGATGTCCACCCAGGACTGGACGTCGGAGCCCCGCAGGCCCCGCCCCGTGCGAATGCACGCGTCCCACTGACCCTGCTCCATGTAGGCCTTGACCCGCAGGCGCAGGCGGGTGGTCTTCTTTCCGCTCCAGCAGCCTACGTCATCGGTGTGCCGAAGCACCCCCTTCCAGTCGTGCATGGCTCGCGCTTGCGTGGCCTGCTTGCGGGTGCGCCAGCACAGCGAGCCCGGCGCGGGATCGCCGGCATCGGCGAGGGCGGGGAGCGGGGTCTTCGCGGATTCCTGGGGAGATGGGCTCGAGGGCTCGGGCTCGGGCTCGGGGGTGGGCTCGGGCTCGGGCTCGGGCTCGGGCGGCGGGAGCTCCAGCTCCGGGTACGGCAGCGGCGTCGAGGCGGGGGTCCGCACGGCGACGGCCCCCGGCGGGTCCTCGACCGGGGACCGAGCGTCATCGGACAGTAGCGTCCCGATGCCGATCATCACCAGCAGCAGCAGCACCGCGCCCAGCATCGCCCAGCCCTCGAGCCCGAGCGATCGAGACGTGCCGGTCGCCTCGACGACCGCGGGAACGACTGCGGGCGGGCTGGGGCGGGCCAGGATCGTGCGCAGGCGCGCGGCGACCTCGGCCGCCGAGACCGGCCGGTCGTCGGGCTCCATGGCCAGGCACTGGTCGACCAGCGCCACGAGCTGGTCGTCGAGGTCCTGGCGGACCGTGGCCAGCGACGGTGCGGGCTCGTTGACCTTGATGGCCAGCATGCCCACGGGGCCGAATTCCTCGAAGGGCAGCATGCCGGTGAGGCACTCGTGCAGCAGCAGGCCCAGCGCGTAGAGATCGACGGCCAGGGTCACCCGCTTGCCCTGGGCCTGCTCGGGCGCCATGTAGGCCGGCGTGCCGATCACCTGGCCGATGGCCGTCTTCCGCCGGCCGGTGGAATCGCGGATGGCGGCGATGCCGAAATCGAGCACCTTCACCACCAGGCCCCCGGCCCGCTCGGTGACCATGATGTTCTCGGCCTTGAGATCGCGGTGGATGATGTCGTGGGCGTGGGCGGCGGCGAGCGCCTCGGCCACGTCGGCCATGATGCGGCAGGCCAGCTCGGGCTCGAGGCGGCCGCGCTTGGTGATGAAGTCGATGAGCTCCTCGCCCTCGAGGTACTCCATCACCAGGTAGGGGCGGCCGTCGGGCAGCTCGTCGGCGTCGAAGATCTCGATGATGTTGGGGTGACCGGCCGCGCTGGCGGCCCGGGCCTCGTCGCGGAAGCGGCGGGCGATCTCCGGGTGGGGCAGCCACTCCACCCCCATCACCTTCAGCGCGACCATGCGACCCACCCGCACGTGCTGCGCGAGGTAGACCTTGCCCATGCCCCCCTCGCCCAGCAGCCGCTCCACGCGGTAGCGATCGGCGATCACCGCGCCCGGCTCGAGCGCATCGTCGCGGAGGGCGTCTTCGAAGAGAGGCTCGAGATCGTCACCGTTGGCCTCGGCCGGGTCGCTCGGGGGCGGAGGCGTCACAGCCCGGCTCCGGGCTTGCAGGTCTTGTAGAACCACAACAAACCTCTACAGACCTCCGAGTCGTCGCAGCAATCGTCGTCCATCACGCACTGGTCGCCCGAGAGCACGCACCCGGTGCACGCGGAGGAATCGAGGATGCACTCCGGGGTGCAGACCAGCCCCGTGCCGTGGAGCCCCTCGTAGTCCGAGCATTCCTGGCCCGCCAGCGCGCTCCCATCGCACTCCTCGTCCCCCTCGATCGTCTCGTTGCCGCACACCTGCACCCCGGGGCAGGTGGTGTAGTCCAGCGCGCTGCAATCCTCTTCGCACGAGGGCAGGCCCATGCCGGATCCCTTCTCCCCGCAGCTGGCCCCGGGCGGCAGGCTCGAGCCGTCGCAGGCCTCGTCGGGACCGATCACCTGGTCTCCGCAGATCGAGCCCGTCCCGTCGACGACCCCCGAGCTGGACGAGGAGTCGAGCGGGCCCGACGAGGACGTGGGCGAGGTCGAGGTCGAGGTCGACGTCGAGCCAGGGGGCGGGCTGGAGGTGGAGCCGGGCTCCGTCCCGCCGCCGCCGAAGCCACAGCCGGGCTCGCTCACCGGCTGCACCATGCACCCGTCGTCGAGCGCCACGCACACGCTGCAGTAGGGCGCGTCGGGGTTGCGCTCGGCACAGGTCGCATCCCCGGCCTGGTTGCCGCAGTGCGACGCGTTGAGCTGTCGGCATCCGCCGCTCCATCCGAGCGCGAACGCGACGGCGAGTGCGACGGAGAGCGACCCTCGGGCTGGCACAGTTCTCACCATAGCCCACCCGAGAGGATGGCGGCCACGGCCGACGAAGGGTCGTGAAACGTCGACCGTGACCGCTCGGGTGTAGGGAACGTCACCTACGGACAGAAGGGGAGGTACTGGAGGCTGGACATGTGCTGCGGGAACTCGCCGATGAAGACCGGAGGCGACGCATCATCGAGGTTCACCCGGTACAGCGCGGCGCCGACCGAGAGATGGGCATGATGTCCGACCTGGTCGTACACCAGCCCCGAGGCGGGCCAGGCGCTTGCAAACGACGTTCCAAGGTCACGCAGCTCGGTGGCGATGCCGGTGATCGGATCGATCTCGTAGATGGAGTTGTTGACCCCGTTGGACAGCAGTAGCCGATCGGCCGCGCAGTCGTAGGCCATGCCGCAGGCGCTGACGTTCAGGGGGATGCCCTGCGTGTGGATGGCCACCGACTGCACGACCATGCCGGTGGCGGGGTCGAAGGTCAGCAACGTGTCGTCGTGGTCCACGCCGTACAGCTGGCCGCCGGGGCCGAACACGAGCCCGCACACCACGTCGCCGGGCAGCCCGTAGCTGGTGGCCCCCACGGGAGAGAGCTGGCCGTCGGTGGCCATGCAGCTGCCGCCGTAGTCCATGTCGTACAGCCTCACCGAGCCGAGGTCGTTGACCAGCACCTGGCCCTGGGCGCCCAGCGCGGCCGCGGAGGCGTCGATCATCGACGCCGCCCCGACGGCATCCTCGAGGCTCACCAGCGGGGTGAGGTGAGCATCGTCCTCGTCGATCATCACGATCGTGCTGCTGGTGTCTCCGTTGGGATCGACGCGGAACGCCGACAGCTCGAGGGTCGAGGGGCTGAGGTTGGCGTTGCCGTCGTAGCAATCGCTGCCCCCGGCGATCCCCCTCCCGGGGTTGGCGTCGCCCCAGCCGTCCTCGTCGGCATCCCGGGCGCACAGATCGGCGGGCGTCTCCAGCTCGGCCGCGCCGGGGAACACGAAGGGATCGTCGTCGATGCAATCGGTGCCCGCCTCCACGCCGGGCGGGGGCGAGATGTCGCCCCAGCCGTCCTCGTCGGCATCCTCGGCGCACAGGCTGGGGTCCTCCAGCTCGGCCGCGCCGGGGAAGGCGAACACGTTGTCGTCGGCGCAGTCGGTGCCCGCCTCGATCCCGGGCGGGGGCGAGATGTCGCCCCAGTCGTCGTCGTCCACGTCGCGCATGCACGCGTCGGGGTCGTCGTGGGGCGCGGCGCCGGGGAAGGTGCTGGCGTCGGTGTCGGAGCAGTCGTCGCCGTTGTCCACCCAGCCGTCGCCCGGTCCCCCGCCGGGCACGCAGTGATCCGGGTCGCCGAAGCCGTCGCCGTCTTCGTCGAGGC
>JGI12210J13797_10401671_pt1 | contig 10250 bp, 7 predicted proteins | sample ElkSlonscriptome_3_FD_13797 | JGI IMG/M metagenome (IMG submission 13797) | reverse complement strand
GCTGCCCGCATCACCCCCAGAAATCGCCCAATTGATCGAGTCCGCTAAGGTAAAGTTTGTTACCGGCCCACGCCGAGATGCGCTACGGCTCGGCCGACTCCATTCGCCGACACTCCGCGATGGGCGTCCCGTCGCAGGAGTAACCGAGTATCGATTCGGCTATCATTTTCGCAGCGAACATCGCTGGCAGACGTCCCCCAGTAGCAATTCGAAAAAGAAGCTGCTCATTATCAATGTCCAGTATCCTGAATTAGAGGTGAACTGCGACCACACCATCTGGCTCGCCGAACAACCGCAGGCGGAAGGTTTCTGGAACGATCGCGTATTGCTTCATGAACTCGACCACGTTCGGCTGTCGAGTGATCCGATGCTCGCAAAACGGTTCGCTGAAAAGGTACGAGAGAAAACTGTCTTCACGATTGAATTGGATGCGGACGCAGTATTGAAGTCCGAACAGATCAACGACATTGTCGATCGGCATGTGAGGGAATGTTTCGATCAGATCGCCGACTTAATCTCGGTTCGCTACAAGGAGCTTGACCGAATGACCGACCACGGCATCGTTCCATTTCCCAACAGATTATCGCTCGAATCGATCGGTTTTTCGACGGAAGCTTCCTCCAATCAATAGGAGTATCCGAAAACTTGATAGTCCAACCGGTACAGCGCCGCTACCTGCTCGCCGTATAGATCTTTCAAATTCGCACTCTGAGAGTTTAAAGTTGCCTGAGATTGATTTTGGTGAGGAATGGTTGTCGTTGACAGATCTAATTCGCGACATAGGAGTTGGAAATCACTTTCGAAACGTTCCATTCGGCCCAAAAAGTCGAGTTGTGCTAAATCGATCAAGCGGCTTTGGCGGCAAAGATGGTGGTCACAATTGGCTAAATCCTGCTGCTTGACCCAGCCAAGGAAACAGCCAAAATCCATCATCTTTTCACGAGTGCTTTTCTCAAAACGAAAATAGTTTCGTTGAACAACCTTGTCACGCCAACACGAAATCAATCGATCCCAGGGATCTCGAACGAAAGCGAACTTGAAATACTTATGCAGCCATGCGGCCGGGTAATGAATCCACATTGCTTCGACCACATCCAGTGCAACGCCGTTTTGCTGAAAGTGATAGAAGATCGATCGAGTACCAACTTTGGCAACCCGAAACCAAAGAAATCGTTTTGAATGGGAAATGCTAATGTTGTATCGAAAAGAGGAGGGCAACCCCACTTTTAAAGACTTCAACAACATCGTGTCGTGGTTCCATTGGCTTTCGGCATCTAATTGCTTAATACGGTCAACAGCCGTTCGAAACGGTTTCATAGGTACCCATGACGCCACCGCACGGGGAAACGTTTGGCGGTTGCCGATTCAAACGCCGATTGGCAACCGGGCATGAACCGATCGTGCAGTTCCACGACGATCATACGCACCCGATCGATCCAAGCATCGCAATGCTCGAACATTGACTTTTCACTACCCTCGATGTCGACTTTCAGCAGATCAAAATGTGGCAAGCGGTCCGTTTCGCTTTTCAAGTCCCGTCGTTATTGAAACGGAAGATCGAGTCACGCATCTCACTATCGCCACAAATCGAATCGCGTTGATACCGGTTCTGCTAACGCAAAGCGGCTTTCTAGTGCGAGGATTCAATTGGAAACTCTCCAGGAAAGATTCGGAACGGCGTTTCTTCCAAATGGTAAGATCGGATGAGAAGGCGGATCGTGCCCATTCGTTCAAGTGAACCGGCCTGGGGTAATTCAACCACTTTTTTTTGTTTTGGATCATAGGTCGTTATCGCTTTCAGAATCTGCTCTTCTGAAAAGGTTACAGTATTGTATGTGAAAGCCAAAATACCCGACCCAAGCGAACCAAAAATGGCTAGTTCACCACCTGTACCCATTCCTGCAAACTGAAGGTCTTGTAAATGGTTCTTTGTGCTTTGAATTTCTCTTTCCAATAGTGCCGCCAGTCCAACGGAACTTTGTCGCAAAAATCGTTTCCAAGAATTTGACATTGATTGATCGTGACGCCAATACTGAAACGCCAGCGTGTAATCGCCTGAATTGTAGTCTCGATACAAACCAACGCGAAAAGACTCTACACCAAACGCACGTTCGGAGGTCTCCAAAATATCGGTGAGTTCGTAGTACACCATTTCTAAGATTTGCTTCCTACGAATCGGTGACGCACCGACAGTCACCAGAAGCTTTAATAACTCGTTCTTCGTGACGAGTTTTTGCGCATAGTCCCGACTTTCAACTGGCGAAACAGCGTTGGTTTCCAAATCGCTAGGTGTCCCGTTGACCAAGATTGCAGCCACTGCATTGCGAACTTTTCGGTTCTCCGGTCCCACATACTGCGGATAGAACGATTCAGTTTCGACAGGCAAGTACTTTACTTTGTCGGAAGCAAGCAGTTGTTTCCCGGCGTTAATAAGCTTCCCGGAAATGTACATGTTTGGTCTACCATGACGATCGATATCTTGCTTAGTTTTCGTGCCGGATGCTGCGGAAACGGCTTCCACCCAAACCGAGCCAGTGCCCGTTTTACGATCATAGTTTAGATCACAAACGGGGTATGCTAATCCAAACTTCAATTGTATCGCCAAGCTAGCTTTTTCGGGCATATTCCAAAGACGAATTTTTCCTCGTGCGTCGACAAGTTCAAATTTCAACTTCATCTTATCAGCCAGCCAAATCCATTGTTGTTGTCGCTATCGATATTTAGGTCGAATGCCTTTAGTTGCACATTGGTACATTGCGACGATCGAATCGAAAGAGGACTTGACTCGGACTCTTCCGCTTTGCCGTTTGAGTTACAAAGCAAAAGGAACGTTGCTACTGGAATAAGCTGGTCAATTCTTCTAAAGCCCGTCATGATCCAGCCTTAAGTTTGAGAAATCTGCAAGAAGACACGGTACAAAGTTATCGTAAGTTAATGGGGTCGTATAAATTCCAGTTATCGCCGTGCATCCGCCCGTAATAGATCGAGGGGAACAGGTGGTAACCATAAACCTCCTACTACGTCATTTTATTGATTGTCAAACCATAGAAACATACACCTTTGGGCAAAGCTACTTTCTCAAAATGGAGGGATTGCCTCATTCCATCGTTTATTGTCTTCACGTGCTGCAACCGGATCTTCGCCCAAAGCGATGAGTCGGTCTAATAACGCTTTATGGGCTGCCTGCTGCTCACGTGAGTAAAGATGCAGATCCCGCTCGCGTCTGACAACGGAATGGATTAGTTTAGATTTCACGTCTCGCTTATACAACTGAGGTTTGGCTCCCAAATCAAGCAGCTCTTGAACTACGTCATATTGTTGAAATGCCGCAATAGCCGAAACGGTTGCAGGCCATCCAGCAGAATCTAAAGCGTTCACGTCAGCCCCAGCACTGACAAGTGCTCGAACCTTTGCTCTTACATCACCCGCTCCAGATGCGATCATTTCGTGCAGCACAGGGTTTCCCCACTTATCAGTAATATTCGGATCGCCTCCATACTTCAAAACGATCTCAAAATGCTGCGGAAAAAAGGATTTGGCGGCTAACATCATCACCGAATCGCCTTCCTTAAAAACTCGTGGGCTACCGATATCCTTGCTCAACTTTACATTGGGGTCAGCACCGTTTTGCAATAGCAACTCAAATCGCTCGACGTTGTTGTCAGGAAAGGACCATAACAATGGCGTCATATTGCCTTCGCCCTTCGCGTTCAGATCGACGCCAGAATCGATCAGTTCCGACATCTTTTTTAGTTCATTTTCTTCAATAGCGTGACACAAAGAGATGACGTCTGGATCATCAAAAAAATTCTCGGCGCGCATGGCAAAGTTGTCGTGAAATGATTTTTTGGTCGAAGCAAATTGAGTGACCTGACCAACCTTTTCACATCCGATGAACAGCAGGAGCATTAGCACTATTAGCGACAGTCCGTCTAGCCTTTTAATTACTTTGCTAAAGATCATAGCCATAAATATCCCATCCGGTTGTCTCGTTGACCATCAGGCCATAAAGATAATACTGGGTCGTGTGTGCTAGGCCCATGTAGTACATGACTTGGCCACCATTTGCGAGCACAGCGGCCCATCCAACACCCGACGCTAGCTCCGCGGCAAGAGCGATCGACAACAAGGTAACTTCCAGGTCGAGCGGACCATCCATTTCGAATCGATGCCCTATTGCATCTTGCAGCGGCGTGTAATCTTGGACGAAGCTGAGAATGTCGTAATCGAGATAATAGGCGTCGATTAAGCCAGAAGCTGCTCCGTACCGCTGTACCGAACCAGCATAGATCTCCATCCCATTTGCATCGAGTAGTGTGCTCTCCAATAAACCCGCCGCATTGAATGTATCAGCACGAAAACCGCTCACTACTGAAACTGCGCTCGCAAGTCCGCCTCCTAGGGAATGGCCAGTAGTGATCACGTTACCCGCAATCGCATCCAATTCAGAAAGACGGTAGCCAATCCTCATGGCCGACTCGTACTGATCAGCGGGCAAGCCGAGTCCCTGCCAAACATTATCCATCCAGTCGTCCAAGTCGTCTGTTCCTGCAAATGTTAGTACGTACTTCCGTGAAACATGGTCAAGGTAGATCGCCGTCTTAAAACCTGGGATGTCCTCTGGCTCACCAATCAGTTCACGAATATCTTCGGGAACATTCAGGGCTACCAACTCAGATGGCCCCAATTTTTTCAGGGCAAATTGAGGTAGATCGGCTAACGCATACACGCCCTGGCTGGCCATTGCATTTCGTAGTGTCTCCCTGGCATTAAGGTTCGGGTAGAAAGCATCCCGTTCAACAGCCATGTATTTGATTTCGTCAGATGGTTCGTTACCAACATCCAAATGCTTCAAAATGGCTTTGATGCGGTCGTCAGGTTTGCCAAAATCATCAACTCCCTTTTTCGTTGACCGCGTACTAAATGCGAGCGTTGCCTCAACAAAAATGGTCGCAGCACCCGTTGCAGGATCGTAGTCTAATTGCCCTAGCGAATACTCGACGTTTGGCATGATACGGTTACCACCGTCTTCTGCAACATCGTCAATACGAAACACGTCGGCCTTAAACGTATTCCAGACACGCACAACCCCCGACGTTCCAATTGGATCGAACTCAAAAGCTACTCGAACCTCGGAATCCAGCGGATTCAAACCAGAAGGAAGCCGCAGACGCATGGGGACATAGTGCGTGTCGTTCGGGTAAACCAATTTTCCTAAACCGTAATCATTTGCTTCAACGTACTCTTCCCAGTCACTATTGTCAGGATCGTTAAAGCCGTTGTTGTTGTCGCTGTCGATGTCGAGATCGATGCCCCAAGTGGTTGCTCTGACTTCGCCGAGTGGCTTCATTTGATAGAAGCTGGCGTGTTTCGGTAGCCAGCCCACGTAAAGGGTGTCGGTGCCGACGTGAGTTCCTTCCACCCAGACTGTCGTGACGCCCGCAGGAAGCGCCCAGCCGCTGTAGAAATCGATGGTCGTTGTTGGCTCGTCGCTCTTGTCACTACTGAACCAAATTCGGACCGCATCGGTGATGATGTCACCGTCTAGATTTTCATCAAAACTGAAATTAACGTACACAGATCCCGTTTCATCACTGACGTGTCCGTTCAACATCTCGGATAAATCCAACTCTACCAGATCATCCTCCCCAGCCGTCGCCGTCATGCTGAGCATGTCGGGGACATCATCTTCATCGTCATCGTCACTATTGAGCATGACATCAAGAGTATCGAAGCGGTACTTCGCTGTTCCAGTATCGTCATCCGCTATCGACAACGTGACGGGATAGATTTCAAGCTGATCCAGTTCGGAAGAGAAGACTCGCTTCAAGTCGCCGTCCACATTAACCTCTGAAGTCTGACCATCCCCCCAATCAATGGTTTTCGTATGGAGATCATGATCGCCATAATCGTGAAAGGAAACATTATTTACAGAGACTTCGAGATCATCGTTTTCGTCATGACCATCGGAATCCAGTGTCGTGGATGGCCCGTCGTCATGAACGTAGAAGGAACTATAGAAGTAACCATAAGGATTAGGCGACACGATTGAAGTTTCGCCATTGTCTTTGACGCCGTTCGAATTTAGATCGGCGTAGACTTGGACCTGCGGCCAACCAGTCGTTTGTGCTGGCGTCGCTTTCACGCGACCGCGAACACGAAAGCCCATGTTTTCGAAGAACGCGGACGGCCCTGAGCCACCCGAATAGCTGACGCCCAGTTCATCGACACTAAATGTTGCTGGCCCGCTTGAACCAGAATTTCCACTGTTTCCCGTTGGCCCTGTACTGCTGGTTGGTCCTGTACCGCCCGTTGGACCTGTGCTGCTAGTTGATCCCGTGCCGCTCGTTGGGCCGGTGCCGCCTGTTGATCCAGTTCCGCTTGTTGGTCCAGTACCGCTCGTCGATCCTGTTCCGCCCGTTGAACCGGTGCCGCTTGTTGCCCCCGTGCCGCCCGTCGGCCCCGTACCGCTTGTCGATCCTGTCGCGCCCGTGCCGCTTGTTGCACCCGTTCCGCCAGTCGGACCGGTGCCGCTGGTTGAACCGGTGCCGCCCGTCGGCCCTGTTCCACTGGTCGATCCTGTACTTCCAGTTGCTCCTGTTCCGCTCGTCGATCCGGTACCGCTCGTTGGGCCGTCTTCATCGGACGGGCCGCTCCCGCTGGTTGGACCGCTTCCACCCGAAGAACCGGAACCACTGCCCGATCCCGAGCAACTAGCCAAACTGTTCTCCGCCGCTTCCATCGACGCCATGATCCCATCAAGCTGGCTATTAAGTCCCTGAAGCGTTTGCTCATAGCCAGGAGAGCTACGGTCGAGATTGTCAATCTGCTCATTGACGCTCTCTATTTGTCCCACAAGTTGCTCTATCAAAGATTCGATCGCCATACAAGTGGGATCGCTTGAGTAAGCGTTTGAGTAGGACGAAGACGGCACTGAAGGCTCGGACAGAACGTCGCCCGGCAATGCAGGACCGAACATGATAGTGGACTGAACGTAAAGATTCTCTACCGCTTCAATTTGCAACATCGCGTCGAGGGTCGTGATCGCCCCATCTGCGTTGAGGTCGAACTGCGGGTGAGTCGATGTCGTCATTTGCTGATCCACTGCGTTAATCACCAGCAGAGCATCCAACATCGACAGCATCCATCATTACTTAGATCAACTCCGCTTACCAAGGGAGGCACAGAATCCTCCATCGATTCCGACATCGCACTTGTCAGGTCTGCGGCAAGAAGTTTCCGCGTCTCAAGAGTTTCGACAATGAGTTTTCGGCGAAGACGTCGGCGTTTGTATACGCGAGTCAATCGAGAAAGTCTTTTAGGTAGGCGCATCGTTCAGCCTCTGTAGTCGTCTATGATCGTGTTAACGTTCACGATCTCTTCGCCCCAACCAACCCCTGTTGTCTCGTAGCCGAGGGGCAAAGTCAAGAAAAAAATCCGGAAGTCTATAGAAAAAGTCCCGAAGTTTTTTCGACGAGCGCGTCGGGCATCGATGGAACGGGACGACACACTGCTCTTAGAGGCTGCTCCGCCACACGCTATTTCGTATGGCCAGTTTGTTTTTTTTCCCGAAATCGCGTTGTTTGCAATACGATGACTGGATGGCACCAAAAGACAAATCTCACAAAGGCACAGAGGAAATGAGATGAATGAGAATAAGATTGGGACGATCGTGGTGGATTGCGCGGTGAGATTGCATAAATCACTCGGCCCGGGTTTGCTCGAGACAGTCTATGAGGCGGTTCTTGCGAAACAGCTTGAGCGAAGGGGGCTATCGGTCGAAAGACAGAAGCCAATTCCAATCGAATTCGAAGGTTTAAGATTCGACGAAGGTTTTCGCGCGGATCTAATTGTCAACGGGCTCGTGATATTGGAATTGAAGTCGATCGAGAAGATTCACCCGGTCCACAAGAAACAGCTACTCACGTATTTGAAATTGACCCATCTTAAACTTGGATACCTGCTGAACTTTGGCGATGAACTCATGAAAAACGGAATCACTCGAATCATCAACGGCCAGCTCTAACTTTAACCTCCGTGCCTTAGTGCCTCCGTGAGAGACCTCCGTTTCCGATCAATGAGTCACTCACAGAGGCACGGAGGCACAGAGAGAGACAATTGACTTGGAAAGAACTAACGAATCGTGGCGACAGTTGACGAACGGATGGCTGAACCTCCGTGCCTTAGCGCCTCCGTGAGAGACCTCCGTAAACCGATCAATGAGTCTCTCACAGGGGCACGGAGGCACAGAGAGAGACAATTGACTCGGAAAGAACTAACGAATCGTGGCGACAGTTGACGAACGGATGGCTGAACCTCCGTGCCTTAGTGCCTCCGTGAGAGACCTCCGTAAACCGATCAATGAGTCTCTCACAGAGGCACATAGAAGGAGATGCAATCAAAGGCAAATGGGTCAGGGCTCTTTGATCGCTTTTGCACTTCGGTGCGTTGAGTTGAATGCCCCTCAAGGCCAGCCCCGTTTGATTCTTTCTGCCCAAGAGAACACTCCACATTCGGCATGATACGACTGCCGCCTTCTTCGGCAACGTTATCAATACGAAATGCATCGGCTTTGAACGAATTCCAAACCCGCACAACCCCCGAAGTTCCGACTGGATCGAACTCAAAGACCACTCGAATGTCTGAATCATGCGGATCTAAACCTGAAGGAAGCCGAAGACGTGTCGGTGCCGACGCGAGTTCCTTCGACCCAGACTGTCGACACGCCCGTGGGAAGCGCCAAGCCTCTGTAGAAATCGATGGTCGTTGTTGGCTCGTCGCTCTTATCACTACTGAACCGAATTCGGACCGCATCGGTGATGATGTCACCGTCTGGATTCTCATCAAAGCGGTCTATCAGGCAATTTGGTGGACACTTTTCGGTTTTCGAATAGAATCAAGGCTTTACGCGGAAGCGACAATTGGACGCTTCCTTAGGCCGTGGCGGACGATCACTCGAGTCGTCGCCCTTCCTCTTATCGACCGATTCCCATGAAACACTATTTCACGATCCTCCCATTGATCTCGGTATGCTTCGCCGGAATTGCGGCAGCCGATTGGAAAGACGAAATTGGATTCACGCAGCTCGAAACCGAACTTGGTATGTCGACACCGACCGGTGACGGTGTGGGGGTATCGCAAGTGGAAGCGGGAACGGACACCAATTACATGCCAAATACGGCTAGCAGCCAGTTCACCGGCAAGACCTTCGTCGACGCCACGGGAACACAAGGTGCCAGTAGTTTTTCACATGCGACCAACGTAGCGAACGTTTTCTTTGGAAACACCGCCAGCATCGCGCCTGGCGTCACTTCGATTCGAAGCTATCAAGCGATCGATTGGTTGAACGTGCAACTCGGCTCGACGACTGGCACTGAACCGGTTAGCCACGAATTCTCAAACCTTTCCGGAACGATCCCCTTACAAGTTCAAAATCACAGCTGGGTAAGTCGGCCGCCTGCACGCTCGGACTATGACAGTGATGCGGAATACGATGCTGCCGTGGCTGATGCGATCTCCGATTCCACTTTCATTTCTGAACGAGTCGATTTCCTTGTTAATCGCTACGATTTGCTAGTGGTCGGAGGCACCGACAATAGCAGTTCGAGACCGTTGCCCTATTTGCTCGCCCCTTCTTATAACTCGCTCATCGTGGGGCGGTCCAATGGGAACCATGCGGCGGGCACCACGTCCTTTTATGGCAGCGGGCGCTATCTGCCTCATATCGTCGCGCCGGGCGGAACGACGAGTTTGGCGACGCCAATGGTCTCTTCGACCGCTGCGATGCTGTACGAGACTGCCAATGGAACCAATGCTAGTCATGTCGAAACGATGCGGGCGGTTCTGATGGCCGGAGCGACCAAAGAGGAGTTCGCGAGTTGGGATCGAACGACGACTCGGCCACTCGATGAACGCTACGGTGTAGGCGAAGTGAATGTGTACAACAGCTACCAAATGATCGCGGCAGGCGAAGCGAACGGCTCGTCCGTGACCCCCACGCTAGTTGACGACTATGGCTACGACTTTGTCGAGACCAATGATTTGCCGATTGATTTCTCTACAAATCCAATGGAGTATCAGTTTGATGTCGTATCGGGAGACATCAACAACCAATTGTCGATCTTCTTAAGCTGGAACATCAACGTGCAAAATGTCGATCCCGACGCGGGTGAACTAGAGACACTCGTCGATTTAACGCCTGGTACTGGGGATTTGGCCAATTTGGACATGAAATTGTTCGATGCAAGCAA
>JGI12210J13797_10226818_pt1 | contig 10250 bp, 2 predicted proteins | sample ElkSlonscriptome_3_FD_13797 | JGI IMG/M metagenome (IMG submission 13797) | reverse complement strand
CTAAAACTGTGCAGACTCACTCCGTCATACCCCAACAGCTCAGCCGCCCGTTTCACCCGATGCTCAACCGCCCGTGCAGTAATATGGCCACTCTTGCTAGAACTGGGGAATAGATAGCCCGATGCAGGCTTCACCCGCTCCAACACCTTCGCCATCGGCGCTGTAATCTTGGCCGTCCGAGACACCTTCATCTTGGTATTCGGAGCAGGGAATAATAAATACCCACCCGTGACATGGCCCGCCTCCAGCAACAGCACCTCACCGATGCGGCCTGCGGTGAGATAACAGAGTTGTGCGATCGCCCGATAGGGGTCATCTAATTCAGTAAACAAATGCTGAAGCTCATCCGGTTCAAGAATGGCTGCTTTGCCGGAACGGTTCTGCTTTCCTTCTCTGGGCATGAGTAATGATAGGGAGACAATAGTTCTATTGTACGTAGTGTTTTCGTATTCTGAAAGAAACACGAATGCACATTGCAGTGAGTTCCTATTTCGCAGGCTCCTTTCCTGATTGGCTGATGTTTTCTCATGTCTTTGTGTACACCCCACATTCCGCCCTTTGAAGTGTCACAACGAGAATAAGACGGCATACTTCAGAGGTGACGTGACGGACACGAGGTGGTGATGAGTACCCCGATGCTGACAGTGGAGAACTTGGACCGCCTAGGAATAGTCGCGGGTCTGGTCGACGAACTGGGCTTGGTGGAGTATCTCAACGAGCAGGTGGGTGTCGACCCACGAGAGAGGTTAAGCGTCGGCGTGGTGGTGAAGGCCATGATTCTGAACGGACTGGGCTTTGTCAGCGCACCGTTGTACTTATTTGAGCAGTTTTTCGTGGGCAAAGCAACAGCGCATCTGCTGGGGGAGGACGTGCAGGCAGAGTATCTTAACGATGACCGTCTGGGTCGAGGCTTAGACCAGCTTTATCAGGCCGGGGTAAGTGACCTATTTGTGGGCTTAGCGCTGCAAGCCCGGCAGCGATTTGCGGTGGACTGCCGGAGTGCCCATCTCGATTCCACCTCGTTTGCCGTTGAAGGCGAGTATGCGTTGCCCTCAGAGGCGCTCGTGGCGGATGCCCCGGTACCGATTCGGGTGACCCATGGCTATTCTCGCGACCATCGTCCCGACCTGAAGCAGTTTGTGATGAACCTGGTGTGCTGGGGTGACGGCGACCTGCCGGCATTTCTGGAGTTAGCCGACGGCAACCAGTCGGACAAAGCCCGATTTGCAGACATCCTCTTAGCGTTCCGACAGCAGTGGCAGTTTGAGGGATTGTACGTGGCGGATTCGGCTTTGTATAGTGAAGCCAATCTCCAGGCGTTGGACGGATTACAGTGGTTGACCCGAGTGCCCTTCACCCTGAGGGCCGCCACTGACTTAGTCACCACGTTGCCCGATGTGGCCTTGCAGTCTACCGAGTTGAACGGCTACCGCATCGCCAGTGTGTGCCATGAGTATGGGGGTGTACAGCAACGGTGGTTCGTGGTGGAAAGTGAGGCGCGGCGACGGGCCGACTTGGACAAGCTAGGGCAAACTATCGCCCAAGCCACCGCTCAGGGCCACACTCAGATCGCCCGACTACAACGACAGGAATTCGCCTGTGACGCGGATGCCTTAACGGCGCTAGAGCAGTTGGCGGCTCGATTGCCCTGGCATGAACTCACCGACCGTCAGGTCACCTCTAAGGCGCACTATGACCGGCCGGGTAAGCCGACTGCGGAGACTCCCCCCACTCGGATCACCTATCATCCTCAGGCCACCTTGACCCTCAAGACCGATAAACAGGCCCAGCATCAACAACGGGCCGGTCGCTTCATCCTGGCCACCAATGTCTTAGACGCCGACGCGCTCAGTCCCTCTGACGCCTTGCAGGAGTACAAAGGCCAACAAAGCACCGAGCGGGGCTTTCGATTCCTCAAAGACCCCTTATTCTTTGCCTCCAGTGTCTTCCTTAAATCCCCAGAGCGCATCATGGCTCTCGCCTTCATCATGGCCCTGTGTTTGCTGGTCTATAACCTGGGGCAACGGCATCTAAGACAGGCTTTGCAGCAAGCAGACCAAACCCTGCCCAATCAACTCGGAAAAGGGACTCAAAGACCCACCTTACGCTGGATTTTTCAATGCTTCATGGCTATCCACGCGGTCACCCTCAATGGGGTCAAGCAGGTGGTCAATCTGACCGGTGAGCGTCGCCACATTCTGCAATTCTTTGGGGCTCCATGTCGGAAGTACTATCTCCTCTGTTGAGGGCTAACGTTAATTCTCTCTGTGCCAGTGGAAAGGGCGGAATGTAAGGTACACCATTTCACAGCAACTGTTTGGCTCTGTTGAGCAATTAATATGCACGTGAGTTCGGGATAAGGAATTGCCAAAAAGCCTAATTTGCCGTTCATTGAGAGAAAGCTGCCAACAAAAGTATTCTCAATAAAGCTCACTAATGCGAATTTTCTCAATTATGAGCCTTGTTGAGAATAGTGCATGGATTCTGAATCTTCCAGATGTGCGAAATACAGGGATTTGAACCCTCTGCTTAACCCGAACTTACGTTATCCTATCTGTCCAATTCCACATGACAGACCGCTAATGAGCATGAGTAACTTCTCCCTAGTTGATTTGCACCTAGAACTTTTGGAATCACTAGAAGACAAAGTTGTTTGGACTACTTAAGGCTTCCACCGTAGTGCCCTGGACATCAATTAGTTCCGTTTTTGTTGTGTTATCTGGGCTTCCGTCTGAGGAGACGACAACAGATGTTGAACTGCCCTGGCTTTGAAAGCGAAGATAACCATCCGCGATTGGAGCATCTCCTATGTAACCAAAGCTATTCAGGAGTTTCGAGATATCGATTACGTCATCACCAGGAGTAAAGTCGGTAATTGTGTCGCCAGCTTCATCTACTGATTGATACACAAACGTATCCTGTCCTTCTCCTCCAGTCAGTACATCAGCTCCAAGACCTCCAATAACAATGTCGTCTCCCGCCTTACCAATCAACGTATCTTGCCCTGCCAATCCATCCAGGGTAGAGTCGCTATTTTCTGCAACTAACTCATCTGCATCAGATGACCCGATGAAGAATGAAAGATCGCTAATCGATGATGCAGGCACAGCACTGACTAGAGCAACAACTTGTCCATTGTCGTCTGAATTGTCATCAATCTGGTTAGCAGGGAACATCACAATCGATGCATAGTTGTATCCTGCGTTCTGTATTCCTTCAGGTAGCAAGATACTTGCCGATAGCGACAGTGAATCGCCCGAGGCTAAGCCATTTGCCGCCTTACGAGAACGAATGATGTCTTCGCCAGATAGTAAAAGATCAGAAGATGCATCTGTCGGATTAGCAAGATACTCATCTAGAGTAATTACGCTGTCGGGATCGAACTGATTATCTTGTGATAGATAGATATCACCAATCCAAGAGTTGAGAATGCTATCAGATGAATTTGAGATATTCGACGCGAGCCAGTCTAAATTCAAGAGATTCCCACTAATTGTCGCGCTTTCGACCTGAACAGTGAGATCAGGATTACTTGGCGGTAGGTCAACTGTGATGGATTGAGTTGCAAGATTATTGGGTTGTAGTTCTGTCGTCTCTGTTTCACCCTCTTCCAATTCCAACTGATTGGGGTCAACTTTCAATACCAGTGAATATTCACCAGGAACTTGAACATCAAGGCTATCTTCACTCGTTGCTAGGGTAATCGTTTGATCGAATGTATATACTTTGTACTTATCCTCACCAAACGATTGAGCCCAGCCTGATGCAACGAGTGGATCATTGTCTGGATTACCATCGTTGTTTGACAGATAAATCTGATAGTACGGATTGGCTGTTGCAATTCCCTCAACAAGATCGTCATTGACACCACGTTCAATGAGGTCTGGATAGTCCTGGGTAATCAAGTTAGCGATATTTCCACTTACTTCAAATGACTGCCCGAAAGTTACCGCATCAGGTGCAGTAAAATTAGTAACAGCAAAGTCAGGTAGTGGGGGAGTGTAGTCATCAACGATCGTTGCAATCGCCTGAAAGTCTTTCACAAAAACATCTTCATTGTCATCTAATAAGATCCAGAAGGGTTGATTTGCTTGTTGCTCTGCGTCGTCATCATTTTCGAGATCAATCACGAGAACCTCTCGAGTATCCCAAGCGTCAAAGCTAACAGTCCCTGTCAGAGAAGATTTAATCCTGGATGACAATTCTGCGTCATTGCCCGAGACAATTTGATATTCAATGTCGATAGGATTGGGGGAAGGTCGATCCAACTCGATAGCAAAATAGGCTTTTTCTTCTCCTTCTGAGACAAAACCTAGAGCTGAGTTCACGACCTCTGATTGGAGTCTTAAGCCGGATTCGCTGTCATCTAGCCAAGCGGTTACAGTCCCCGCAAATGGAACTTTCAGATATTCTTCCGCAGATGTAGTTGAAATGGCATGCGTGATTGAACCAAGGGACTGTTCGTCACCGCTTTCAGTAAGGTTCACATTGCCTGATGGAGCAAGGGTTACCGTCTGTGGATTTTGCCAATTTCCTGGAGTGAATGTTAGACGAAGTATGCTCCCTGAAGCATCGACTTGACCGTTAGCTGAACTGATTTCAAGTAAATCGCTAGCGGTAAGTTCAATCTCCACAATGTTGGTTGGTTGCTGAGTGAGAGAGATACTATAAGCATTGTCAGCCGTTTTCACCAAGCTTACCCGTGGCTGATCTAGCTCGATGCTGACCTCAGGCTGTGATGCTTGCTGAGGGCTGTCTGAGGTATCGAGTTCGTTAACACCAACAACAAAGCTACGCGTGTCAGACCATTCTGAGCCAGCGAAGGCAGCATCAACGGTTTGAACCTGCCAGTAGTAGACTCCCTCCGTCAGATTACGAAACTGACGGTGAATCATACCTTCTCCGTCTGTCTTCCCGTAAGTCAGCGTTCCTTGGCTTAGCTCAGACAAGATCTCTGGAGCTACGACATTCCATAAAATTTCACCCGATTCTGCATCAAGAGTTCCAACACGCAGGTTGTAGCGCAGTCCATCTACATAAGTTTCTGAATCTGTTCCTGGAGTCCAACTCAGTGTTACGTTTGAACCATAGGTTTCTGCCAACAAATCGACAGGTGCAATCGGTGTCTCATTGTTTTGACCAATCAAATTATCGTAGCGAAGGACTGTATCTTCTCCTGCAACAGTATTCTCAACAATGATGTCCAAAGCACCTGCTTCGTTGTAGTTACCGATGCTGACAATGGCACCTTCTCGATCTGGAGTGACGACTCTACTAAATAGGATCTCCGGTTCCCGCTCACCATCTTCGTTTGTCTTCTCGTACAGATCATTGGTGTAGAACTCAGTGGCTTGACCATTGTTGTAGTCAAGACCTAAAGCAACATCCAAGTCACCATCGTTGTCATAATCAACCCAGAATGCATTTAGTATTTCATCGGGACTATCGTAGAGTAGTTCCTCAGGATTTTCGCCTATTTCCCCATTGTTGATGTAGTAAATCTTTGCAACATCAGGCCCTGCGACAAGAAAATCGAGGTAGCCATCATTATCAGCATCTCCCCAACGAGCCAAAGTAAACTCATCACTGGGGAGGCCAATGGTTTTCTCACGTTGTGAAAAATCTAAGTGGCCGCTCAAATTTTTGAAAATACCGGAGTAATTCGACTCAGTTCCAGGTCGCGAGCCTACAAATAGAATGTCTTGATAACCATCGTTGTCATAGTCACCCCATTGAGCATCGTTGAAGGTGACATTTTCGATGACGGTATTGGCTGTGTTGACAAGCTCTCCATTTCTTGTGTATTCATAGATCCGAAGGACACTACCTTCCGATGTTAACCCCGTCATTAACACATCACGACAACCATCATTGTTGTAATCACCCCAAGCTTGAGAGTTGACTTTAATGATGTCGTTACCAAAGTCTAAGTCTGTTGGAGTTGGCTGATCATCTGAAGCGACTATGACACCATTGTTCCAGTCAATGAAGTTAACGGTGAAACTATCCTCTGAAGACGACGCAAAGTTCGAGCCTAAGCCATTTTGATCGATCGCCTGCACGTTCCAGTAATAAGTTTCACCAGGTTGAAGGGCATTAATATTCCATTGGATTGCTCCTGTTGGATCACCGCTCGCATCTGTTTCCTTCTCACCAAAGCCAACGTTACCCAACTGAGAAACTAGGCGATCGCCATTACCCAAACTCATTGGAGCCATGACATCAATCGCACCTGTGCTTGTGCCTATTTTTAGGTTGTAGGTCAGGCTTGCCTGAGGCGTTTCTGGATCAGACAAGTTGGTATCTGAGTCAGGGCTGGGAATCCACTGCAACGTAACGGCCTGGTTATTTTCACCTAAGTTGCTGTATCTGGGTGCAACTTTTGTCGGAGTAGTAGGGGCTCCGTTGACTTGATCAACTCCTTCGGTTTCTACAAGATTGCTGCGATATACCTGGGCAAACGGTAGTCCATCCCGTCCACCACCACCAGAGACGAGCACGTCGAGATCACCATCATTGTCGTAATCACTCCAGGCTGCTTCTCCATTCTTTATGCTCGTCATCAAGAACTCGTCATCTTCAAGACGAGTGAAACCACCAGCTCCATCACCTGCATAAATCTCAGTTACAGGTTGAGCATCACGCTGTCCTGTAAGTAAGATGTCTAGGTTGCCATCATTGTTGTAGTCGGCCCACTCAATTGATGGGTCGCTAAGAGGCTTGAGAAAGACATAGTCTTCGATACCTTCACTTGAAGCATCAATTTCTACAATCCCTTGGTATCTAGCAGAGTCTATGTCATTCCAAGTTCCCTGCTCAACATTGGGGCGATTGACACCATAATGCCAATTAAAGGCTGCGTAGTCTTCATCTCCACCAACATCATTTGGTTCCCCTGAGTGCCAGTTTTTATATGAGCTATACTCCCCACTCGACCAAGCAAACTGACCATTACTCTGGCGATTAAACCCAAGCCAGTATATATTTCTGGCTTCGCCCTGATTTTTGTTTAAGAAAGTGTCAATGAGAAAGTTATTTTCTTCCTTACTATTAACTGTAACCAAATGACCACCGATATCTTTGGCTTGTTCTTCTGCCTCTTGCCAACTTAAAGACGGATCGGTGAGTGTGTAGTAGCTTCCATTGCCGTCAGAAATAAAGTCATACCTCCACTCCGAACTCCGAATAATAGCCTGAGAGCCGTCTATGACAGTCTCGAATTGAAATTGAACTGAAAAAGCGCCGTCTTGATTTTCATACAGTACGCTAGTCAGTTGACCATCTTCTGCTAGCCCCGAGACAAGAAGATCAAAATCACCGTCATTATCGTAGTCGCCCCAAGCGGCATCGCTTGATGTCAATCCGGCGAAGGTTGTATCTAAAACTTCCGTGAAGTTAGCCTGACCATCATTTTGGTAAAGCTTTGTAATTGGGCTTGTGCCATCATGACCTGTCACCAACAGATCGCGATCGCCATCATTGTCATAGTCAACAGACGAAATCGCCCCATCAACAACACTTGATATGTCCACATCTTTGGATGTGTAATACCGACTGCTGTCGTCAGCTAATGAGTTTAGATAGAGGACTGCGCCACTCTTGCCCTCGACCTTACTGCTCACTAAGATATCGAGATCGCCATCGTTGTCAAAGTCTTCCCAAGCTAGCGAAGGCATATCAGACAATGCACTGATGTCACTTAGCGTTATTGAGTCGGTTTCCTTACCTTGGCTATCTTCAAAAGCAAGATCAAGACTAAATTGGGGAGTTCCATTAATTAGCTCATTGCGGTAGATACGCACAGCATATTCGCGATTACCCTCTAAGTCGCTGTCGTAGCCTGAAATCAGCAGGTCGAGGTCACCATCATTGTCGTAGTCACCCCAAACAGTCGAGTGAATCCGCTCCAGCCCCTCGATAGCAATACCCTGTTCAAAGGTGTCATACACGTTATCACTAGGTTCATGCTGATTGAGATATATTTCAGCGACACCTTTACCTTGTGCATCAACTCCGGTGATTAAAGCATCGAGATCGCCATCGTTGTCAATATCACCCCAGTTGCTGGTGCCTTGCCAATCCACCGTTGGGCCTAAATCGTCGGGGAATGGCAGACTAATGGAGGTAAATGCTGTTGCTAATTGATCGACAATATCTTGTCCAGAAATCGCAGAAGTTAAGTCGTATCCATCGCCGTAAGACCAAAGGTATCCTCTATCTGCTAGGTACTCAACAAATCCTTCACCTGCCTGATATCCTCCACTCTGAGACTGATTTAAATCGTGACTCTCGAAAAAGTCTTTAATATAAAGGTCATCATCAGGCTGAATGACGCCATCTCGGTTGAGATCAATCGCCAGGTGGAAACGGTGATTACCTTGCTCATCAATTTCATGAACTTGTGCAAATCCTGTTCTGCCTGGGTATAGACGCTTTTCTGACAAGTCAACTTCATATGGAAGCAGGACAATATCATTATTTCCAAAGCTATCTATGTCGTCCCCATCATCACTGACATTGTCTTGAATCTGAACTCCACCAAACGAAGGGGCAGTGGTCATGCCAATCCAAGCTTGTCCGTTTTCTTGACGATTAGAATCTGTCGTCAATCCAAGTTTGCGAAATTTCGACCAAGTATCTGAGATATCCCAACTGAGAAATTCGTCTTTCGAAATAATCTCACCTGTATCTGGGTCAATAACCTGAGAATCTCCTCCTCCAATGGCTTGAAAGGCTTCTTCGGGCGTAAACCATTCACGAACCGTAAAACGTATCCAACGATCGCTCCACTGTTTACGTGACGGATCAACTTCTAGACCAAATTCTTCATATTTGTCAAACTCTGAATCAAAACCCCATCGCCGAAATGTATCAAGGTTGATTTCAAAACCATTACTCAACCGTAAGATTTTTCGCTGTTGTTTCTGTCCACCCGTCAGAGCAGTAAACGCTTCATCAGACGTTAACCAGGTATCGTAAACACTAATTTCTTCATAGCTCCAAGAGTAACCAGCACCATATGAGCCCTCATCACTGTAGACACTAACGTCACCAACGACATAAACATCATCGCCAGCACCACCCTCAAGAACGTCGGCTCCGCTACCACTAGCAAGAATGTCATCGCCCTCGCTGCCTGACAGTTCATCTTTACCAGCATTGCCTCTCAGAATGTCATCGCCCTCTTTGCCTTTGAGAGAGTCATCACCAGCTAGGCCAGATAGCTCATTAGCGTCAGCGTTTCCTTCGATGTCATCACCAAACTCAGTCCCTCTGACATCTTCGAGATTCCGAGTCATGTCTTGGGAACCGTAGCCGTCGGTCACGGTTCCCAATGTGCCATCATCGCCGAGCACAACGGTCACACCAGCTGGGTGATCATCAAATGTGAGGAGATCTTGTCCTTCGCCACCATCAATTACATCTTGGCCGTTACCACCATCAATCGTGTCGTCTCCTGGGCCAGCCACAATCTGATCATCGCCATCGCCACCATCAACTATGTCATCAAAGTTACCGCCATATAGCCGATCATCTCCTTCCCATCCGTACACCTTATTTCCTTGACCATACCCAGCCTGGGAAACAGTGTTATCAAAAACAGGAACTGGCACCTGCTGGTATATCCCGTCTCCAAGATTCTCGCGAATAATACTTTGGCGCTGATTATCTACGCTGTTAGTATCTAGTCGATCAAGATCCCCATCTCCGTCATAATCAGCCTCAAACGAATCGCCTAAAATATCTTCAGGATAAGCATCCTCGACTTGACCGATGAATGTGAAGCTCTTATCACCATTGTTTAGATAAACTCTGTCAGTCGGTAGAACAATATCAGGATCGCCATCATTATCGATGTCATCCCAAATTGCTGCTCCACTATCAAATCGAGCCAGTTCAGAATCTCCGCTGATCAGGAGGTCTTGTCCAGTACCGCCATCTAAATAATCGCTCCCTGCCTGACCAACTAGGGTATCGTCTCCACCACCACCGGTCAGGGTGTCGTTTTCGTCGGTGCCTTCATGCAGATCCCCAGTTTCTTCTCCGTGGTTATTGATAGTGAAGCTCACAGTGTGAGTCGAGTCATCATACTCATCCACAAAGCTCATGTTTCCGGGCTCAGTCTCCGTTTTTGGCAGCTCTGGAGCATCGCCCCCGACAAGCGCAACGAGATAAGCCTGACTTCCGGAAGGCTCAAATTTTTCGTTATTCGTTGTTTGCCATCCTTCTAAATGTGGGTCATAAAGGAT
>JGI12210J13797_10179213_pt1 | contig 10250 bp, 7 predicted proteins | sample ElkSlonscriptome_3_FD_13797 | JGI IMG/M metagenome (IMG submission 13797) | reverse complement strand
AGGAAATCACCGCCCGTTTTTCAGTGCGCGACACCGGCATCGGCATTCCCAAGGACAAGCAGACCGGCATTTTCGAGCACTTCAACCAGGTGGACGCCTCCACCACCCGCCATTACGGGGGCACCGGTCTGGGGCTGGCCATTTCCAGGCAGCTGACCGCCATGATGGGCGGCGACATCGGCCTGGAGAGCGACCCGGAAAGCGGGTCCGAATTCTGGTTCACGGCCCGGTTCGCCAAACAGCCCCCCCGGGAACACGACACCCTTCCCGAATCGGATATTCAGGACGCCCGCATTCTGGTGGTGGACGACACCCCCGCCAACCGGGAGGTCCTGACGGCCCTGCTCGATTCCTGGGGCGCCCGCACCGAGCAGGCGGCCGACAGCGCCGCAGCCCTGGCGGCCTTGTCCCGAGCCGTCGAAGCGGTGGACCCCTTCCGGGCGGTGATCCTGGACATGCAGATGCCGGATACCGACGGCGAAACCCTGGGACGGACCATCAAGGCGGACCCGGCGATGCGGGACATTCCCCTGGTGATGGCGACCTCCCGGGGGCGGCGGGGGGATGCGGCCCGGCTCAAGGAGATCGGGTTCGCCGGCTACCTGACCAAACCGGTGGGCCGGTCGGACCTGATCGACTGCCTCAAGGTCGTCTTGTCGGGCAATACCGATCCGGATTCGTCCCCCGCCATGGTGACCCGCCATTCGGTGCGGGAAATGCGCCGGGACCGGACCCGCATCCTGCTGGCCGAAGACAACCCCACAAACCGGGATGTGACCGTGGCCATCCTGACCAAAATGGGCCTGAGCGCCGATGTGGCGGTCAACGGCGCCGAAGCCCTCAAGGCCCTGGCCCGGAGCCCCTATTCGGTGGTCCTGATGGATGTGCAGATGCCTGAAATGGACGGGCTGACCGCCACCCGCACCATCCGTGATCCGGCCTCCCCGGTCCTCGACCCTGCGGTCCCCATTATCGCCATGACCGCCCACGCCACCAAGAAAGACCGGCAGAAATGCCTGGATGCGGGCATGAACGACTATCTCTCCAAACCGGTGACGGCCGAGTCTCTGGCCCAGGTGCTGCGTAAATGGATCGAAACCCGGCCCGAATCCGCTTCGGATTCCTCCGTCGAGAGGTGTGAAGGGAGCCGCCCCTCTTCCGGTTCGGGCCTTCGGGCCCCGATTTTTCAGAAGACCCTGCTGATCGATCGACTCCTGGGCGACGAGCCTCTGGCCCGGCGGATCACCCAGGGATTTCTGGACGACATGCCGACTCAAATCGAGGCCGTGGCCCATGCCCTGAAATCCGGGGACGGCGCCGCCGCCGAGCGCCGGGTTCACGCGGTTCGGGGGGCGACCGGCAATGTGGCCGGAGAGGCGATGAACCGGGCGGCCCTTGCGGTGGAGCAGGCCGCAGCCCGCGGGGACCTGAAATCCGCCCAAGCCGGATTAACGGAATTGAAAGAGCAATTCGTTCTGTTGAAAGAACAGATGGAAAAATGGTTGTCAGAAGCGGACCGGTGACATAGATAAGGATAAACGCAACAGGACACCAGAATGGCGGAACACCAAAACAATACCCAACGCATCGGCCTGATGCAGGCGGTGGTGAATGCATCCGCCGTCGGCATGGCGATCTGTGATGCGGACGGCGCCCTGATTCACGCCAATGCGGCGGCCGGGCCTCTTTTCGGACCCGATCGGCCGGAACATGAGATTCGGTCCCTCCTCTCCGCTATGCTGGCGGATCGGGAAGGCGAACTGCCGTCGAACCGGGATTCGACATCCGATCTGCGGTACAAATTCACCGTCTCACCCGTCGATCTCGACGGCCGCAAGGGCGCGGTCGTCACCATAGAGGACATCTCCCATCGGACGCGGGCCGAAACGGCCTACAGCCGCATTTGCAATATGGCCACCGAGATGATCTGCGTCGCCGACTTGGAAAAGGCCACCTTCATCCGGGTCAACCCGGCCTTTGAACGGGTGCTCGGTTTCACCAGGGAGGAACTGCTGGGCCGACCCTTTCTCGATTTCATACATCCCGCGGATGTGGACCCGACCGTGGCGGTGATTCAAAACAAGCTCAGGCAGGGAATTCATCTCATCTCTTTTGAAAACCGATATCGATGCAAAGACGGCTCCTACCGCTGGCTGGAATGGAACTCGCACCCAATCCCCGAGGAAAATCTCACCTACGCCATCGCCCGTGACATCACCCTGTTCCGGGAAACCGAAACGGCCTTGCGGGAAGAACGCCGGGCCCTTCAGGAGGCCCAGCGGGTGGCCAAGATCGGCAGCTGGGAATTCGACCCGGCCACCGGCCGGCCGACCTGGTCGGACCAGATGTATGCCATCTTCGGTCTGAATCCCGAGGACGGGCCGCCCCCCTACAAAAGCCACCGGGAATTCATTCATCCCGAAGACTGGGACCGGTTCGATGCGGCGGTGACCCGGGCGGTGAAGACCGGTGCCGGGTATGTCGTCGAAATTCGCATCTTCCGGTCGGACGGAGAAGTGCGAACGGTATCGGCCCGATGCGTGGCGGAGACGGATGCCGACGGAACGGTGGTGCGTCTGATCGGCACCACCCAGGACGTCACCGACCGCAAACAAGCCGAAGAGAAACTTCGGGAGAGCGAGCTGAAATACCGCACCATCTTTGAAAACGCCCCCTTAGGGCTGTTCCGGTCCACCCCCGAGGGACGGTTCATCGAAGTCAATCCGGCCCTGGCCGAGATGCTCGGGTATGACGATCCCCGGGAGGTGCTTCGGGAGATCCACAGCATCGCCGATCAGGTCTATATTCAAAGGGAACAACGGCCCGCCATTGTTGACCGCCAGTTGAAGACCCACGGCATTACCCGGCATTTCAACCGCTACCGGCGGAGGGACGGTTCAGAATTTGTCGCCAACCTCTACCTGAGGACCATCCGTGATCCCGCCGGTCAACCGCTCTATCTGGAAGGAATCGTAGAAGATATTACCGAACAGATTCGCCTGAACGAAGAAAAAAACCGGTTGGAAGCCCAGTTTCACCAGGCCCAGAAGCTGGAGTCGGTGGGCCGTCTGGCCGGGGGCGTGGCCCATGATCTCAACAATCTGCTCGCACCGGTTCTGGGTTACGGGGAAATGCTTCTGGAGGATTTCAGCGGCGAAGATGTCCGCCGGTCCTCGGTGACCGCCATGCTGGAAGCGGGCCGCCGGGCCCGGGACCTGGTGCGCCAGCTGTTGGCCTTCAGCCGCAAGCAGGTGCTGGCGGTCAAACCGGTGAACCTGAACGCAATCCTGACCCGGTTTGAACCGCTCCTTCGCCGCACCATTCGGGAGGATGTCGCCATCATCGTCCAACCGGCTTCGAACCTTCCGCTGGTCCGCGCGGATACCGGGCAGCTGGAGCAGGTGCTCATGAATCTGGCGGTCAATGCCCAGGACGCCATGGAAGACGGCGGCACATTAACCATTGAAACCGCAGCGGTGGATCTGGACGAGCGCTATGCCTCGGCCCATGAAAGCGTAACCCCGGGCGAATACGTGCTGCTGGCGGTCAGTGACACCGGCCGGGGCATGGATGAACCGACCCGGGACCAGGTGTTTGAGCCGTTTTTCACCACCAAGGAAAATGAGAAGGGCACGGGGCTCGGCCTGGCCACCGTCTACGGCATCGTCAAACAACACGGCGGCAGCATTCGGGTCTACAGCGAACCGGGCCGGGGCGCCACCTTCAAGGTCTACCTGCCGGTGTGCGAAGGCACCCATTCGCCGGCCCCGCCCGACGAGGCCGATCGCGAAAATCCGCGGGGCGCTGAAACGGTGCTGCTGGCGGAAGACAACGAGGGGGTGCGAAAACTGACCCGGACCATTCTCGCCCGGCAGGGATATCATGTGCTGATGGCCGAAAGCGGCCGGTCGGCCCTGGCCCTGCTGGCCCAATACGAAGGACCCGTCCACCTGCTTCTGACCGATGTGGTCATGCCGGATATGAACGGCCGGGAACTGTATGACCGGGTGTCCCGGCAATACCCCCAAATAAAAGTCCTCTTCATGTCGGGGTATACCGACAATGTGATCGCCCATCGCGGGGTGATCGACGAGGGGGTTCATTTTATTCAGAAACCCTTTTCCGTAGGCGGGCTGGCGGCCAAACTGCGGGAGGTGCTCGACGGCGAATCATAAAAAAGCCCCAAGAGGGCTGTTGTGCCTCCTCGGGGCTGACCCGTCGTCCGTCGTCGGGTTACAAGGTTCCTATGGTCAGGATTCCGGCCCCTTCAATTCGGCCATACGGGCTTCCACCGCTTCCAGTTCCGCCCGAAGCCGTTTGGACTGCGCCTTCAGGGCCTCGGCCTCCGCTTCCGGCGCCATGGCCTGGGGATAAGTGGCGTTTCCGGCGGACGGATCATTGTAATAATCGGGGTAATCGGCATAATCGGCTCGAACCCCGAATCCCCGGCCGAACCCTCTGCCGAATCCCCGGCCGCCTCCTCTGCCCGCTCCGAAACCACGCCCGTAACCGGCGCCTCGGGCCATGCCTCGACCGCATGGCCCCATACCTCTGCCGCTCATGGGTCCCTGACTCCAGGGACCGGTTTTGTCAAATCCCGGCATATAAATGCCTCCTTTCCTGTTACTCAGAGTTTCGGTTTCCGCGGCGGCCGCTGTTTCGGCCTTGACCGCGATTTGCATCATTTCCCCGGCCGGCTCCTTTTCCGGAGCCTCGGCCGGCGCCTTGCCCCTGACTGCGGCCCTGCTCGGGGTCGCCGCCGGCGCTGTTTCCACATTGCCCCCGGCCTCTTCCGGTTTTCGGTCCCCGGCCTTCGGGTCCGGTTCTATCCTGTCTCGGCATCGTCCTGCCTCCTTTCCGTTTATGAGCCGTCGCCGCGGCCGCCGCGAAACCGGCGCCGCCGGCGTCTGCCCATGGTGTAATGCCCGCCGCCGATGGTGAGGGTCTTCCCGGTGACCACCGCCTCAGCCAGAATGGACCGGGCCCGGGCCAGAATTCGGCCGTAGGTCTGCCGGGACACTTCCATCATTTCCGCGGCCCGCTCCTGATCCAGCCCTTCGAAATCGCTCAGGCGAATCGCCTCCAGCTCTTCCACGGAAAGGGAAATCTCTCCGTTGGATGGCGCATCCTGAGGCCCGTAGGCTGAAATCAGGGGCGGTGCGGTCACACACCGCGGTTTTTTGGGTCTGGGCATAAAAAATTCCTTGTTTTGGTCGTTTGACTGAAATATAACGCTTGCCGATAGAGCCGTCAAGGTATTTTATGGTCAAACGATAGAAATAATTTTTTTCATCGCCCGTGTCGATTTTCCTTGACACTATCAAGAGAACACCTAAAATGTTCGGGTATAAACCCGGCAATAAGGAGATCAAATGGCACAGCGTAATGAAAAACGACGGGCGGCTTTCGCACCGAACCACTCCGGCTTCATCCCCGAGACGACCGGTGGCGTCGAAACCGAGGAACTGGTTCTCACGGCGGAGGAATGGGAATCGATTCGGCTTGCGGACCTGAAAGGTCTTTCATACCAGGAGGCGGGCAAACGCATGAAGATGTCCCGGGCCGTGTTCGGACAGATCGTTCGCCGGGCCCGGCGAATCATGGCCGATGCCCTGATCCACGGCAAAGCCCTGCGCGTGGATGCGAAAGCCGGCCGTTAAATCATGAAACGACCGCCATGGACTCAGCGGCGGTTTATGGACATCAACCCGATAAACAGGAGCAAACTCCGATGGAAGAACACTGCAAAGGCGGCGCCTGCGGAAGCCACCCAGGCACCCCTCACCAACAACAGCAGGCGGAACAGGACCGAGCGGTCACCGCCTCCCTGAAGCGGATCCGCCACAAATTTCTGGTCATGAGCGGCAAAGGGGGCGTGGGCAAAACCAGCGTCTCCGTCAACCTGGCCCTGGCCCTGGCCGCCCAAGGCCACAAGGTCGGCCTCATGGACGTGGACATTCACGGGCCGGACGTGCCCCGAATGCTGGGGCTTACCGGCATGCTGGAGATGAACGACAGCAGGAAAATGATCCCCGTTTCTTATTCAAACACCCTTTCTGCGGTATCCATCGAATCGCTCATGACCGGCAAGGATGACGCCATCATCTGGCGCGGTCCCATGAAACATACGGTGATCCGGCAGTTCATCGCCGACGTCGACTGGGGAGATCTCGACTACCTGATCATCGACTCCCCACCGGGTACCGGCGACGAACCGCTCTCGGTGGCCCAGGTGATCCCGGATGCCCACGCCATCATCGTCACCACTCCTCAAGAGGTGGCCCTGGCGGATGTGAGAAAATCGATCAACTTCTGCAAAACCGTCAACATGGACATCCTCGGGGTGGTGGAAAACATGAGCGGGTATGAGTGCCCCCACTGCGGCAAACCGGTGGACATCTTCGGCACCGGCGGGGGTGAGCGCACCGCCGAATTGATGGGTCTGGAATTTCTCGGACGGATTCCCCTCGACCCCCGCATAGTGGCGGCCGGCGACACCGGGGTGGCCTACCGGGAACAGCACGCCGACTCCCCGGTGACCCGGGCCTTTGAAACGGTGGCCGAGCGGATGACCCGGGTGGTGGAAAAGACCGAGTCCGAATCGAAGACGGTGACCCCGGTCAAAAAAGAAGGCCGCATGCGGTTCGCCATTCCCATGGCCGAAGGCCGGCTGACCGCCCATTTCGGCCACTGCAAGGAATTCGCCCTGGTGACCGCGGAAAACGACCGGGTGCTCCACACCGAATTGGTGGAACCGCCGCCTCACGAGCCGGGGGTCCTTCCCAAATGGCTCGGCGACAAAGGCGTCGACGTGGTCCTCGCCGGCGGCATGGGGGCCCGGGCCGTGGGCCTTTTCGAAGAACGCGGCATTCAGGTGGTGACCGGGGCCCCGTCCGAAGTGCCGGAGAAGCTGGTGAAGGATTATTTGGACGGGTGTTTGGTGACGGGGGGGAATGTGTGTGATCATTAGTGATGGACGGGACCCATCGGTAGATATTTAGAAAAAGAGATGGGCAGGGATTCTAATGCTTTGAATCTCCGCCCATCAGTCGTATACGTCTAAATATAGCCCAAATGAACAAGTGCATCCAGAACTTCCTGCCGCAGTCTTCCAAATGCCGGAACCTGATCCAGCTGTCCTATTGATACGAACTCACCGATCTGATCCAGAAATTCAGCGGCCTTTCTTCGCCGTCCTCTGCGCCTTCGGGAAGAAATTGCTCTTCTGCAAACTTCATTCAGGGCACTTTTGGGATCCAGGATTCCCTCCACATCTCTGCCCCGCTCCGGCAGGTCCAGTTCGGTGTTTCCTTTTGTGGTACCAAATGACCTTCGCAAAGCATCACCGTCAACAAGGCACCATGCCTCGGTCTCCCGGACCGGAATCACCGCCACGGTCTGCCGATGCGCGTCTCCCATTTCTCCGGCTATCGCCCGGCACGCAGGCAGCACAAGCGATTCCCGGGCGCCAAGATAATCCCCCGAACCATCCGCATGGATGAACAAAATATGCCATGCCCCCCGGGATTCACGCGCCGCCTCACGAATTCTGATTTCCCGGCTTTCCTCTCTGACCCGAACCGGGGAATGAAGTTCCAGAACATCCCCGATATCGACCATCATTTTTGCATGCTGAAGGCACATATTCTCACATAAACGGCGGAGTACCGGTTTCAGAAATCGATGATCCGTCGGGCCTTCCGCAAAGAGCGCCAGTCCAAGATATGCCATTTCAGCTCTCTTTATTGACCGTGTCCAAATACTTTTCGACCTCGACATCGGAAACAACGGCCGGCTCGATCCCATCCAAGGAATACTGCTGAGACAATTTCACAGGGCGAATTCTGGTTTTTCGTCGAACCGCCTTTTTTTGAGGATCTACCGTTGAAACCAGGTCCGCAAAAAAGACCTCATTGTGATGCAGTTCCGTACCTGTCAGCGCTGATAAGACCACCGGAGAATGGCTGTTGATCAGGAGCTGTGCCAGGGGTTCTTCGTCCGGCTCCGGATATGCGGCCACATCCGTGACCCGTTCCCGAAGACTGTGGATCAATGTGCGCAATCGTGCCGGGTGGACACCGTTTTCCGGTTCTTCAAAACAGACCAGACCGCGATGTTTCGGGTCATACAGCAGGGTCAGCAGCGCAAGCACCCGTAAAGTGCCATCTGAAATCACCCGAGCGGGGAACTGAAAATCATCTCTCATCCTGACATATACCCGGTACTGGCGGGTATGCGGATCATCTTGAACATCGACATCGATCACACCCGGGATCAGCTGCACCAGTTCAGCGGAAATATCCGCCAGAATTCCCTTGGGCTCCTCCTTGTCAAAAGTCTCCGCCTTGATTCGCGCCAGCACCGCGGCAAGGTTCGACCCGTCCGGCAGGAGCATCTCCGCCGTAAAGATCGGGCCCATGGGTGTCGGCTGGCGAAGTGCAAAGGGGTTGAGCTGCAAAAACCGCCAGGAGCGAAGTTCTTCCCGCAACGCAAACAGATGGGGAAATTCCGTCGTGGTTATGCTGGACAAGACCGTAGCCTCCGGAATATGGGCGGGGCGGGTTCGACCGGCTTTCCCATCCTGCCGGATATGAAAAGAGACCTGGGCGCCTTCGGTTTTGGTTTCGAGCCAGGGAGAACGGCGAGCATATTTCAGATACTTGCTGCGAAATGAGTCGGAAAATTGGGCATGTTTCCATGAATCCTGTTTTGCCAGAACCGGGCGAACCTCCTCCCCGGCAACGACCAGTCGTTCGATTCCGCGTTCGTCCCGCCTTTTTTCGATTTTCACCTCATACCGGATGCGGGTATGCGTCAACTCCACCTCAGCCCCCCAAGGATCGCGAATGGTCGGTTCGACGAGAACCTCCACGGCCAGACGCATTTCGTTGGTCGTCGTCGAGGGCCCAACCCGTCTAAACAGCTCATCAACTTCTCCCCGCAATCCTTTTACAGCTTCCTTTAAATCCTTGGAGGCCAAATTGGATAGAAATTGAATCGTATCGAATAGATTGGATTTTCCCGAAGCATTCGGGCCAAGAATGACGGCAAATGAGGACAGGTCAAGAGAAAAATCTTCAAAGGATTTGAAGCCGTCAATTTCGATGCGAGTTAACATGGGGAGTCTCCAATTGGCTTAAAGAGGTTACTTCTCGATATCATGAAACCCTTTATTATGAAAGAAAAAATCCATTGTTCCACTAAATTGAGAGCATCCAACCCTGTATCCGTTTCACAAAGATCCGGCAAAATTTTTATCCGGAAAAAAAGCTTGTATAATCATCAACTCCTGCCGTAGATTCCCCGAACGATAAAAGCGGGGGTATTGATCCATGAAACGGGTATGATCACCGCATGAACCTATTTTTTAAGTCGCAGATAGTTAGCGCGACCGTAACGAAATGAATACGGAGGCACTGGAATGACGGACGGAGTAAAAACCGATTTAAATCTGGATGAAATCGACCGCGGCAAACTGTTTCATCCATCCACCCACATGAGGGATCATGCCAGCGGCAAAATGGGCACGCCGCGAATCATCGAAACCGGGCAGGGCATCCGGATTCGCGATACAAAGGGGCAGGAGCTGATCGACGGGTTTGCCGGACTCTATTGCGTCAATGTCGGCTACGGCCGTATGGAGATCGCGGACGCCATCTATGAGCAGGCCAAGAAGCTGGCCTATTACCACACCTATGTGGGCCATTCCAATGAACCGGCGATTCGGCTCTCCCACAAAATCATGGAGATGGCCCCCGCGGGCATGAGCAAGGTGTTCTACGGCCTTACCGGTTCCGATGCCAATGAAACCCAGATCAAACTCGTCTGGTACTACCACCATGTACTCGGCAAACCCCAGAAGCGCAAAATCATCTCCCGGCTTCGCGGCTACCACGGCTCCGGCATTATGACCGGAAGCATGACCGGGCTGCCGATTTTTCAGAATTATTTTAATCTGCCGGTGGATGATGTCAAGCACACGGTCACGCCCCATTATTACCGGGAAGCCGCACCCGGCATGACCGAGCGCGAGTTCTCCAAATGGTGCGCGGAAGAACTGGAGAAGATGATCCTTGCCGAAGATCCGGATACCGTGGCCGCCTTCATCGGGGAACCGGTCCTGGGCACCGGCGGCATCATTCCGCCGCCGGAAGGCTATTGGGAGGAGATCCAGCCGGTCCTCAAGAAATACGAAATCCTCCTGATTGTGGACGAGGTCATTACCGGGTTCGGCCGGTTGGGCAAAAACT
>JGI12210J13797_10057653_pt1 | contig 10250 bp, 9 predicted proteins | sample ElkSlonscriptome_3_FD_13797 | JGI IMG/M metagenome (IMG submission 13797) | reverse complement strand
CCAGGCGCCTGGCAATTGGTTAGCTCCGCCCGTGGCATGCAGCCGGATCAAGGCATCGAGCCGATCTTGCCAGACCTGGGGTGCGGGGAGGGAAGTGAGCAGTGGAATTTCCATGGAGTCCGAGGGATTGGCTTCGAGTTGCAGCGAGAATCGAGGGGGAACACCGGCTGGTTCCACCGACGCGGGGATCGGGTCGGGCGTCACATCGAGTGGAATGATCGTGTCGCCAATGCCGAGCTCTGGCCGCGCATGCAGATCGAAATGAACCGCTCGATGTTCGCCTTCGAGCCCGATCCAAGCATGATCAAAGCCGGGTGGTAGAAAAAGAAGCGTTCCTTCTTCCAGTCTGATCCACTCCCGTTGCGGTCCGGCAAAAATCAGACTGCTTCCATGCCCTTGCAAGACGAATTCGAAATCGTCGAGACGCCGCAATTTTGGGAGCGACCGGCGTGGCTCTTTCCGGCTGCGGGAAACATGCGCGAGGCGTAAACCTGGCCGGAACGGGGGAGGAGGCAGCGGAATTCGGATAGGGGAGAGAAACGCCGTCATGAAGTGACGAAATATCCATCTTTTACCTGCGTCCGTCCATTCATTCCGCAACTGAAATGGCCTAGGTTGCGATCGATAACATTCATTTCAACCCCAAAAACACTTATGATACTCGACCAAGATCAACTCGATGAATTCCACCTGCAAGGCTATGTTGTTTCGCGTCGACCGGTTCTCCGCGACGACGAAATCGACCGGTTACGCGAAGAACTGGACGCAACAATCGAAGGACGTTCCACCGGCCAACCCGTCCTCAATCGTAACATGGTCGGCGCCAAAGAATATGGCGGCGCGGGTTCTGGTGATGAACCCCAACTCGAAGTCCGTCAAATCGTCAACATTTCCGAGGCCAGCGCTCCATTCGCCGAACTCATCCAGCATCAGGAACTCGGCGCCACCGTGGCTCGGCTTTGCAACAACGCTCCGTTGCTTCGACTTTGGCATGATCAGATTCAATACAAACCGCCGATCCGAGGCGGTGTCACCAAATGGCACCAGGATTTTCTCGCCTGGCCAGTGATCGAACCTGCGGACCTCGTCAGCGCGTGGATTGCGCTTGATGATGCGGATGTTGAGAATGGCTGCATGTGGATGGTGCCCGGGTCCCATCGATGGGGGGCTGTGGCTCCAGGGACCGCGATGAACGGTGAGTTTTCACCGACTTACGATCCGGCACTCATCCCCGAAGGTGCCGAAGTCCGGCCGGTGCCGATGCCGGTGAAAAAGGGGCATGTCGGTTTTCATCACTGCATGACATGGCACGGTTCGCCGCAGAACCCGTCCGAACGGAAACGGCGTGCCTTCGCCATTCATTACATGCCGGGCCACACCATCTACGCGCCAAGAGGCCGCAACCATCCAGCTGCCAAACAAGTCCACGTTCAACCGGGAGAAATCTTGGAGGGCGAACAATTCCCGGTCGTTTACCGGAACGACAAAGCGCTCAGCGTCTTTAGGAAACGTTACGAAAACGCAGAACCGACGACTGTTTCCTAGCAAGTCAAAGGCCTGAGCTTAGCGAAAGCGGGGTAGTGCCCGAGAACCGTCCTGACGCTCGAATCGGGCCGGGCCTCCAGACATGTAGAAATGCCATTAATCAGACCAGCGCGTCAAAATTGTCGAACACGCTTGCGCCCGCAGCCATCTGTGGCATTTTATCGGCCTTGATTCGCGGGCAGTTAGCTCAGTGGTAGAGCGGTAGTTTTACACACTATTGGTCGGGGGTTCGAATCCCTCACTGCCCAGGCTTCCGATCGCTTTCAGCCGATTCGGTAGCTTCAAGTCGCTATTGCGCCGCTTTGCATCAACAGGATGAAGCTCAGAATCAATACGCCGGCAATAAACAGAGCTGCGAGTGTGATTCGGGTTGAGCTGACTTCTCCATGAATGACTCGGGTCTCCGCCTGTTCGTCCCACCAAAGGGTGCCGGTTTTTATGAGGCGAAAGTAACTGAAGATCATCGCAACCAGACTCACCAGCGGCAAACCGAGGCCTAAACCGAAAACCCAGATCATCAACGACCGCTTGTAAGCTTGACGCAGAGAAGGTTTCTCGCCGTCACGAGTCAGCACCCGAATATTGAGTAATTTTTTGCCCGGTGTCGTCCCGTAACGCGTGATCACCCAAGGTTCCAGCAACATGAAAAAGGCGAGACTCACGAGGCTCAGCACTTGGTTGGCCTCGGGAATTTGGCCCGGAGCAAGTAAGCCAATAAAAATTCCGAGAATCTGGCTGCACAAGATGAAATCGATCATGCGAGCGCCCAGCCGTAACCACGGTTGCCGTTCTTGGGATGTCTGAGAGGAGACTGGACTTAATGGCGGCTCCGTCGAGGTTTGTGGCGTTTGGGGTGTCGGCTTGGCGCCTGAGGGAGCCTCGTTCCCGTCCTGATTCTCGTTCTCGTTCCCGCCCTCGTTCTCGTCTTCTTCTTCGTCGAAAACGCCAGGCATCCCGCTCAACGGAATCCAATTAACGCAGCCGGGATACCAGCCGAGGTCGGTCGGGGCGAGTTCGCCTGCCTGCGCGCGACGACGCGCCTGCTCGACCGAGATCGGTCCTTCCTGCTGCCCATTCTTTGAAATATAAATGTCCATGTGAGATCAATCGGGATTGCCAACGCCGTAAGTGCGGCCTTTCCAGGTCACTCCTTGAGTGCCGGTCCGGCGCCAACTATTGCAGGCAATCGTCAACGCGAGCAAATACCCGATTGGATGAAGCGGCACGCTCCACCAACTCGTGCGGCAACGCCAGGCTAAAAGGATTCGCATGCCAAGTAATCCAGCTATAGCGATCAACGCCATCGGTCGCGTCGCCTCGAACGGCCAGAGGAAAAAGGGGAGGACACAAACCACCCATTGGAACACCAACGAAAAAACAAAAACCGCGGCGTTATCAAAACCGGCCCGCAAATTCTTGGTGAACCCTTCCCAGACTTCTCCCATATTTTCATACATCCGGCAGGCCACCATCCGGCTTCCATCGCAATTGACCAGGCGATGACCTTGCCGGGTGAGTGCCGCGACTCGTCGGCCAAGCGCGACATCTTCGACCAGATGCGATTTGACCGCCGAATGCCCGCCGCAGGCGTCGTAAGTGGGACGTGTGAACATCATAAACTGGCCGTTGGCCGCCCCGAGCGCTTGCAATAAGCTTTGCGGAATAAGGCGGGCAAATCGGGTCGACCTTTGAGCGAGCCATAATTGCCACATCGGCAGCATGCCCAGAATCAGGAATGGAATGAGCGGCACAACGAGAATTTCGCCAAGACTCCGGGTGATCTGCCGGGGCCAGGCGGAGAGCAACCCGGCTCGGGTCAGGCGAAGATGGCTGAATGCGGCCAGCACCGAATCAGCGGTATGTATCGTGTCGGCATCGGTGAAAAGCAGGATGTCGCCCTGCGCGGTTTGGGCGAGTTGATGGCATGCCCAGGCTTTGCCCGTCCAGCCCGGCGGGAGATCACGGCCCGGGAGCACTTGCAAGGTCTCGACCAATCCGGTTTCGCGCGCCACGTTTTCCACGACGATCCGGGTGTCATCGGTTGAATGATCATCCAGCAAAAGGATCTCCACGTTGGGATAAGTCTGCGAGGCCAGGCTGCGGAGCAACGGCGCAATCCGGCGAGCTTCATTGCGGGCCGGGATGAGAATGGAAATGAGGGGCGGCTCCGATAGCGACGGCTGGGGAGCGGGGCGGCGGAAGAGGAAAAGATTCCAAAGCATCGTGCTCACGATGCCGAAAACTCCGATCAGCCCAGCCCAAGCCAGCAAGGTTAGGATCATCGGTTGAAGCGGTCCACGCGTCCGCCTTGCCCACGCCACAGGCCACGGACACGGTCCCATTGTTTATTCAAAGAAAGGCGAGGCGACAGGATAGGGGTGTAATCGTCGAGTTGAAGATCGGCTGCGTCCTGCACGATCTGCCAACGTAACTGCATCAGGAGTTCGGAGAAATCCTTCGCGGGGGTGGTCGCGGGAACGATTTCGCCAGCCCGGATCAGAATGGAAGGACGGGATTCGATCAGCCATTCATAACTGAGCGCCACCGGCAGGAGCGGTATGTTAGCTTTGCGCGCGAGCCAACCCGCGCCGCCGCGGGCATCGATCGGGCGGGTGGGATGCAGTAATTCGCCTTGGGGAAAAATCCAACAGAACTCGCGCGAGGCTTGCAACGCAGGCACCAACCGTCGCAACGCGAGCGCCGCAGTTCGTCCGGAACGAAGGTCGACTCCGAAGACGCCAAGTTTTCGGAAAAAGCCATATCGCGCCAGATTCGCTTCATCCATCGCCAAGAGAAATCCGCACTCCGGTGTGGCGCGACGGGTGACCCAGGAGAGCACAAATCCATCCCACCAGTTGGTATGATTGGACCCGGCAATCGCGGATCCTTCCCGGGTGGCCTCACGCATGCGATCACCGCCCGCAAGAAGGATGGAGTGAAACTGCCGTCGCATCGCCATGCGCAGAGTCGGGTAAAACAACGTTTCCGCCCAGCGCTTGCGGGCTTGTTGCGGGGACTGTGCCGTTACATCGGATGCCATCTGGGATCGGATAAATTTCAGTGGCGAGAGGCGCGCCATGCTTTCAGCGCTAACTGCGCTTTCCGCCATTTACTGGTTGCGGCTCGTCGACTAAAGACATCATAGCGCAGTCGCTCGATTTCGTCCAAAATACCCCCGTAAACATATCGCATCAACCAGACGGTGAATTGTGAGCCATCCTTGGCTAATGCCTGAATCCCAGGCTCGCTGCTCCGGTAATAATCCCGCGCGCGAGCGATTTGGAATTGCATGAGCGATATCCACGCTTGATTAACCGGGCCATCCGCCAGTTGGCCCGCGGGGATCCCAAATCGGTCGAGTTCTTCAGCTGGGAGATAGATGCGGCCACGCTCATGATCTTCACGAATATCCCGGCAAATATTGGTCAATTGCATGGCGATGCCGAGATCGATGGCGCGTGCCTGTTGCGTTTGGTCTTCCAATTCAAAGATCCGGCACATCATCAGCCCCACCACCGAAGCGACATGATAACAATAGTCCCGCAGTTCCTCCCACGTCTGCAACCGAACCGGGCCCAAATCCATCGAGACCCCTTTCACCAGATCGAGGAAAAGTTGGCGAGGGATCTGGTAACGATTCACGGCCCAGGCAAAAGCGGGTGCAAACGGGAGTTCTTCAGCTTCGCCAGCCAGGATTCGATCAAATTCTCGGCCAACTTTTTCGATGGCGATTGCTGCGGTGTCATGATCGGGGGCTTCGTCCACGACATCATCGGCATACCGGCAGAAGGCATAAACAGCATAGGCCGCCTCTTTTTTTCTCGGCGGCAATCCCATCGAACTGAAGTAAAAACTCTTCGCATGACGCGACGTGACTCGCCGGCAATAAACGGCGCTGTCAGCTGGGGCACAATTTTGGGACATGAAAATCAGGAAAAAGACTCATCGAGAAACGCGGCTTGCGGAACGCGATTCTGTGGCGGGTTGCGGGTGGAAAGCAAACTTGCGGTGCAACATGCCAACGGTCGATCGGATTGGCTATCACATTCCGACCGTCCTCGACTGGGTCAAGGAGCTCCCGCGCGAATGGCTCATGAAGCGGTGCTCACCGGATCCGGCACCACCCGATCCAGGACTTTCGCGCTGGAGATAACTCCCGGCATGCCAGCTCCGGGATGGGTGCCGGCTCCCACGAAATAGAGCCCATTAATATCCTCACTCCGATTGTGCGGGCGGAACCAGGCGCTCTGCGTCAAGACCGGTTCAAATTGAAACGCCGAACCGGTGTAAGCGTCGAGGTCCTGTTCGAAATCGGTCGGACAGAAAATGCGTTTCGTCACAATATGCTTTCTCAGATCCGGACAATGCACCTCCAACGATTCAAGAATCGCCTCCGCATAAGGCTCTTTCACCGCGTCCCAATCGATATCGCCGCGTAGATTCGGCACCGGCGACAAGACGTAAAAACATTCGTGACCAGGAGGCGCCAAACTCGGATCCGTGCGGGTTGGCGCATGAAGATAGAGCGAAAAATCTTCAGCTAAGATTTTGCGTTTGAAGATATCTGCCAACAGCTCTTTGTAACGTTTGGTGAGGATAATGCTGTGATGCGCCAGATCCGGGTAAGTGCGGTCGGTCCCGAAATAAATCACGAACAAGCTCATCGAATAACGCATCCGTTCCAATTTCCGATCACTCCAAGTCGGCCGCCATTTTGGATGAATCATCTTGCGATACGTGTTGGCCACATCGCCATTGGAAACCACTACCTCCGCTGGAAGCTGTTCGCCGTTGGCCAAACGGACCCCATCTGTCTGGCCGTTGGTAACGCTGATCTCTTCCACGCGACTGTTGAGACGGAAAACGCCGCCCATCTCTTCGAATAAGCGGATCAACGCTTGAACCACCGCGCCGGTGCCGCCCATGGCGAAATGAACGCCCCATTTCCGTTCCAAAAAATGGATCATCGCGTAAATGGAACTGCTCTGGAAAGGGTTGCCTCCAATCAGAAGCGGATGGAAGCTGAAAACCTGACGGAGATAATCGTTCTTAATATAACGGGAAACCAATTTGTAAACACATTCGTGGGATTGCAACCGGACGAGGTCTGGTGCGATCTTCAGCATGTCAGTAACCGTATCAAAGGGTTGATCCGCCAGATCGGTGAAAGCCCGATCGAAAATCGCGTGCGAACGATCGACGAAACGTTTGTATCCCGGAACATCCGAAGGCTCGAACCGCTCGATCTGTTCGATGATCTCCGCTTCATCGCCGGTGTAATCGAATTGTTTCCCGTCATGGAAAAGAATGCGGTAGTAAGGCCAGCAAGGGACGATCTGCAAAAAATCCGAAGTTTTTTTCCCAGCCAGCTCGAACAATTCGTCGATCAGAAAGGGGGCTGTAATGATGGTCGGACCCGCATCGAATTTGAACCCGTCCTGTTCATAAACGTAAGCGCGCCCCCCCGGTTTATCTCGCATTTCCAGGAGGGTGGTTTGGTAGCCACGCGCTTGGAGCCGGATGGCGGCGGCGATGCCGCCAAAGCCGCTGCCAATGACGAGGGCGCGGTTCTCAGCTCGGGTGGGTGTCGGAGGAGGTGAATCAATCTCAGCAACGGTGGTCATGGGAATATAAACGAGGCGAAGGTGGTCAGGCCGTGGTTTGTTTCGACTTGCAAATCAAAGCCGTAATGGCTTGCAGCAAATCCTGCAGGCCCTGAGCAACGGCAGGGTCGAAGCCGCCGGCAGAGATGCGCCGGTCGGCTTCGCCAAAAAGTCGATCACACGTTTCACGCAGCACTTTAATTGAGCCGCTTCGCACGACCAATTCACGGATCTTGGTCGCCGCCACTTCTTTACCAGTTGCTCCGCTCAGACACATTTGCAGGAGGGTGCGGTCATTCTCTTTGAGCCGGCTGTAAGTCGTCTGCATCAGGACGGTTTTCTTGCCTTCAAGAATGTCAGAGGAAGCGACGTCCGTGATTTCAAAATGTTCATATTCTTCCAGATCATTGAGAATCTGGAACGCCAAGCCGGCTGGTTCGACGAATTCGATGATCGCTTGCTGTTGGGCATCCGGCAGGTCAGCCGCAATGGCCGCCAGTCGAAGCGGGGCTTCAAATGTGTAACGCGTGGTTTTCGCCAAATACATCCGCTCGATCTCTTTGAGGCTCACTTTCGAAATGTCCCGATAGCCGTAAAGAATATCGGCTGTTTCTCCTAACCCCGTTTGCACGGTATAAGTGAGAAGCTGCCGCAACAAACGGATCTGTTTGGTCGCGGGCAGTCCACTCTCCACGATGGCGGATTGCGCGAGGGCGAAAAGAATGTCGCCCATGACGAGTGCCAGATCGTGTCCGGCCCGGTCACGATCGGTGTAAGCGGAAAGGCGGGCACCCAACGCACGGTGCAGCGTCGGTAAACCACGGCGTAACTCGGACTGATCAATGATATCATCATGGACCAGGATAAAAGCGTGCAGAAGTTCCAAGGAAAGGCTGGCTTGCAGGAGCGGTTTCTGCTTCGAAGCGCGTTGAGCTCCGAATAATTGGCAGCCGGCTAAAAATAAAAGAGGCCGAATGCGTTTCCCCGGGCGACAGACGAATTCGACGGTATTTTTGAATAGCACGTTTTCGGAAGAATCATCGGCGAAACGGGAACGCTGATCGGCCAGAAATCGATGGAGACCATCGTCAATCTTGTTGCGAGCACGAAATATTTCGCTGGTATCGTGGCGTTCCTTCAGCGCGGGCATAGCAGATGATGTTTCGGATACATGCAGCACGCAAGCTTTACGCAAAGGCGTTACAAACGGATGCCACACTCATTTGACGACGAATGACATCACCTTTATAGCTTCGTATTCATGCAGCCGGCGAGCCAATTATCGTCCAGTTGCCTTCCAACTCCCTTTATGACGCTGCCTTTGCCCAGTTCCGCCGCCCGATCCCGCACCAGTCGGCTTCATCAAATGCTTCAGCCTGCCGGCAAGGAGGCTCTGCGTGCGATGGGAAATCAGGCTGCCCAGATTCGACAGCAACATTTCGGGCGTGCCATGCGCCTGTTCGCCCCGCTTTACTTATCCAACGAATGTATCAACAACTGCAAATATTGCGGTTTTTCCAGGGATAACCCCATTCTGCGTGTGACGCTCTCTCTGGAGCAAGTCGAAGCCGAAGTGAAGCATTTGGTCGCTCTCGGATTTCGCTCCATTCTTTTGGTCGCAGGTGAGCATCCCAAATTCGTCAACAACGGGTATTTGGAGGAATGCATTCGTTTGACCATGCGTTACGTCCCGTCGGTCTCGATTGAGGTCGGACCCATGGAGGAAGCGGAATACCGGCCGCTCGTGCGGGCGGGCGCTGAAGGGCTCGTCGTTTATCAGGAAACTTATGACCGGGAGATTTATCAAGTGATGCATACGTCCGGTCCCAAGCGGGATTATGATTGGCGGCTGGCCTGTCCGGAACGCGGGTATGCCGCCGGTTTCAAACGGATCGGTATCGGCGTCCTGCTCGGGCTATCCGATTGGCGACAAGAAGCAAAGAACCTGGCGCATCATCTCGAGCATCTGTTGAAGCACCATTGGAAAGCCTTTTACACCGTCAGTTTTCCGCGGTTGCGACCAGCGGCAGGCGATTTCCAACCGTTGGATCATCCGAGCGATCGCGATTTTATTCAGATGCTCAGCGCGCTCCGCATTTTGTATCCACAGGTCGGCCAGGTTCTTAGCACCCGCGAACCGCGCAATCTGCGAGATGCCCTCGCCGGATTGACCATCACGCACATGAGCGCCGGGAGTCATACCGAACCGGGCGGTTACACCCAGCAAGGCGCTGAGGATCTCCACCTGACCGTACGTGGCCGCCGACAGGAGATTGAGCCGGAGGAAAAGCAGGGATGTGCGACGGGCCAATTCGAGATTTCCGATGAACGATCGCTCGAATCTGTGGCGGCTTATCTGCGCTCCGTCGGGTTGGATCCGGTTTATAAAGATTGGGATCAAGGATTGGCGTATGCCTGACATCACCATCCAGGTGAACCGGGAAGAGAGACAAGTGCCGGAGGGATGTTCCGTGGAAGAATTTGTTTCGCTTCAAGATTTGCCGACCCAAGCCCTCCTCATCGAGCGAAACGAAGCGGCCTTGCACCGTTCGCAATGGAGCGAGGTGCGGCTGCAAGCCGGCGACCGGCTGGAACTGCTGAGAATCGCCGCTGGCGGATAATCCATCGAGAAACACGCCGACTTTTTCCGGTATCCCGTAGGTTGCCCTCGTAGACCCCACTGTTTCATAAAAGCGGTAAGTGATTGCGCCGCAGATTTTTGTGCCGAGCACGGAGTCCAGGCGGGGGCGTCTCCGTTGAGATGCGTAACCGCCTGAACGACACAGCTCTGCGCAAAAAGATCAAGCTAGCCCGACTGGTTTGATGAGACAGTGGGGTAGAGAAACCAGGATTCTATCACAATCTAATTTCTATCCCTCGTGTTTCATGATTCTTGGCATCGCTTCAATGACGGATAAGTCCTTCAGCTCGTCCTGTTCCTTGCCCACTTCTAAGTCCCGAAATTTTCGCGCCGTTACCATTACGCGATTTTCCAGCGATCCGATGGCCCGATTATACGCTTCGACCGCTTTGCCTAGCCGCTCACCGGTCTCGTTCAGATGATTCCCCACATCGCCGATTCGTTTGTAAAGTGCTTTGCCG
>JGI12210J13797_11005925_pt1 | contig 10252 bp, 10 predicted proteins | sample ElkSlonscriptome_3_FD_13797 | JGI IMG/M metagenome (IMG submission 13797) | reverse complement strand
ATATTGTAGACGGTCATCTCGGACAGGACAAAGTCCCGGAAGCTAACCGCAGCAATCCAGCCATCCTCCACATCTTCAAACCACTCTTCATAATAGCAGTCATCAGATCCGTGAAAATTAAGGATATTCTCCCCTAACAGGATAAATTTGTTGATGCCCTGCTCTGTAAAGTGGTCTATGATATTGCGCTTGAGGTGCATGATGTCGTTGTTGAGGGCATCATTCCATTCGCCCATAAACTCAATCACACAAAAGCCCCGCTGGTAGTCAGCAAAAAGTACTTTGATGTAGAGGGTTTCGGAGCCCATATAGTCCCATGCCGGGTCTATGTAGTAACCGTAGATTGTGTTGGTATAGAGGTCATAATTATACTCTTTACCAAAAAAAGGCGACTGCTCGTCTTCGGCCGGATTATAGTACTTGTACCAGTTGTAAAAAGGTTCTATCAGGTGCATACTTCTGATGCTTTCCGTGGTTTATCAATTAAACTATGGTAGAGAAAGCGGCAAAAGATGGCGAGCAGTCAGGATGCAGTTTTACCTACTAAAAATCATGCTTCTCAGCGGCCAGTGCCTGTCGCACTGAACCATGTTTTCTGAGCAGCGCCTCTGCCTNTTCCCTGTCCACATTTAACTCCTCCATCAGCATTCTCGTTCCCCGGTCTACCAGTTTATTATTGCTGAGTTGCATATCCACCATACGGTTTCCTTTCACCCTGCCCAGGCCGATCATGGTAGCAGTAGAGATCATATTGAGGACCAGTTTCTGCGCGGTTCCGGCTTTCATACGGGTGCTTCCCGTTACAAATTCAGGCCCCACGACCACCTCAATAGGAATTTCGGCCGCTTTGGCCAGGGCAGTCTCCTCGTTGCAGGTAATGCAGCCTGTGAGGATACCGTTTTTCCTGGCATCTTCAAGGCCCCCGATTACATAGGGCGTCCTGCCCGAAGCAGCAATACCGATGACAGTATCTTTGTCATTGATGCCATGCACCTGCAGATCCTTCCAGGCCTGCTCGGGATCATCTTCGGCAAACTCCACTGCCTTACGGATGGCAGCATCGCCTCCCGCCATGATACCAATCACCCAATCGTGGGGCACCCCGTAAGTAGGCGGACATTCCGAAGCATCTACAATGCCCAAACGCCCGCTGGTACCTGCACCGATATAAAATATTCGCCCCCCCTGCTTCATACGGCTCACAATACCGTCTACCAGTTTTTCTATCTGCGGGATGACCTTTTCTACTGCAAAGGCTACTTTTTTATCCTCCTGGTTGATTCCCACCAGTATGTCGTGGGTGGGCATTTTTTCCAGGTCGTTATAGAGTGAGGATGATTCTGTTGTACTCATGGTTTAAGTGCTTCTTGATGATATAATGTAAGTCCGGCGATAGGCCCTTCCAGGATGTTGAAGATCCGTAGTCCCTTGTCGCTGGCAACCTGCCGGAGGAGATTGCCGAAGTAAAACGCTATGGAGCCGGTAAAGTGTATTTTGTATTGCTGACAATTGTCGTAACGGCAGATAGTCTTGTCAAAGAAGTTGGACAGGATGTCGTAGACCATACGCATCAGGTAGGGGTCCTGCAGGTTCTGAAAAACAAATTTTGCAAAGCCAGCCATGTAGCGGTTAGGGAAAGGCTTGCGGTAGACATGCTCCAGTACTGCTTCTTTGCTCATGTCAAAGCGTTTTTCCAGCCTCTCTCTGATTTTTTGCGGGAGTTCGCGGCGAAAGTATCGGTTGAGCAGTTCCTTACCGATATTGGAGCCGCTCCCCTCATCCCCGATGATATACCCCATGGGTGGGATGTTGTCAACGATCTTCTGACCATCGTAGAGGCAGGTGTTAGAACCGGTACCCAGTATGCAGGCGATACCAGCCTCTCGGCCACAAAGAGCCCGGGCTGCTCCCAACTGGTCGTTGTTGACTTCGGCAAAAGCATCCGGGAAAATCTGCAGTAGGGCAGCCGCTACATTGGCACAGGCCGATTCGGTGGCACAGCCGGCGCCGTAAAAATATACCTGACGGATCACATGCTCCACCTGCGGCAGCAGTTCGTCTCGCAGCACCGTGGCCATACTTCCCTCCGTCTCGTGATAGGGATTGAGGCCGGAGGTACGGGCCTGGCTTACATTCCCGGCTTCATCCAGGATTCGCCAGTCTGTTTTGGTTGAGCCACTGTCTGCAATTAGTATCATCCCTGCCAGGTTAAAGTCTAAACTTGTTTCGCCTCCTGCCGACAAAATTATAACTTTCGCCCTAAATTAGCGCTACTATGATCAGCAATCTGCAGGATAGCCTGAATTTTCTTTCCAAGCTTACCGTAAGGCGCAGTCTTAACGGACTCAAGCTGCTGGGAAGTTATTTTCTTGCTCGCCTTAGCGGAAGGGCGTATCATGCCGGCCTGCCGCTCAGTGTTTCCATAGAGCCTACTACCTCCTGTAACCTGCGTTGCCCGGAATGCCCGAGCGGACTGCGGTCATTTACCCGGCCTACGGGTATGCTGCAGGAGACTATGTTCAGAAAGGTAGTAGATGAGCTGCAGGGTACGCTCTGTTATCTGCTGTTTTACTTCCAGGGAGAGCCTTACCTAAACCGGAATTTCCTGGACTGGGTGAAATATGCTTCGCAAAAAGGAATTTATACAGCCACCTCTACCAACGCCCATTACCTGGATGATGAAACGGCCCGCAGGACGGTAGCTTCTGGCCTGGACCGCCTGATTATCTCCATTGACGGAACCACCCAGGAGACTTACCAGGCTTACCGGGTAGGCGGAAAGTTGGAAAAAGTCCTGGAAGGCACAAAAAATGTAGTCGCCTGGAAAAAAAAGCTCAAATCCCGTACGCCGCATATCATTTTCCAGTTCCTGGTAGTGAAGCCCAATGAGCACCAGGTAGCAGAAGTGAGGCAACTGGCCCGGAAACTGGGCGTGGATGCCGTCGGCCTAAAGACCGCTCAGATATACGATTATGCCAAGGGTTCGCCCCTGATACCCGATCAACAGCAGTTTTCGCGCTATAAAAAACTCCCCGACGGAACCTACAGTATCAAGAATAAGTTATTGAACCACTGCTGGAAAATGTGGCATTCCTGCGTCATTACCTGGGATGGCAAAGTTGTTCCCTGCTGCTTTGACAAAGATGCGCACCACCAGTTGGGGGATATGCAGCAAATGCCTTTCCGGCAAATCTGGGAAAGCACTCCTTATCAGCAGTTCCGCCAAAAGCTACTGAAGTCCCGCAGTGAAATTGACATTTGTAAGAATTGCACAGAAGGGACAAAAATCTGGGCTTAGAGGAGGGTAAAATTGGCAAAAAAAGGCAATGCGCTAAACTTTTTAGCGTTGTAGCTTTTAATAAAGTAAATTATCCTTTTACTTTAATTACTGATAACCAAAGTAAATTCATATGAAACTGTTAAAAACAGGATTTGTGGCAATCTGCATCATGAGTTTGGCAGCCAGCTGTGCCAGTTATAAAACCTGCCCGGCTTATGCTGAAAGGTCGCAACAGGAAATCTACAATCCTGATTTCCAGTCGCAGCCTACAGCTAACGCAAAAGTCAGGAATCAGAATCAGTAAGCTCAGACTTAACGCCAGCCTGACCTAAGTCTTTCCAAAATCCTGGATAAGATTTTACCACTACATCCGGCTCTTCAATCACCAAATTCATCAGTCCTGCCAGAGGCGCAAATGCCATTGCCATCCGGTGGTCTTCATAAGTATGTATCTGAAGTTCGTGAATCTCCTTGGGATTACGTCCGGGCTTCAACTCCCAGGTATCTTTGTCTTCCAGTAATTGCGCTCCCATCTTGTTGAGCTCCTGCCTGAGTGCAGCTATGCGATCTGTTTCCTTGATACGGAGGCTCTCCAGGCCAGTCATGGTGCAGGGTATACCTTTGGCCGCACAGGTGACGGCTACTGTCTGGGCCAGGTCCGGGCAGTCACTGAAGTCATAATGCAGCTCCCGTGCAGCTGTTTTTTTCTGTAGCAGCACCCCTTCTTCATCAAAGGTTGAGGTTACGCCCAATTGATCCATGATCCCCACAATGGCGATATCTCCCTGAAATGACTCTTCTCTAAGCCCCAGCAACTTTACTTCCGCATCATCGGCCAGGGCTACCAGGCTGTACCAGTAGCTGGCACCAGACCAGTCAGATTCTATGGTGTAGCTACCGGCTTTGTATGGCTGAGGCGCTATATTGATCACATTACCTTCCCAGAGATAGTCAATCCCAAAGCTGTTCATCAGCTTTAGTGTCATGCTGATATAGGGGCGGCTGCCAATTTTACCTTCCAGCGTCAGTTTAAGTCCCTGTGGCAAAGTGGGCGCGATCATCAGGAGCGCCGAGATATACTGGCTGCTGACATCTCCGCGGATACTGACCGCCGACTGTTTCTGCCCTTCAGGCATGCCTTCTACCAGTACGGGTGGGAAGCCTTCGTTCTGCAGGTATTTGATGCTGGCTCCTAATTGCTTAAGCGCGTCTACCAGCAACTTTACCGGTCTTTCGTGCATCCGTGCAGTACCCTTAAGAACATTACCAGCACCAGTCACCGTACAATAAGCCAGCAGGAAGCGCATGGTAGTACCGGCATCCAGTACGTCCAGTGTCTGTTCCTCTGATTTGAGCAGGCGCATCATGGTCTGTGTATCCCTGGCTTCGGAAAGGTTTTGCAAGACTATCTTCTCCTTAGAGAGTGCCTGCATGATCAGCGCACGATTGCTTTCGCTTTTAGAAGAGGCAATACGAATACTCGTCTTCACTGCCTGGTTAAGCCGGTATAATTTGATCTGCTTGGTTTTCAAAATTCTTCTGGTTAAATGCCCGGTAAAGTTATGGTTTTTTGCACAAAGACGAGGTCTGCCGTAAAGAAAGTGTTGGGGAGTAATGATGTGAGATGATCCAGGAAAATGGAACCTGCAGAAAAAAGAAATGCGCAGGCACGAAGATAGTTTTACAAGCCAACATTGTCTAAACAAAAACCATAATCTTGAGAAATACAACACCGCTACCGTTTTTTCCGTACATTCATCTTTCGCAAATATTTTTTACCATAAACACTATACATAATGGACAGCACTGGAAAAGTAATTGCAGCACTTTTGGTTGGGGCGGCTGTCGGCGCTATGGCAGGGTTGCTAGTAGCTCCTGATAGCGGCACAAAAACCCGCCGCAAGCTGAGCAAAACCGCCGATGATCTTTTGGAAGACCTGGAAGATGCCTGGGAAGAAGGCGCTGAAAAGATCAAAGAACTGGCAGATGAAGCGGTAGCTGAAGTGGAGAAATACAACAAGAAGGTAAATGAATCAATGAAGTAGCAGCATCTCTGCAAGCCATAAAAAAAGCCTCTTCGTGAGGCTATTTTTTTTGCTGCCGGTAGTAGCCCAGCGCCTCATATACATCATCGGCAGTGATGGGGATATCAAAGGTAGCTTCGCCAATCCTCTTCAGCAGGCTGGATTTGACCGTACCCCCTTCGTTTTTCTTATCCTGCAGGCTAAGGTGTACGATTTCTGCCTCATGTTCTTCGTCTATTTCGCGGAAACCGTAGATTCCCAGCAGAAAACGGTTAATTTCATCTGCCTCGCGCTCCGGTAGTCCGCAGTATTTTACCGAGAGGTAGTTTTCCGCGATCATGCCAATGGCAATGGCTTCTCCGTGCAGCAGGCGCGTTTTTTCCAGGTAAAAGCTTTCTACCGCATGGCCAATTGTATGACCGTAATTGAGTATTTTTCTGAGGCCACCTTCTCTGAAATCTGCATCTACCACGGTGGATTTGATACGTATAGAGTGGGCAATATGTGCCGCCCAGTCCTTTACCTGAAGTCCCTGTTTTTTGACAAATGGCCAGTAATCGGCGTCCTGTATCAGGCTATGCTTGATGACCTCCGCAAAACCGGAACGCAATTCCTCAAAGGGAAGGCTACGAATAAACGGGGGATAGACGATGACCCGTTCGGGCTCCTGGAAAAGGCCGATATGGTTTTTGTAGCCCTGAAAATCTATGCCCAGCTTCCCCCCCACTGAGGCATCCACCTGCGAAAGTAAGGTAGTAGGCAGGTTGACAAAAGCAATGCCCCTTTTGTAAGTAGCCGCACAGAAACCACCCATGTCGCCAATAACGCCTCCGCCCAGGTTAATCAGCAGTGCCTTACGGTCAAAATGAGACGTGGTCAGCTGTTCCCAGATATGTGTACAGCTGTTCAGGTTCTTGTTGAGTTCACCACTGCGTATCTCAATGAGAACATGCTCGGGCAGCGCTTCTCTTACGAGCGGATAGCAATGCTGCAGGGTATTTTCGTCCACCAGTACCCCTAGCTGGGCGTGAGGGCGCGCAGCCAGGTAATCCGCCAGGGTGGCAGCAACATCCTGCGTAATCGTTACGTTTTGTGCGGGCATAAAAAATTACAAATTGCTTTAAAAGATTTGCTGTCTATAGATGATCAATCTGTAATTACTTGTTCCCGATCTTCAGGCCAGATTCAGCCTGGTTTTCTTCCTCCATTTTTTCCATTACCTCTGTTTGCTTTTTGATGGACTCTACGTGCAACAGGTTGAACAGTTCGGTAATGAATTTTTCCCTCAGGTTCAGGGAACCGGCCCAGTCCTTACGGCTGCTGAAGACTTCATTCCAGCGCTCCAGTTGGAAGGCCGCTACATTGTTTTTCTTTTTCCAGACACCGATCTGCGCCACCATATCCATGCGCTGCGCCAGTATTTCCATCATTTCCCGGTCAGCATGGTCTATCTGCGTACGCAGTTCCTCCAGGTGGGTAATATATTCAATGTCTTCAGAGGAGGCTTTTCTGATCTTGAGGTTTTTGATGGTTTCACCCAGGGAAGCGGGGGTCACCTGCTGACGGGCATCACTCCAGGCGTTTTCCGGGTCGCGGTGGGTTTCTATGATCAGCCCTTCAAAATTAAGGTCCATGGCGATCTGTGATATTTCATGCACCATTTCCCGCTTACCTGCGATATGGCTGGGGTCGCAGACCATGGGCAGGTCGGGAAACTGCCGCTTCAGTTCTATCGGTATCTGCCACATGGGCACATTGCGGTAGCGTGTTTTCTGGTGGGTAGAAAATCCTCGGTGTATGGCTCCCAGTTTTTCCACTCCTGCCTGACTCAGTCTTTCCAGCGCGCCGATCCAGAGCGCCAGGTCAGGATTGATGGGATTTTTGACCAGCACCGGAATATTCACTCCCTTAAGCGCATCGGCTATTTCCTGTACGATAAAAGGACTTACCGTACTGCGGGCCCCTACCCAGAGTATGTCTACGCCAAAATGCAGGGCTTCTTCCACATGCATGGCATTGGCCACCTCTACGGCAAATTTCACATCCAGTTCCTTTTTGATGTCGCTGATCCACTGCAAGGCCTCCTGCCCGATGCCCTCAAAAGTATTGGGACGGGTGCGGGGTTTCCAGACACCGGCACGGATAATAGAAACACCCTGCTCCTTTACCGCTTTGGCTGTTTCATAAAGCTGTTCCTCAGTTTCTGCACTGCAGGGACCCGCGATGATCAGTGGGTTGGTAGTTGCTGCTCCCCAGGATCCTATATTGGCTATTTTCATATGATTTGTCCTTTTATCAATGACTTGTAGAATAACTGCTATGGTATAAATTTTTTCAGGACAGCTCATTTTTTTTAAGCATATGATTATCCTGATCTAACGATAAAACAATAATATCGCGTTCGCTTGTTAAACTAACAGTGAACGCACAGAAATCATTGCTCAAGGCAATTAGACCTCAGAGCGGATGATTTTCCCTGATAAAGATGCTATGATACAAAAAGACAGGTTTGGTGATATACAGCCGGTGGCTCTGGATAATACACAGATCGCCTTTTCTTATAAATCAGATGAGGATCTAAGAAAAACCCACCTGATTTTTTCGGCCATCAATGCCCCCCTTTTGACCAAAGCAGGTACAAAGTTGGTGAAAATTGGCTTAAAATTAAAACTACCCGTTCGGGGTATTTTGAAGAAGACGATTTTCCAACAATTCTGCGGGGGAGAATCTATCCAGGATTGTGAGCCTACCATACAGCTACTTGCTTCCCATGGGGTCAAAACCATTCTGGATTATTCAGCGGAAGGCGAAAAAAATGAGCAGGGCTTTGAAAAATCTACACAAGAAACCCTGCAGACCATTCAAAGAGCAAAAGGCGATCCCCACCTGCCTTTCTGTGTATTCAAAACCACCGGTATTGCCAGCTTTGCCCTGCTGGAAAAAGTACAGGCAGGCAAAGAGCTGAAGCCTGAGGAAGAAGCATCCTTTGAGCGAGTCAGACAAAGGGTAGATACCCTCTGTAAAGCAGCATCGGAGGCTGGTATCGGAATTTTTATAGATGGAGAAGAGAGCTGGATACAGGAAGTGATAGATGACCTGGCAGAAGAAATGATGCAGAAGTACAACCAGGAGCGGGTGGTGGTCTACAACACTTACCAGATGTACCGGCATGATATGCTGGCTAATCTGAAGAAAGCGTTTCAGCGGGCTGCTACGCATCAGTACTCCCTGGGGGCAAAGCTGGTAAGGGGAGCTTACATGGAAAAGGAGCGTAAACGCGCTGAGGAAATGGACTATCCTGACCCTATTCAGCCGGATAAGGAAGCTACCGACAATGATTACAACAAGGCTTTGCTCTACTGTATCAACAACAAGCAGCGTATCGCATTGGTATCAGGCTCTCATAATGAATACAGCAATCAGTATCTTACGCTGCTGATGCAAAAACACAGCATGAAACCGGGCGACAGCCGGGTGTGTTTCTCCCAGCTCTATGGCATGAGCGACAACATCTCTTTCAACCTGGCCCATGCGGGATACAATGTAGCGAAGTACGTGCCATACGGACCTATAGAATCTGTGATGCCCTACCTTTTCCGGAGGGCCGAAGAAAACACCTCCGTCGCCGGGCAGAGCAGCCGGGAGTACCGGCTGGTAAAAAGCGAATTACAGAGAAGGAGAATAGACAATAATCACTAGGTATTTATGGTTAAATATTACATATAGGAATTGCTTGGTTTGTCGCTGCCATAATAATTTTTTCGGTTTTCTGCGTTTAAAGTTGGTAGAGATTCAATTATGAAGGGGGAACTATTTACTTCTTTTGGCCGGGTATTGGTGATTTCGTACTTTATGGTAGCGCTGATAGCAGCGGTAGACTTCCTGACCGGATATGAAGCCTCATCTTCTATACTGTACCTGATTCCCATCTATTTCCTTGCTTCTAATCGCTCCAGCAGCAAACAATCTGTCNTACTTATAGCCCTGGTCTCAACGCTGGCCTGGTTTATCATGGATATCGTCACTGATCATCCTTATTCCAGCCAGTGGATTATTTTTTGGAATACTTTTGTAAGAGGTGCCATATTCTTCAGCATGGCCATTGCCATCAGGGCTTTACGCCAGCGAACCCAGAAACTGGAACAGGCTAACAAGCAGTTAATTTACCTCAATGCCGAAAAAAATAAGTACATCGGCATCGCAGCCCACGACCTGAGAAGTCCGGTAGGCAATATCTACAACCTCTCCGATCTGCTGCTGGATGAAAAAAGTAGTGCCAACCTGCTCAGCAGCCAGAAGGAATTTATCTCATTGATCCACCGGATAAGCGAGAATTCGCTCAACCTGCTGGATAATCTGCTGGATGTGGCGCAGATAGAAGCGGGTACCCTGAAGATCCAGAAATCATCGCAGGACTATATTGCTTTTGTTGAGGAGACTATCAGCATAAACCGCCTTATTGCTGAAAAGAAAGCGCAAACCATACACCTGGTGTGCGAGATGGAACATTTAGCCGTAGCATTTGACCAGGCCTACCTGGGCCAGGTACTTAACAACCTGCTGACCAATGCTATGAAGTATTCATTGCCCAAAACCACTATTACCGTCAGTATAGAGCTACAGGAAGAATATGTTAAAACAGCAGTGACTGACCAGGGAATGGGGATAAAAGAACAGGATAAGGAGAAAATTTTTCGCCCTTTTGAGAAAGCGCAGAATGTCCCCACCGGGGGTGAGCGCTCCAGTGGCCTGGGGCTGGCCATCGTCCGTAAAATCATTGAGGCGCACCAGGGCGAAATTGGCTTCAGCAGTATTTACGGACAGGGAAGCACTTTTTACTTCTTCCTGCCTGCCCGGGAAGTAGCGGCGCTAGGATAGCCTTTTTTTCAGGTGATGATAGGTTTCTTCCGCCGATACATCCTGCGACTGATTGTGCTGTATGGTTTCT
>JGI12210J13797_10249849_pt1 | contig 10254 bp, 8 predicted proteins | sample ElkSlonscriptome_3_FD_13797 | JGI IMG/M metagenome (IMG submission 13797) | reverse complement strand
TCGGGCAAGAAGCGATCGCTGATGTAGCGCGTGGATAGGGTCGCGGCAGCAATCAGGGCATTGTCGGAGATGCGCACGTTGTGGTGGGTCTCGTAGCGGTCCTTCAGGCCCCGCAGAATCGAGATCGTATCTTCAATGGTGGGCTGGTCAATATAGACCTGCTGGAAGCGGCGCTCTAGGGCGGCGTCCTTTTCGATATACTTGCGGTATTCATCCAGCGTGGTCGCCCCAATGCAGCGCAGCTCACCCCGAGCCAGCATGGGCTTCAGCAGGTTGCCCGCGTCCATCGCCCCTTGGGTGGCACCAGCGCCCACAACGGTGTGGATCTCGTCGATAAAGAGAATGATGTGGCCTTCCGAGTCAGTGACTTCTTTCAGCACCGCCTTCAGCCGCTCCTCAAATTCCCCTCGGTACTTGGCCCCGGCAATCAGAGCACCCATATCCAGGGCAATCAGCTTGCGGTCCTTCAGGGACTCGGGCACATCGCCGTTGATGATGCGCTGGGCTAGCCCTTCGGCGATCGCCGTCTTACCCACGCCGGGCTCGCCAATCAGCACCGGGTTATTTTTGGTGCGGCGAGAGAGAATCTGCACCGTGCGGCGAATCTCGTCATCTCGGCCAATCACCGGGTCGAGCTTGCCTTCCCGCGCTGACTGGGTCAGATCGCGGCCATATTTTTCGAGCGCCTCGTACTTGCCTTCTGGGTTTTGGTCAGTCACCTTCTGATTGCCTCGGATTTGGTCAATTATATCTTTGAGCTTGCTTTCCTTGAGAGTAAATTCCTTGAACAGCGCTTTGCCGAAGCGATCGTCTTTGGCGTAGGCCAGCAGCAGGTGCTCAATAGAAATATAGTCGTCGCCATAGGATTTGCGGTAGGTTTCCGCGCGGTCTAGGAGCTGATCTAGGGATCGCCCTAGGTATACCGATGAGGAGGCTCCGGAAACCTTGGGCTTGCCGTTGATGAACTGCTCAGTAAAGTCCCGCACTTTTTGCACGGACACATCTGCTTTATTGAACACGCTGGTAGCCAATCCCTCTTGCTCCAGCAGCGATCGCATCAGGTGCTCTGTCTCGATCTGCTGTTGCTGGGCCTGCTTAGCAATATCAGGAACCCGAGCGATCGCTTCCCACGCTTTTTCTGTGAACTGATTAGGATTGGTTGGCTGCATGTGAATTTGTCCCGTCGTAATGTCAGATGTCCTACGTTTTCGATACAGCGGTTCTCATGCTGATGGAGTACAGGTGCTGATAGAGTATGGGGAATATGGTGCGACATGCTGCTTCCCCAATCGTTGTACCTCACGCGATATGGAATCGCTATATATCTTTCATATATCCCGATTGTATAGACAGAGGCACTGATACTGGGGTCGGTGTCCACACCCCTGGATAGGGGCATTTCCGTCCCTGTTACCCCCTGGGCCACAAGACGGGAGTCTCAACAAAGCTCCCTCTCTAGAACGATGAAAAAGTAGCCTCAATTTAGCTATACGTAAGTTACAGTAAAAACCAATCGCCGCAGTCGCAGGTTGACCTAACCTGAAGCTCTTTTCTCGGGTAGCAACGGCGATCGCGATTGGGTAAAGCTGTAAAGCATTTGTTACGGGAGAAAACGCATGGGTATTGAAGATAGAGTTGAAGCAACTGCCAAAAATATTGAGGGCAAAACTCAAGAAATGGTGGGTGAAATCACCGGAGATCCCAAAGATAAAGCCGAAGGGCGCGCAAAGCAAACCCAGGCTGAAGGGCAGCACGCCGTTGAGGACGTGAAGGACGAGCTTAAAAAGGGCATCGATAAAGTTTAAGCGCATTCTCTTCCGGTCATAGCTGAACGTTAAGTCAGTTCAGCTGTAATGAAGCCCTCTAGGTTCAAGCAGCGTGAGTTTATACGCTGCTTGAACCTGTCTTTTTGGGTTGCGATCGCACTACGGTATTCGGCCTATTATGCCTCAAAAAATCCTTCTAGCCTCTAGCAATAGTCTCTCCTTTAGGAGCATGGCAATCGTTAGGATAGCGATTTAAGATTTAAGTTATGTCCCATATGTCTTCCGCAAACCGCTATTTTCCTCGGCTCTTCTCAACGCCCCACAGCAGAGAGCGGCGGCGGACTTGGGGCCCATAGATATTAAGGCGACTAGGAGCATCAACATGGCAGACAATACCGACATGAAGGCCCGCATTCAGGCCGATCTAGATAAGGCTAAGACAGAAGGTAAGCTGCGTTCAGAGCGCATTCGAGAAATTCTCAAAGACGCGGTTTCCCAAGCTGTGGGTGAGCTGAAAGAAGGGACCGGAGAGCTGCGGCTGCTGGTCAAAGATGCGATTGGAACGGTGGTTGATGTCGTCAAAGACCAGGGAACTGACGCGAAAGACAAAATCCAGGCGTCCATTGAGGGTGCAGTGGACGGCGTCAGCGATGCGAGACGAACCGCGATCGCCCAAATTGAGGGGCAGGTAGATGAGCTGCAGGCCAAGATCGACGCCGAGCAGTCTCAGATAGAAGAAGATGTCGATATTGTGCTGACGGATATTCAAGAGACCGCCCAGGAGGTTCCTTCCGAGGTCAATACCGCCGTTTCCCAGGCCGTCGATGCTGTGCGAAATAGTCCCGAGGCCTCTCTGCTGCGCCAACGGTATGCTCAGCTGCGGGCCCAGCTGGAAATTTTGCGGGCAAACCTAAATGCGGAGGGTAGTGGAGAAGATGCCATGAAGTACGACAACATCAAGCAGTATCTGGACAAAGCCAAAGCGTGGTACGACCGAGCTTACCAGAAGGGGACTCAGATTGATGCCGAAACCTCCGATGATTACCTGACCCAGCAGAAATCAGACTTTGAGCAAAAAATGAGCGATGCTGGGCAGGCGGCGGCGCAGCGGGAGCGGCAGATCAAGCTGCGGCTGCGGGAGCTTCTAGTTTCTCTCGGCAATTTGATCAGCGATAAACCAGCGTCGAAGTAGGCCGCGACCAGACCTTGCGGTTGTGCTAGTACAGTGGCCTCAACTAGAGGTCACCGTTAGGTTGTCGCGATGCACCACCGTTTCGTCGCCCTCGTAGCCCAAGATTTGGGCAATTTGCTGGGATTTATGGCCGATGATGCGCTGCAGATCGCGGCTGCCGTAGTTAACCAGTCCCCGCCCCACCTCCTGACCAGAGCGATCGCAGAGCTTGACCGCATCCTGCCGCTGAAACTCCCCTTCGATTTCCGTGATGCCCGCAGCTAGCAGCGATTTGCCCCTTTGCCCCACCGCAGATGCTGCACCGGTATCGAGGTAGAGCGTCCCAGCCGCGACAAGACCATGGGCAATCCAGCGCTTGCGGGCGTTGGCAGACCGGGGGCGAGGAGAAAACTGGGTGCCGATAGATTCGCCGTCAATGATTCGGGGTAGGTTTTGGGGCGATCGCCCCTCGGTGATCACCACCCGCACACCGGCTTCTGTAGCAATGCGGGCCGCAGCGATTTTCGTCACCATACCGCCAGTTCCCCAGGCTGAGCCGCGATCGCCCACATGCACTTGCTCCATGAGCTGGTCGATACTGTCAATTAGCTCGATGGGGGTGGCCTCAGGATCGTACCGTGGGTCAGCGGAATACAGTCGGTCCACATCCGTCAAAATAAAGAGCCAGTCGGCCTCAATTAAGCTGGCCACAAGAGCCGACAGGGTATCATTATCGCCAAACTTGAGTTCATCTACCGCCACCGTATCGTTTTCGTTGACGATGGGAATTGTCCCCAGCTTCAGCAGCTGACGGAAGGTGCGGTATGCATTGACGTAGCGGCTGCGCTGCACCAGATCGCTGCGGGTCAGCAGCACCTGGGCGATGGGTTGATCAAGAGAGGTAAACCAATCATCATAGACCCGCATCAAGCGCCCCTGGCCTACAGCCGCGACAGCCTGTTTCATAGCCATGGTTTTGGGACGCTCTTCTAGCCCTAAGCGACTGCAGCCGACGCCCACCGCGCCGGAAGAGACCAAAACGACGTGATGCCCCTGTTGCCGCAGCTGGGTCAAGGTTTCGACCAGAGCAGCAATGGTTGACAGCGCCAGTCGACCGCTGGGGCGTGTCAGGCTAGAGGTACCAATTTTGACGACGAGGGTTGCCATTTGAGCGATAAGTCTGAGTCTAGATCATCGGATTTTGTGGTAGGAGAGAAACCCCTAACCGCTTTGAAATCCACACTTCAACGGCATGAATGGGACGGGCCGTTGCCTCTTGTGAAGGGTCCACCATGGGCTCTACCAAGATAGTGAACATACCCAATCGATTGCCTGCCAGCACATCGGTAAACAGGCGATCGCCCACCATGGCAATGCGATCCACCGGCAAATCCATGTCGGCGGCTGCTTGCCTGAGCTTGCGGCGGGACGGCTTACCGGCGCTGGCCACATAGGGCAAGTCCAGAGTCTTAGCAATGCGACCGATGCGGACGCTGTGGGTATTGTTGCTTACCAGCCACAGCGGCACCAGATCGCGGATCTGTGCGGCCCAGGTCGCTAGTTCTGGGGAAACATCGGCGGCATTGAAGGGGACCAAAGTTTCATCGACGTCCAAAATCATGCCCTGAAGGTTTTGCTGCTGGAGGATCTCCGGCGTCAGTCCTAGGATGGGGCATCCTAGCACTAGATCGGGTTGAAGCAGAGTGCTGATGTTGGGCATAGTGGCGGCTTAAGGTTGAGCAGGGGAGGTCGGGGGCGCTGAGTCAGAGGGGGGCTCGGTCGATGCTGCATCAGGTCCGGGGCTGGCATTAGGCTCGGCTGCATTGGGCTCGGCTGCATCTGGCGCTGGCCCCCGATCGATGCGATCGCGGATCCGGCCTTGGGCCTGTTGATGTTCGGTCAGGGTACGGCTAAAGACATGGGTGCCATCATAGCGAGCCACGAAGTAGAGAAATTCTGTATTGGGTGGGTCGAGGGATACCTTTAAGCTTTCAATGCCGGGGTTAGAGATGGGGCCGGGCGGTAGCCCAGCGTTGACATAGGTGTTGTAGGGAGAATCGGTTCCCACTTCCGCATAGGTGAGGGGGCGGTCCGGGGTCTGGCGAATGCCTAAGGCATATTCCACCGTGGGGTCAGCGCCCAAAGGAATACCTTCTTCTAGGCGACGCGCAAATACCGACGCAATCAGCTGCCGCTCATCGTCAACCACCGCTTCTCGCTCAACAATGCTAGCTAGGGTGACCCACTCCAAGAGAGAATAGGCGCTAGAGCCCTGTTCATAGACCGGCAGGGCAAGCTGCTCAAACTGCAGCAGCATCTGGCGAATCACCTGGGTTGGGGTTGCCGCCTCGGTGGTGATATAGGTATCGGGGTAGAGAAATCCCTCAAATCGCTGCTCTGGCTGGTCAAAGCTTTCCTTAGGCAGCCAAGAGAATTCCCTGGGGTCTATTTGCCGCATGGCTTCACGCACCTCAGTTTCACTGCCCAGATCTTGCTCGACTAAGTAAGCAATAATGTCCTCAACAGACCAGCCTTCTGGGATAGTCAAACTACCCTCAATCACCTCACCCCGCCAAATCTTCTCGGCGATCGCGGCCATAGACTGGTTGGGGGACAGCTCATAGGTGCCGGCCAAAAATCCTCCTTCGCGGCCCTGTAGGTCCTGTAGCCGGGTCCAAAAGCTCCAAGCGGCGGCAGAGCGAATCACACCAGCCTGCAGCAGATCGCGGCCTATTTGCTGCGCTGAGGTGCCTGGCTCGATGTTGATTTGGATAAGGGCGTCCGTGGCTGAGTCGCCCTCAGCGTCAGGCACCTCATTGGAGGTAGCTTCTGGAGTCTCTTGGCGATCGCCCAGGCTGTCGCTCACAGCCCAGCTCCACCAGCTCCACCCCTGCCAACCGCTCAGAACAAGCGCACCAGGCAGGACGACAAAATAGAATATTGCTCTTACAGCAGCGGATAGCATTACGGCTCAAAAAACCTACAGATCATCAAATAGCTTATCTTCTAGCAGAGGGCGCATGGTCTGGAACTCCTCTGGGCTGAGCAGCTTCGGCTTGCCGTCGTCTTGAAGGCTTGCGAAGATCAGCAGCGGGTCGGTAGGGGTGCAGATAGAGTACTTTTGCTCGTTGTAGTAAAAGTCCGCCAGCAGCTGCAGCTGCTCAGGAGCCATATCGTCTTCCTCATCCTCAGCGAGGTCCAGAGTGATCAGGGCATCATCGTCCGGCTGGGGCAGATCTCCTGTGGCCGTCAGGGTTAGCGCCGTCCGCTCCAAGCTCATGTCTTGCTCTGCCAAAACGGCCCGAGCAGTGGGGAACACCTCGTCGAGTTCTTCATCTGGGATATCTAGCAGGGTTTCCTCGTCATCGTCACCCTCGTCCCAGGCAAAAATCTCGATGGGGTTATGAATCGGCATCAACAGCACATACTCTTGATCATCGATTTCGATGGAGTGCTCCACAAAGCAGGGAAGCGATCGCCCCGATTCATCTTCTAAAACAACAATCTCTACATTAGCCATAGCGCGTTCCCTCTAAACTGCCGCGGGTTAATAAGGGGCAGCGCAGCGATTGATCAGTTAACCTGACCGCGATGCCGTCAACAATCATACCCGATGCCGTTACATCAGCCCTACTTGTCGAGATCTTATCAGTTTGTGACTCCTCGCAGTGGCTCGATCACCCATTGGCCCAGGATGCCGTGCTCTGGCAGCGTGACGTCAATTTTCACGCCTCTGCCCGCCGGTTATCCAACCACTGCTGCAAAATAATGGCTGCTGCTTTGCGGTCGATAGCGCTTTTGTCCCGTGAGGGCGACTGGTGGGCCGCTAACATTTGCTGCTCAGCTTCAAACGAGGTCAGACGTTCGTCAACATATTCAATGGGCAGCTCCAAAGCGCTGCTGAATCGGCCTGCGAGGCGCTGCACCTGCTTTGCCTGAGAGCCAAATGTGCCGTCAAGCATGTAGGGCAGCCCGACAACCAGTACACTCACCTGGCGCTGCTGCACCAGCTGCCGCAGCCGGTCGATATCCTGCCGCAGCGATCGCCGCTCCAGCGTCATCAGGCCAGTGGCAATCAGGCCAGTGCCGTCACAGCCTGCAATGCCGATTCGCTTGCGGCCAATATCGAGCCCTAATGCGGAAACCACGCGCCGCCCTGATTGCTCTTATCCGATCTGCCCGACTGATCAAAGATTGATCCTGACGGCGCATCCGGCGGTATGAAGCCACCATCAGATCCTCTTTGGCTGGGGTCATCGGGAGTGGCTGGAGGCAGCGACAGGGCAGCATCGCCGTCCATTGCAGACTTCTCCAGCAAGACCATGCGCCCCGGCACTGGCTTGCGGCTGGGCTGCAAGCCCTGAAGGACATCAGCGAGCTGCAAACTCTCTAGAGACACCGACTTGGACTCTCGCATCTTGTGCCACACCGAGCGGAACATCATCACCGTTTGGCGCTCGGGAACCGCCCCCGTCTGATTGAGGTAGGTCTCGCGCTCCGTCTCGTAATCAGAAGAGGCTAGCTCTAAGGACTGCTCAGGATAGCCCTGAACCAGCTGCGCCATCTGAGAGAGGAGTTCAGGATAGAGCCAGGTGTAGGCGGGATGGACAGTTAGGTGAGCGCTGTGGGGTTCGCTGCCGTCTTTAGACACGCACAGATTAAAGTATCCAATAGCGGCCTTACGCTGGGGCTCAAAAACGTAGCCCCGCACAATTTCCTGCTGCGCCATGAGGCGTTTGATCCCCAGCACCGTGCCTTCAGCGAGGCCTGTGCGAAAATCAGCGACATGGCGATCGTAGGCCTGACGCACTAGGGGCGGCATTGATACGGTGTCGAGCTGGTAGAGCAAGCTTGCATCGGCGTTACTCACCGGGCGCAGATTGGGCAAGTTGACGGGGCGTTCGGACAATGTGGTCAGCAGGGGTGCAGGCAAAGACCAATAGGTCTTTTGGGCCAGGGGCTGAAATCCATTGGTGCGGTATAGGCCAATGCCCAACTTGTCGTTGACATCTAGCTCGACGAGCCAAAGGCGGGCGCGCCAGATGGTTTCTAGGCAATGTCGCAGCAGCGCCGATGCGATGTCGGTGGGCAGATTTTCAGCGTTGGGTAGAGCCGCCTTGTCCGGGTTAGCCTTTGCCCAGCGCGGCGATCGCCCGGCGATGATGCGCTCAACTCGCCAGGTTGTGCTGTTTTGGTTAAAAGGCGACACTTGAATAAACCCCTCCGGTCCATTATTTCCTTCCGCGACATAGGCCGAAAGGGAATGCTGGAAAGGATTTGGGAAAAAGCTAAGGCATTTGAGTGGGCCGTACCACCGCCGCGCCAGAGCAATCTGCTGGGTGCTGCTGCAGGCGCTGTGGTTTTGGGTCTCGAATCCACCGTCAGCCCTAGCAAGCTGCTCAATCACATCCAAATCGCGGTAGTGCAGTGGACGGATAACAGAGGGCGATTGGGCAGTTGGAGTCATTGGATCACGGTGACGCTGATCTGGCTACCCATCATCATGTAGCCAAGCTATATATACCAAACGCTAACACATTTATCAGCGCCAAGCTTATAGATCCCAAGCTACAGGTCTGCAGAGGTATAGAGTCTGGGTTCACCGGTTTGCACGAGCCATAGCCCAGCGTAAACGCCGTTTTGCAGCAGCAGATCGTCATGGGTGCCCTGTTCAACAATGCGGCCTTGCTCTAAGACATAAATGCGATCTGCGTTGCGAATTGTGGATAGACGGTGGGCGATCGCAATGGTGGTGCGGTGCTGAGTGATGTTCTCTAGGGACTGCTGTATGGCGGCCTCTGTCTCGTTATCTACAGCGGAAGTCGCTTCATCCAAAATCAAAATCGGCGGGTCTTTGAGGATGGCACGGGCGATGGCAAGCCGCTGGCGTTGCCCCCCAGAGAGCTTTTGTCCCCGCTCCCCAACAATGGTGCCATAGCCCTGAGGCAGCCGCTCAATAAACGGATGAGCTGCGGCAATATGGGCCGCCCGGCGGATATCGGCGGATGTCGCATCCGGGCTGCCGTAGGCAATATTCTCGGCTACGGTGCCGTCAAACAGAAAAATATCTTGGCTGACCAAGCCAATAGACCGGCGCAGGGCCTGCAGCTGAATTTCAGCAATGTTGATGCCATCGAGGGTGATGCGCCCGCTGGCCAGCTCATAGAACCGCAGCAGCAGCTTCACCAGGGTGCTCTTGCCTGAGCCGGTAACGCCTACAACACCAATGGTGTGGCCTGCCGGAATTTTGAGAGATAGATCTTTAAATAGGGGAGTGCCATCGCCGTAGCTGAAGCTCACCGTTTCCAGCTGCAGCTCCCCGGCAACAGAGCCGGGATCGAGCTGGCGATAGCCAGACGCGATGGCAATGGGGGTGTTAAGTAAATCCAACACGCGGGTGGTAGAGGCCATAGCCCGTTGGTACTGGTCTAGAGTGTTGCCCAAAGCCGTTAGGGGCCAGAGCAATCGCTGGGTGAGGAAGACCAATACGCTATAGGTCCCTACCGCCAAGCTGCCGTTGGCTGCCGCTAGACCGCCAAAAAATAGCGTTGCGGTAAACCCCACCAAAATTACAATGCGGATCAAAGGGACAAATGCTGCACTGAGGGCGATGGCCTGCCGGTTGCTGACCCGATAGGCGTCGCTGTCGGTGCGCACTCGCTCTACTTCATAGGCTTCGGTGGTGAAGCTTTTAATGGTAGTAATGCCGCTGAGATTGTTGGCGAGGCGGCTGTTGAGCAGGCTCACCTTGTGCCTGACTTCGGCATAGCGGGGGGCAAGACGACGCTGGAAAACCAAAGATCCCCACAGAATGAAAGGCATGGGCAGCATAGACATCCAGGCCACGCTGGGAGCCATGACGAAGAAGGCGGTGCCCACCACGATCACGGTGGTAATGGTCTGGAGAATTTCGTTTGCGCCAACGTCCAAAAACCGTTCGAGCTGATTGATGTCGTCGTTGAGCACCGACAGTAGCCGCCCGGTGCTATTGTCCTCAAAAAACGACAGCTCCAAATTCTGAAGGTGGCCATAGGCTTCCAGTCTCAGGTCATGCTGAATTGTTTGGGCTAGGCCACGCCACAGCCGCGCATAGGCATATTCAAAGACAGATTCTAGACTCCAGACCAAGAGGGTCAATCCTGATAAGACCAAGAGCTGTGCTTCTATGGACTGCAGCCCCCAGGCCGCGAGGAAGGAATCCTCACCCTTGACGACGGTATCAACGGCCAGACCAATCAGGGCTGGCGGAGCCAAATCGAATACTTTATTGAGAACAGAGCAAACCGCCGCTAACCACAATTGGGAACGGTAGCGGCG
>JGI12210J13797_11303533_pt1 | contig 10259 bp, 9 predicted proteins | sample ElkSlonscriptome_3_FD_13797 | JGI IMG/M metagenome (IMG submission 13797) | reverse complement strand
GGCTTTTCCCGAATCGGCGGGGCCGAATAAAGAGCAGATACTTGCCGGTATCCTCCAACAAGGGAATCCGGTCCGTTCGGTCGCAATAATAATATCCCTCCGTAATTAGAGCGTGAAAATCACTGATGCCGTATGGGAATTTCATGGGCGATCTCCGGGGTTGTTTTTTTGAATATATCAGGGGGAATAAAGAATGAAAAGAAAAAACAAAGTCCCGATTCGCCGATGGGCTTTTGCATTTTGCTTGACAAGAATACCCGAATATGAACATTATGCTCACGCATCTAACGACCGGTCGGTAGAAAAGGTCGAACCGGGTGCGATTGCAGCTATTTTTATTTTGGTGAGGGAGTTTTCCATGCCGTCGGGCCACATGAAAGAGACCATCAAATCGGTCGCCATCGATCTGTTTTTTAAAAAAGGATATTTTGCCACCAGCATCAGCGACCTGGCCCGGGGAAGCGGCATTCAAAAGGCCAGCATCTATTACCATTATGCGAGCAAAGAGGAGTTGCTGTTTCATATCCTGGAAAACACCATGGATGATCTCACGGCGTGCCTCAACACCAACCTGGAAAATGTGGCCGGGGTGGAGGAGCGGATGCGGGCCGCCGTTCGCAGCCATGTTCGATTTCACTTGGAGCGTCAGAAGGAGAATTTCATCGCCAACAGCGAACTGCGGGGCCTCACTGCGGAACATTATCAGGACATCGTCCGAAAGAGAGACCGTTATGAGTGTGTTTTTCAGGAACTGATTCGAAAAGGGCGGGATGCGGGCGTGTTCGCCCCGGGGGATGTCAAAATTCTTTCTTATGCCATTCTGACCCTCTGCACCGCCGGGGCGACCTGGTTCAAACCCAATGGCCGGTTGACCATTGATAAAATCGCACTGATTTACGAGAATTTTATAATAAACGGCCTGAAAATGGGAATGAACAATCCAGAAATATCGAATTTGAAAAACGGCCGAACGCTTTCGCTCGAGGATAAAAAATACAATGTAAAATAAGCGGGATAGATTCTTTAAACGGGGTCAATTTTTGCCTTGACAAACCCGGTATTCCATGGGATAGCTGACGGACAATCACCTAACGACCGGTCGGTAAAAAGAATATATGCTTTAACTTTTTTTAAGGCCGCATTCTCGTTTTTTTCCATCCCGAAAGGAGGAGTAACGTGGATTTTGATCTTACCAAAGAACAGGAAATGATCCGCAAGGAGGTTCGAAAGTTCGCCCAGAGCGAAATCGCCCCGGTGGCCCAGGAGTTGGACGAGAAGGAGGAGTTCTCGGTCGACCTCACCAAGAAGATGGGTGAAATCGGCCTGTTCGGCATGTTTGTCCCCGAAGAATACGACGGCCAGGCGATGGATTATCTCTCCTACATCATCGCCGTGGAGGAGATCGCCCGAATCGACGGCTCCCAGGCGGCCACCATCGCTGCGGGAAATTCCCTGGGCATCGGACCGCTCCACTATTTCGGCACCGAAGCCCAGAAGAAAAAATACCTGCCGCCCCTTTGCCGGGGGGAAGCCCTGTGGGGGTTCGGCCTCACCGAACCCACGGCCGGTTCCGATGCCGGCGGCAGCAAGACCACCGCGGTGAAGGACGGCAATGAATGGGTGATCAACGGGTCCAAGATTTTCATCACCAATGCCGCCTGCGATATGTCCCTCGGGGTGACGGTTCAGGCCATCACCGGCACTCGGCCCAGCGGTAAACCGGAATACTCCTGTTTTATCGTGGAACACGGCACCCGCGGCTTCAAGACGGTGCCCATGCATAAGAAGATGATGTGGCGCTCTTCCAACACCGCCGAACTTTATTTCGATGATGTTCGGGTCCCGAAGGAGAACATCCTGGGCAACCAGGGGGACGGATTCCACCAGATGCTCAAGACCCTTGACGGCGGTCGCCTCTCCATCGGCGCCATGGGTCTCGGCGGCGCTCAAGGGGCCTATGAATTGGCCCTCAAATACGCCAAGCAGCGGGAGCAGTTCGGCCAGCCCATCAGCAAGTTCCAGGCGGTCGCCTTTAAACTGGCCGACTGCGCCATGGAAATCGAGTGCGCCCGAAATGTTCTGTACAAGGCTTGCTGGCTTCGCAGCCGGAACCGGCCCTTTGAGCTGTATGCGGCCATGGGCAAGCTCTACTGTTCCGAACTGATGGGCAGGGTGGTCAATCACGCGGTGCAGATTCACGGCGGATACGGCCTGATGAAAGACTACGATGTCGAGCGGTTTTACCGGGATCAAAAACTGTTGGACATCGGCGAGGGCACCTCGGAGGTCCAGCGGATCGTCATTTCCAGACACATCGGGTGTTAACACTCAACCATTCAGACGGGAGGAGACAATGAACGACAACCTGCTTCGCGTGGACACCGAAGAGCATATCGCCGTCCTGACCCTCAATCGGCCGGAGGTGATGAATTCTTTCAATTTCACTATGCTCAAGGCCCTCAAAGAACAGATCGATATCCTGCGGTTCGACCCGGATATACGGGTGGTGATCATCACCGGCTCGGGAGACCGTGCCTTCTGCGCCGGCGCCGACCTCAAGGAGCGGGCCACCCTGAGCCCCATTCAGGTCAAGCAGTTTATCTACACCATCCGCAATCTGTTCACCGATATCGAAGAACTGAACAAACCGGTCATCGCCGGGGTCAACGGCATCGCCCTGGGCGGCGGCACTGAACTGGCCCTGGCCTGCGACATTCGGATTGCGGCGGCTTCGGCGTCCATGGGGCTTACCGAAACCAAGCTGGCCATCATTCCCGGCGCCGGCGGCACCCAGCGGCTGCCTCGACTGGTGGGCAAAGGCAAGGCCAAAGAATTGATCTTTACCGGGCGACGGGTGAATGCGGAAGAGGCCGAAAAGATCGGGCTGGTGAACGCGGTCTGCACACCGGACCGGCTCCTGGAAGAATGCAAAAACATGGCCGCCATGATCTGCGAAAACGGACCCATTGCCGTGGAGCAGGCCAAATACGCCGTCAACCGAGGCATCGAAACCGACATTCATACCGGCCTGGCCATCGAATCCAACGCCTATTGGGTGACCATCCCCACCGAAGATCGGCTGGAGGGGCTTACGGCGTTTCGGGAAAAAAGAAAACCGAATTATCAGGGCAAATAACCGGAGAGGGGAAATGATATGAGCGGCAATCGTGCGTTTTGGGAACAAGAAGAAGAGAAGCTGGCCGAACGGGTCAATGAAGCCACCTGGCCCGGCGGACAGAAGGCGGTGGACCGGCTGGCCAAGCAGGGAAAAAAACCGGTGCGGGAGCTGGTAGAACTGCTGATCGACCCGGATACCGAGTTTTTCGAACTGAGCCGGATCGCCGGGTTCGGAATGAACTACCCCGGCGGCATCGACGACGTCCCCTGCGCCGGGGTGGTCACCGGCATCGGAAAGATTCAGGGAAACTGGACCATGATCTTCGGCAACGACAGCCGGGTCAAGGCCGGCACCTATTTCCCCATCACCCTGAAAAAGCATATGCGGGCCCAGGCCATCGCTGAGCGGTGCGGCCTCAATTGCGTCTACATCGCAGACTCGGGCGGGGCTTTTTTGCCCATGCAGGCCGAGGTTTTTCCCGATGACGGGGATTTCGGCTCCATGTTTTTCAACATGGCGCGAATGTCGGCCATGGGCCTCAAGCAGATCACTCTTTCCACCGGCGGAAACACCGCGGGCGGGGCCTATATCGTGTTTATGGCCTGTCAGTCGGTGATGATCGATCAGATGAGTTATTCCTTTCTCGGCGGACCGCCCCTGGTCAAGATGGCGACCGGGGAAGAGATTTCCGCCGAAGATCTGGGCGGCGCCCGGGTCCATACCCATATTTCCGGGGGGGCCGACCATTTCTGCGGAGACCAGGAAGAGGCGATCACCCGGGTTCGGGAGATTCTGGCCCTGGAAAAACCCCAGGAGCTTCAGGTCCACCGGTATGCCGAAACCCCGCCCACGGTGCCGGCGGAAACCCTTTACGACCTGATCCCCTCGGGTATTCACCAGGGCATCGACGGCCGCGCCATTTTAGAGGCCTTCTCCGACGACAGCTACTTCATCGAATACAAACGGGATTACGCCCCGGGCCGAGGGGACAACATCGTCGCCGGCAAGATTCGGATCAAGGGGATTCCGGTGGGCGTGATCGCCTCCAACGCGGTGGGGATCATCTTCGCGGAAGCGGCCCGCAAGGCCACCGAATGGATCGTCCGCTGCTCCCAGGAGAAAATTCCCCTGCTGTTTCTCCAGAACGCACCCGGTTTCATGGTGGGTTCGGAATCCGAGCACATGGGCATCGGCAAATACGGCGCCGATATGGTTCGGGCGGTCTCCTGCGCCCAGGTTCCCCGGATTCAACTGGTGGTCGGCCCCGACAACGGAGCGGCCAACTACGGTATGTGCGGCCGGGCCTACAGGCCCCATTTCCTCTTCACGACCATGCGGGCCCGCACCGGCGTCATGAGCGGGCGAAGCGCCGCCGGGGTGCTGCTCTCCATTGAAGAACGCAAGCGGGCGGCCAAGGGAAATCCCATGACCGAGGATGAAAAAGAGGCCTTTCGGCAGAAGATGATCGACAAGTATGACGGCGAGGCCCATCCCTTCTATTGCGGGGCCCGGATTCTGAATGACCGGGTGCTCAAGTTTTCGGAAATTCGAGACTGGCTGGCCATGGCCTTCGAGGTGAGCCTGCTCAAGCCCATCGGCGATCCCTCCTTCGGGAATTTTCGATTCTAAGGATCAGTGCCGGAGGGGAGGGGTTCGGTATCCTCTGTTCGGCCTCGAGTTTTTTTAAACATTTGTTTGAACAACTGAATACAGAAAAATGAAAGGAGTCATCGACCCATGACCGAATATGATTATTGGAAGATTTTCCCCAGAATGCCCCGAAAAGTGGTTATCGGCGACATCACCGTGCGGGACGGTTTTCAGCACGAGGAAAAATTCATCTCCACCGAAGCCAAAAAATTCTATCTTGAAGAATTGGTCTACGCCGGATGCCGGAACATCGAAGTGACCAATCTGGGCAATCCCTTTCTGATGCCCCAGTTCAGCGATGCGGAAGAGCTGCTGGCCCATGTGCGCAGCGACCGGTTCAAAAAAAGCTGCGCCAAACGGGGTATCAACCCCGAGGATGTCGTTTTTACCTGCATTACCATTCGGGAGGGTGCGGTGGACCGCGCCATCAAACTGAAGGAGAAGGGGGTGGGCCCGGACCGGGTCCTGATGATGGTCTCCACGGAAGAAGAGCACCATTTCGCCAACTCCGGCACCTCTTTGCCCGACTACTGGAAAGAGGCTGAACGATGTACACGGAAGTGCAATGACGCCGGTCTTCAGATGTGCGGCACCGTCTCCACCATCTGGGGCAGCCCCATCGGCGGCGCCACCGACCTTAAGGATGCGGTGGAATTCACCAAACGGTGGCTGGAAATCGGCGCCCACGATGTGGAGCATGCCGATCACGACGGCAGCGCCTCGGCCCCGGATGTGTATCGGTATTTTTCCATGATCCTGGATGAAATGCCCGACACCGATCTTCACATCGCCCACTTTCATGAAACCAAACGGGTCTCTTCGGCTTCGGTGCTGGCCACTTTGCAGGCCGGCATCACTCAGTTCGAGGCCACTCTGGGCGGGCTCGGAGGTCAGCCGGCCAATTTTCTGGACGACCGGCCGGTCAAGGGCACCGGCGAGTATTATTATGAAGACCCACGCTATGTGGGGCTGACCTGTCTGGAAGACCTGTTGGTCCAGGTGGATGAAATGGGCATCGAGCACGGCTATGACGTGGACCGGATTCTCTGGCTCGGCCGGCAGATGGAGCGGACCATGGGCCGGCGGCTGCGATCCGAGGCGGCCATCAACGGACGGACCCTGAAGGAGGGCCATCCTAAATTCGCCCGGCCGGGTCTGGCCAAACGGAAGCAGACGCTGGGCGAAGCCCCGGATCAGAATCTGCCCGAAGACTGGGGGGCCCGGGCGGTGCTTCCGGAATGATACCGCGCCGCCGGATAAAATCGGTTTTCAGGACCCGGCTTTATCTGATATAGGGTGTTCATCATTCTGATTTCCCTCGATTAACCGCTTTCGGGCGGGATTCGGCCATCGGGTCTCGCTCGGGGTCGAGGGACATCGGTACATGATTCGATATATAAAAAGAAAACGGAGACCACTATGGAACCAAAGGATCAAACGCCGCATATCAACGTGGATTACTTCGAGGACCTGACCGGCGATATTTATGAGCCGAGCCAGAAGGGGATCGAGGGGGAAATCGGCGATCGGATCAAATCCCTGAGGGAGCAAAAAGGGCTTTCGGTGGCGGATATGGCTCGGGCGACCGGCTTTAATGCGGAACTGCTTTCCCAGATCGAAAATCACGAGGTCTATCCCCAACTGGGAACGGTGATCAAGCTGTCCAAGTCCCTGGATGCCGCCTTCGGCCGGCTGCTTTCCGGGGCCGGGGAAAAACCCTATGCCATCACCCGAAAGAAGGACCGAAAGACGATTCACCGGTCCACCTCCCAGAAGGGGAAAAAACAGCTCTATTCCTACAAGGGGCTGGCCCCGGAAGTCGCCGGCCGGTCCATGGAACCGCTCATCGTTCAGCTGGAGGAGAGCGCCGAAAAAGAGATCTCTTCCCACGAAGGCGAAGAATTCATTTTCGTTCTCTTCGGAACCGTGGTGCTGGAGATCGCCGAAAAGAGCTTTGAGCTGGAGCCGGGCGACAGCGCCTATTACCTGTCCGGCACGCCGCACTGGATCACCTCCAAGCAGGGCAGCGCCACCATTCTGGCGGTAATCTACGAGGGATGACGGGGATTGCGCCATGCCTTTTGTGACGGTCGGGGCGGACAATATCCATTACGATCGCGGCGGGTCGGAGGAAGGCCCGGCACTGGTGCTGGTTCACGGGTCCGGAGGCGATCATTCCCATTGGCCGTCGGAGTTGAGAGATTTGGGCGAAGCCCGGGTATTCGCCCCGGATCTGCCCGGGCACGGTCGATCCGAGGGACGGGGACGGAAATCGGTGGAAGACTATGCCGATTTCATCGACGCCTTTGTCTCCGAACTGGGGCTTGGGGATGTGGTGCCGGTCGGCCATTCCTTGGGCGGCGCCGTCGTCCAGATCCTGGCCCTGCGTTCGCCGGTTTGGCTCTCCCGGATCATTCTGGTGGGAACCGGGGCCCGTCTTCGGGTCCATCCGGATATTCTGAAGGGGCTTCAGACCGCTCCCGAAGGCACACTGCGGACCATCTGCGACTGGTCCTTCGGCCCCGATGCACCCCGGTCGGCGGTGACCGCCGCCTACCAAAACTTTCTGAAGACCGACCCGGCCGTCATTCACGGCGATTATTCCGCATGCGACCGGTTCGACATCATGGACCGGGTGGGGGAAATTCCCCATCCGGCCCTGGTGGTGGTAGGCACCGCCGATCGAATGACCCCGGCCAAGTACGGTGAACATCTTCACCGGGGTTTATCCCGGTCCCGATTGGCCGTCATCGAGAACGGCGGGCACATGATGGGCCTGGAAAAACCCGAGGCCCTGGTCCGATGCATTTCGGATTTTCTGAATTCCGGCGATACGTGAAAATAAAACTATGAATAGATAGTCAGGGAGCGAAGGGAGAAGAGAATGGGTAAGAAGCTTTGGGGACCCTCGGAAGAACAGATCAAAAACAGCAATATGCATGGGTTCATGACCGGGGTGAACAAAAAATACGGAACCGATTTTGCGGAATACAATGCGCTCTGGGACTGGTCGGTGAACCATATTCCGGAATTCTGGGCCGAAATGTGGGATTACGCCGGTATTAAGGCATCCCAAGGCTTCGACGAGGTCATCGACGATGTAAACAAGATGCCCGGCACGAAATGGTTTTCCGGGGCGCAGCTCAATTTTGCGGAAAACCTGCTCAAGTTTCGGGATGACCGGCCCGCCATCGTTTTTCACGGAGAAGACCGGGTCACCCGCAGACTCTCCCATGCCGAACTCTACGACGAGGTGGCCCGAGTGGCCGCATCCCTCAAAGAGATGGGGATTCAGCCCGGAGATCGGGTGGTGGGGTTCATGCCCAACATGCCCGAGTCGATCATCGCCATGCTGGCCGCCGTGAGCCTCGGCGCCACCTGGTCATCCTGCTCCCCCGATTTCGGGGTCAAGGGGGTGCTGGACCGGTTCGGTCAGATTCGACCCCGGGTCCTGTTCACCGCCGACGGATATTTTTTCAAGGGCAAAAACCTCGACAGCCTGGAACGGATCGGGAATATCCTTCAGCAGATCGATTCGGTGGAAAAGGTGGTGGTGGTCCCCTATACCGAATCCGACCCGGACATCAGCGCCATCCCCAATGGGGTGATGTATGATCAGTTCAAATCTTCAAAATCGGGGCTGGAGATCGACTTTGTTCAGCTGCCGTTTGAGCATCCGCTGTACATCATGTATTCCTCGGGAACCACCGGGCTGCCCAAGTGCATGGTCCAGAGCGCCGGGGGCATCCTGATTCAGCAGATGAAAGAACACCTGCTTCATACCGACCTGAAGCGGACCGACAACATTTTCTATTTCACCACCTGCGGGTGGATGATGTGGAACTGGCTCACCTGCGCCCTTTCCGTCGGCGCCACGGTGATTTTGTTTGACGGAAATCCATTTCATCCCGGCCCCGAAGCCCTCTGGAAAATGGCCGAGGAGGAGAAGATCACCGTCTTCGGCACCAGCGCCGGGTATATCGCCGCCCTCATGAACTCCGGTCTGGAGCCGGCAAAGCAGTTCGATCTCTCCCCGCTCCGGGCCCTGCTGTCCACCGGGTCTCCGCTGTCGGTGGAAGGGTTTGAGTTCGTGTATGCATCCATCAAAAAAGACCTGCAGCTGGCCTCCATCTCCGGCGGCACCGACATCAACGGCTGTTTCGCTCTGGGCAATCCCACAGCGCCGGTCTATACCGGCGAACTTCAGTGCCGGGGCCTCGGCATGGCCGTGGAAGCCTTTAATGAAGACGGGGAGCCGGTCTATAACCAGCAGGGAGAACTGGTCTGCACCAAGCCGGCGCCCTCTATGCCGATCTATTTCTGGGATGATCCCGACGGCAAAAAATACCATGACGCCTACTTCGATGTGTATCCCGGGGTCTGGCGTCACGGAGATTTCATCGAAGTCAATGACCGGGGCGGGGTGACCATCTACGGCCGATCCGACGCCACCCTCAACCCGGGCGGGGTGCGCATCGGCACCGCCGAGATCTACCGCCAGGTAGAGCAGTTGGACGAGATCGAAGACAGTCTGGTCATCGGCCAGCCCTGGAAAAACGATGTGCGGGTGATTCTCTTCCTTAAAATGATGGCCGGGTATACCCTCACCGACGATCTCAAGGACAAGATTCGAAAAACCATTCGGGCCAACGCCTCGCCCCGGCATGTGCCGGCCAAAATCGTCGAGGTGCCGGATGTGCCCTATACCCTCAACATGAAAAAGGTGGAACTGGCGGTCAAAAAGGCGATTGCCGGCCAGAAAGTGCTCAACAAAGACGCCCTTCGCAATCCCGAGGTACTCGACTACTATGCAAGCCTTCCCGAGCTTCAGGAGGACTGAGAAATTTTTGACAGGCGCGCTCTGCGGTCCTATTTTCTTGAAGATAGGAGAAAATGAACCTTACCCGGAACGTGCCCGCCTGTGCGGGGAAACAAAAGGAGATTTTGAATGAACCGATCCGTCTGTCTGATGCTCTGTGCGTTTTTGCTGTTACCGGCCGGTTGTGCCACCATGTCCCCGGACCAGATCGACCGGCTTCCGGAATTCGATAAGGTCTATTATGTGGTATTTGAAGACAAACCGAAACTGGACACCGAAGATATTTACCTGAAAGGGATGAAAATCGGAAATATCATCTCTCAAAAAGAAGGTCCCGATGATCTTCATGTACTGAAAATTTCCATTCAGGAAAAATACGACGAGTTGATGATGGACAATGTCGCATTCCTGGTCTCCGACGGAAGGCTCGAGTACGAAACCATCGCCGACGAAGGCGATCCCCTGAATGAAGGCGCCAAACTGCTGGGCTTTCATGGAAGAACCGGCCTCTATTGGTTCAAGACCAAAAGCACCGTCAAAAGCGCCTCCAAGGCGGCTATGGAAAAGGCGGAGGAGCTCTATTATAAAACCGTAAAATAAAATTTGATTATTCTGCACTGGGGAGTAAATTGATGCAGAAAATTTATTAAATCTAACCCAAAAAACCGGTGT
>JGI12210J13797_10487134_pt1 | contig 10260 bp, 9 predicted proteins | sample ElkSlonscriptome_3_FD_13797 | JGI IMG/M metagenome (IMG submission 13797) | reverse complement strand
TCGTTCTCGAGGTCGAATCTCGTGTCTCGTTCTCGTGCTCGTTTTCGTGCTCGTCGGTCTCGGTCTCGATGGGGGGCGTTTCCTCTCGGCCTCCCCCAGGCTTGCCTCGTGCTCGCGCAGGTAAAGCCCGAGCTCGCTTCGCTCGTCGCCTGCGGCGAGGCTTGACCTGCACTGTGCGCGAGGCGGTGGGGGGGGCGAGGCCGAGAGGAAGCTTCTCGCGGTGGGAAGCGGCTCGGCTCCTGAAGGAGCTCGTCGGATGAATCATCATCAGAACGAAGTTGGAAGAGGTAGCGAGTACGGTTTCGGGTTCGAGCGGTTCGACGTCTACCGGCTCGCAGTGGAGGTGAATCGCTGGTTCGCTTCGGTGAAGCTGCCGTCAGGGCGGAGCCACCTGCGGGAACAAGGGATGCGCGCGGCGGATTCGGTCGTTTGCAACATCGCCGAAGGGATATCGAAAGGGCCTTCGGGGAGGGCCGGGCGCAACAGCCTGCGCATTGCCCTCGGCGAAGCGGGAGAGCTCTGCGCGGTACTCGACTGCGCGGTGGTTCCCGGCGGTGACGATGCCCAACGCAAGCTACGGCGCATCGGGGCCATGCTCGCGAAGATGACACAGTGAGCACCACGAGGAGGCTGCGCTACGGCGTGGCCTTCTCGGTCGCGTGCGCGTGCGCGTGCTCGTTCTCGTGCGCGATCTCGTTCTCGAGCTCGTGCTCGTGCTCGATCTCGCTAGGACCGGTTTCGTTTGCGGCGGCCATTGGTGGGCTTGCGGGTGATCTGCACGAGGTCGGCGGCGGCCAGGTCGGGTTGGGGTTCGGGGGCGTCCAGGGCTTCGATCACGATGTCGAAGGTGCCGTTGTCGAAGGGCTCGCCGGGGGCGGCGGCCTTGGGGATCAGGCGCTCGCGCTGACCCTGCTTCTCGAAGTGGCGCGCTCGATAGTGGCAGTAGGGGTTGTTGCCGCGGCGGCCGAGGATGGCCTGGGCGGTGAAGCTGCAGCCGCCGCGGCAGGGCTCCTTGAAGGGGCACGTGGCGCAGAAACCCCAGAGCTCGTCTAGCCCGCGGTCCCGGCTGAAGCGAAGCTCCGGGGTCTCGTCCCAGATGGGCTTCAGCTTCTGGTCACGGAGGTTGCCGCCGACGTAGTGGCGCGTTTGGAGCGAGGGACAGCCCTTTACGGCGCCATCGGACTCGATGCCCATCACGAAGCGGCCGGCCTGGCAGCCCTGCCAGTGGTCTTTCTCGCGATCGGGCCGGGGCGAACGCAGCAACGTCTCTTCCGGGCCGAAATAGCCCAGGTTGTTGCCGGGCAGCATGATCATGTCCCGCTCGAGCGCCTTTCGCTTGAGCGCCGCGAGGCGAGGCACGATGCCCAGGAGATCGTAGGGCTGAAGCGTCATCTCGGTGCGGTCGGCGGCGCGGCCGAGGGGGGTGGTGAGCTGCACCTGCCACGTGACCACGCCTTCCTCGAGAAAGGTCTCGAAGAGGGGCTCGAGGTCTTGGTGGTTGAGGCGGTTGATGTTGGTGTTGGCGCCGACGATGAGCCCCGCCTCGCGACAGTGGCGCAACGCGGCGAGCGCGGCATCGAAGCTGCCATTCAGGGCGCGCATGCGGTCGTGTCGCTCGCGCATGCCGTCGATGGAGACGCTGACGCGGCTCAGCCCCGCGTCCTTCATCTGCTGCGCGAGGTCCGCGGTGACGCCCCGTCCGCCGGTCGTCATCACCGCCGTGATCCCTTCGTCGTCGAGGGCGCGGACCACGTCGAGGAAGCCGTCGTAGAGGTAGGCTTCGCCGCCGATGAGGACCACCTCGCGGGCGCCCATCTCGGCCAGCTGCTTCACTACGTCGAGCGCCTCATCGACGCCCAGCTCGTCGGGGCGAGCGTGTCCGGCCCGCGAGCCGCAATGGGTGCAGTGGAGATCGCACTTCAGGGTCAGCTCCCACACCACGTAAACGGGGCGTGGTTGCTGATTGGGTGCGAGGCGGAGGCGACGGCCGGCCATCGCGTCAGGGTACCGCACCCGGCTCGAAGACCACCTGGAGCTGAAACTCCCCGCCGCCTGCGAGGGATTCGACCGCGATCGTGGTCTCTCGTAGCGAGTCTACCTCGAGCTCGAGACGGTTACCGTCGTTGCCCCCGGCACACACGGCGTCTTGGTCGGTGAAGTCATCACACTGGTCGGCGGTCCAGATGGTGTGACGGTCGGCCTCGACGAGGACCGTGAGGGTCCCGGCCTGGCCGCGGACCGGGCCTGGGTCGAGGGTGAAGATGCGCTCCGGGGTAGGATTGGTGGGTCCCGTGCAGCGACTGAACGCGTCGTAGGAGAATTCGGTGGTGCCGCTGACGAAGGCGGTGTGATTCTCGCCGTTGGGACTCAGCTCCATGGCGAGGGTCTCGGTGACGCCGCAGGCGACGTTGGGGCTCACTTTGCCCTCGGGGATCGGACCGAGGCCGTCGTCGTCACCGTAGTAGCCGCCTCCGTAGCAGGCCATCAGGGTCATCGCCGCCGCGCCGGCGACGGCGACCTTCGTGACGGCCTTGGCGACATCCGTCACCCCGGGGGACGAAGAGCCGTGGTCCACAGCGTGGTCGCAGTGGGGGCAGGCGGACAGGTCGGCAGGGATGAGGCCTTGGCAATGGTGGCAGCTATCGAAGTACATGACGCTCTTGGAGCCCAAGTATATCCAAGAGCCGTGCCCACCTCGTAGACCCATGAAATTAGGCGCCGGGTAGGTCTCGGGGCGCCGGTGTGGTCGCCCCGAGCAGGACAGTACTGTCAGGGTTCGCCGATGCGCTTGTTGACCGCCTCGGGCAAGTCGATGCGCTCGTGCACGTCGCTGTAGACGATCGGCATGATCCGCTCGCGGGTGGTGAAGTCGTGCGGGAACCCCATTTCGATGGCGCTCGCCTCGCTGAGCTTCTTCAGGTGCTCGGGGGCCAGCTCCCAGTCGAGGGCATTCATCAGGTCTTCGACCTGGCTCACCTTGCGCGCGCCCACGATGGGCACGATGTCGTGGGGGCTGCTGGCGCACCCAGTTGACGGCGACCTGGGCGGACGGCTTGCCGACCTCGTCGGCGATGGCGTCGACGAGCCGCGCGATCTCGAGGTTGCGTTCGGTGAGGCGTCCCTCGTTGCCGCCCGCGCGCTTGGTGTCGGTCGGGGTCGCGTTGCGGGTGTACTTGCCGGTGAGCACGCCCCCAGCGATGGGGGCCCAGGGGGTGACGGTGAGACCGAAGGCATCGGCCATGGGCAAGAGCTCACGCTCGACGGTGCGCTCGATGAGGCTGTACTCCACCTGCAGGGCGACGAAGGGCGACCAGCCGCGCAGCTCGGCCAAGGTGTTCGTCTGCGCGCAGACCCAGGCCGGAGCATCGCTGATCCCCACGTAGAGCACCTTGCCCTGGCGCACGAGGTCGTCGAGGCCGCGCATCACTTCCTCGGGGGTGCTGGTGAAGTCCCACGCGTGGACCCAGAGCAGGTCGATGTAGTCGGTCTCGAGTCGCTCGAGGCTCTTGTGCACCGCGCGCATCATGTTCTTGCGCGAGTTGCCGGCCCCATTGGGATCGCCGGGGTCGGTGGCCAGGGTGTACTTGGTGGCGAGAACCCAGCGGTCGCGGTTCTCCTTCATGATCTTGGCGCAGAAGCGCTCGGTCTCCCCCTCGTGGTACTTGTTCGCCGTGTCGAGGAAGTTGCCGCCGCGCTCGGCGTAGGCGGCCGCCACCCGGAGGCTCTCGTCTTCGTCGGCGCCGAAGCCCCAGTTGTTGCCGAAGCTCATCGTGCCGAGGCACAGCTCGGAGATCTTAAGGCCGCTCTTGCCCAGGAATCGGTAACGCATCGTCGCTCCTCCTTCTCGCTCGTCTTAGGGACGCGCAGGGTGAAGGCGCGAGCCGCCGGCGACAATCCGCCGGATGGGCAGTCTCCGGTCGATCGTTCACGCCCTTCCGCGGCTGTTGCCGGTGACGATGCCGCCTGCGATCAGATGGGCGAGGCGGAGGGGTTCGGGAACGCGGCCGTGCGTGGTGGTGGCGGCGAGCAGATGGCCGGCCTGGTTCAGGGTCAAACCGACCCGCTGGACGTAGACGCCACGGAGGGGATCCATCGGGCCCGCCGCCTGAATGAGCTGCCACTTGCGCGGCCACCCGGGCACGTTCTGCACGAGGTAATCCTTCATCGCGGGGAGGCGTGGCTTGCGTCGCGCCACCACGAGCACGGGGCGGTCGAGCTCACGGTGGAGGCGGTGGATGTCGACCACGTTGAAGCCGCCCACCGCGATCCCCTGCAGCAAGACGGCGCGCACGTGGGCCGCGAACTGTGAGCGCCGCAGGACCTCGATCATGACGTCGGTGCTGTTGCGGCCGTCACGTCGGATCTTGCCCGAGACGATCCCGTCGCAACGGGTGCGCGCGCAGACCACCCCTACCAGGAGTACGTCGCCGCGGTGCTCGGGGGCGAAGGGCCCGTCGTCGAAGCCGATGACGTTGGAGATGGGTCCAGCCACGCCTCGCCCTTATACGCCCGCGGCGCCCGTGCTACCCGCAGGGCCATGCAGACCGAAGAGCTGGGCGGCCTCACCGTCCGCTGGTTTCAGGTGGAGGGCGACGCCGACGAGGCGCCCACGGTGGTGCTCATGCACGGCTTCGGGGCCCCGGGCACCGACTTGGTTCCCCTCGGCCAAGCCATCCAGGCTCCGCCGGGGACCCGCTTCGTCTTTCCCGAGGCGCCGCTGTTGCTTCCGCCGGAGATCGGCGGGGGCGTGGGCCGTGCGTGGTGGATGATCGACATCGTCAAGCTCCAGGTCGGCCTCATGACCGGCCAGACCCGCGCCCTCATGGACGAGGATCCCGAGGGCCTGCCCGAGGCGCGGGAGAGGGTGGTGGCGATGCTCGACGCTTTCGAGGCCAAGCACGGCCTCGACCGGAGCCGTCTCGTGCTCGGCGGCTTCTCGCAGGGCTCGATGCTCGCGACCGACGTCGTCCTGGAGACCGAGCTCGAGCTTTCGTCGCTGGTGGTGATGAGCGGCACCTTCCTCGCTGCGAAGCGATGGCGCCCCAAGCTGGTGGCACGAAAGGGCCTTCCCGTGCTGCAGAGCCATGGCCGCGATGATCCCATCCTTCCGTACGCCATCGCAGAAGAACTCCGCGACGCCATGACCGAGGCGAGGATGGACGTGAGCTTCATCCCGTTCGGCGGGGGCCACGGCATTCCGCCCGAGGTGCTCGAGCAGCTGGGTCGTCGCCTCCGGGGCTGAAGCGGCCTTCAGTCTTCGGGGCCGACGAGGAACCGAAGGAAGGCCTGGGCGGTTACCTTCCTCGAGCACGCCCCGCAGATGGGTGGCTCCTCGAACCGATAGTCCTGGTCGCGGACCCACATGAACAGGCCGCTGCTGGCGTCGTCGCCGACGGGCTGGCTGCAAACGTCGCAGCTTCGGGCCTTCTCTGCGTCGGTGAGCATCGTGCCCTCACGCAGAGACATCATGGCGATGTCGTCGATCGCGAAGCTGTGGACGGGGGGGGCGAGCGGACGTGTGCTCACCGGCGCGTCGAGGTCGCGATCGTCGGCCTTGGTCCCCCCGGCTTCATCGGCCCGTTGATGGCGCTCCATTGCTGGGCTTCTTACAACATCAGCCCGCGTTGCGCACACCCGCGTGACCATGGCGTGGGCGATTTCTGCCCCCACCAAGGCCCAGGAATTTCAAAAACTTAGACGTTCCTTCGACACCTTCGGAGGCAAGCAAGCCGGTATCTACTCGGCTGCTTCCTCGACGTCGCTCGGGCGCTTGTCGTCGAGGCCGCAGGACGTCGCCAGGAGCTCGGCGATGTCGAGCTGCTTGATCTCGTCTTCCTTGTTCTGCGCCTTGAGCCCGTCGGTGAGCATCGTGGTGCAGAACGGGCAGCTCGAGGCGATGGTCTCGGCTCCGGTGCCCACGAGCTGGAGAGAACGTCGGACGCTCATGCGGTCCTTGTTCTGCTCCTCCATGAACATCTGCATGCCGCCGGCGCCGCAACACAGTCCCTTGCTACGGCTGGCCTGCTCGACCTCCAGGAGCTTCAGCCCCGGGATGGCCTTGAGCACGTTGCGCGGCTGCTCGTAGACGTCGTTGTAGCGACCCAGGTAGCAGCTGTCGTGGAAGACGACCTTCTCGTCGACCTCGGTCTTGGGCTTCAGCTTTCCGGAGGCCACCAGCTCGTTCAGGAACACGCTGTGGTGCACGACCTCGAACTTCGCCCCGAAGTCGGGGTACTCGTTGGCCAGGGTGTTGAAACAATGCGGGCAGGCCGTGATGATCTTCTTGATCCCGCCCTGCTCTTTGTAGCCATTGAGAACCTCGGTGTTGCCTTCGGCGAGCGACGCGAAGAGGAACTCGTTGCCGGCGCGGCGCGCGGGGTCTCCGGTGCAAGACTCCTCCTCACCCAGGAGAGCGAAGTCGACCTTGGCCGCCTGAAGCAGTCGCGCGACGGCGCGCGCGATCTTTTTGGCGCGGTCGTCGTAGCTGGCGGCGCAGCCGACCCAGTACAGGACCTCGGCGTCGGGCTTGTCGGCCATCGTCGGGATGTCGAGACCGTCGGACCACGCGCCCCGGTCCATGCGTGACATGTTCCAGGGGTTGCCGTTGGTCTCCATCCCGTCGAAGGGCCCCTGGAGCTCGGCCGGCATCTCGCCCTTGATGAGCACGAGGTTGCGGCGCATGTCGACGATCTTGTCGACGTAGCTGATCATCACGGGGCACTGCTCTTCGCAGGCCCGACAGGTCGTGCAGGCCCAGAGGACGTCGGGGTGAATCACGTCCCCCACGAGGCGGAAGGGCTCCTCCTCGTCTTGGTCCTCGTCCTCGTCCTCGTTCGCCGCGGGCTCGGGGTGGCCGCCGCCGATGAGCTCCTCCTGGCGACCGTAGAGGTGATCGCGGAGATCGACCGTGAGCTGCTTGGGGCTGAGGATCTTACCCGTGCGGTGGGCGGGGCAGTGGTCGGAGCAGCGCCCGCACTCGGTGCAGGTATAAAAATCGAGGATCGCCTTCCAGCTGAAGTCCTCGATGCGACCGATTCCGACCGGCTTGTCGGCGAGCTCGTTCTCCTCCTCGGCCTCGAACGCCGACTCCACCCGCTCCATGATGGTCTCGGTACCGCCCGCGTAGGCGAGGCGTCCGCTGGGGTCGAGATTGCGGAGGAAGACGTTGGGGATCGCCGTGATGACGTGGAAGTGCTTCGAGAGGGGAAGCAGGTTGAGGAAGACCATCACCAGGGTGGCGTGGGTCCAGAAGCCGAAGTGGGCGATGCCGACCAACAGCTCGGGCGGCAGGCCCTGGAGGAGGAGCGCGAAGATGGAGCCACCCGGCGCGTGGCCGACGAACGAGACGGCGTCGGCGGCGGCGAGCGGCTTGGCTCCGAGGTGGGCGACGACGGTGGTGACCTGGTCACACAGGTCGACGCTGGCGCCGGGGGCACACACGGGCACCGCGTACTTCTGGTGCAGGGCGATGGCCGCCCCGTCGTACGCCATGTCGGAGAGCATCATCGTCAGGATGATGGCGAGGATGAGCACCGCCTCGCTCGACTTGGTCATCCGCGCTTCCTGCTTGTAAACGCGCAGGTAGAGGAAGACGAGTGCGCCCCCGATGACGAGGAAGGCCACGAGGTCCTTCGCGAAGTCGTAGATGTGGCCGAGGGGCAGGCCCATGAAGCCCTCGGGCCCGAGGATGAACAGGTTGAACGTCGGGTCGAAGCCGCGTCCCCAGAGGATGAGGGTGCGGAGCAGCAGGACCATGAAGCCGCCGAAGATGAAGCGGTGCGCCCAGCCTGCGCTCTTGTAGTTCGGCATCCTCTTCTGGAGGAAGGCGAACTCGACCACGCTCTCGACCCGATCCTTGAGCCGGTCGAAGGGGGCGGCGGGGCGACCCACCGTCATCAACTGCGCACGCTTGGCCGCGGTCACGAGGAAGACCGCGGTCAGGCCGAGCAGCATCACCGCCATGAAAGCTGGACCCATGCTTCTCCTTTTGGGCGCTCCTGGGGGATGAGATGGCCGAGGGAGATGCCCTTGGCCGGAGGAACGCGCCTTTTGTCAGCGTCTTACGAGCAGATACGACGTCCGTCAATCTCGGGAGGTCGGGGACTTGGCGCCGGTTGACGCAACGCGTTGAATTCCTTCGCGTGCGAATGGAACAAAGTTACGCTGCAACCCGCACGACATTCACGACGGAAACCCAGAGCGAACTCAGCGTCGTGATTCGGGGGCTCAGCGGACGGCTTGGAGGGTGAGCCCGTGGATCGAGAAGGTCGCGTCGGCGATCGTGCTGTCGAGCTGGACGGGGATGTAGAGCACCCCGCCGTCGGCGTGGTCGTAGCCGTAGAAGGTCCCGCTTCGGGCGACGGTCTGCCCGTCGATGGTGACGTCGACCTCCACGTCTTCGATGCCCTCGGCCTCGTAGCGGAGGGTGAGGTCGGACAGCCAGCTCGTGCTGCCATCCGGGTGGATTTTCAATCGAGCGTAGCGCTTGTTCTGCGGGGGCAGCAGCCGCTTGGCCATGCCCAGGTTCGCGGGGTTGGTGAACTGCGACTGCGCGAAGAGCTGCTGCCAGACGTAGTCCGAGACCCATTCGGGTCCGCAGTAGCTCATGAAGTCGCGCCGCTCGCCGGTGGGGTCGTAGAGCGCGCCCGAGCTCGGCGAGTAACCCCAGGTCCCGAGGGTAGCCTCCTCCTCCACGCGTGGCCATTCATCGTCGGCGCCATCGGCTCCGCATCCGGGCGAGTGCGGGCGCCCGTGCTCGTGACCCACCTCGTGGATGGCGGTGTTGACGGAGCCCCCGCCCGTGGTGCCGAGGCCCACGCCCACGCGGCTATCGGGGCTTCCTCCGAGCGAGGCGAGCCCGGCGATGCCGTCGGTGCCGTCGGGATCGAAGATCCCGTAAAAGTACTCGTAGGGCTGGGCGTTGGCGCTCTGACGGTACTCCCGCAAGGCGTCGAGCAGCTGCGAGAATCCGCCCGACGTCTGCGCGGGGATGTCGGTTGGCCAGGGCTCGTCGACGGTGATGATGACCTCGGGGATGGGGTACATCTCCTCGAAGGCCGTCTTGTAGCGCGCGAGCTGTGCCTCACTGATGTCGGGGAGCCGGCCCGAGCCGTCGGCGTTGTACTGGATGGGGACGAGGCGGAGGTGCAGCGGGCCCACGGTCTGAACGCGCAGGCGCGCCGGCGTGTCGTCGGGGGCGGGGAAGGCGGCGGCATCGTTGTCGCCCGAGGCCTCCTCGCGGTCCTGCAGGATCTCCACCCGGAACTCGGTGTTGGGGAGCATGCGCTCGGCCGGGATGACCACGTTGATGGTGCTCCCGAGGGTGCCCTCGGCGCTCTGGGGCCCGATGGGGGTGGTGATCTCGATGGGCTCCTGCTCCGCTTCGGGATCGTCGGCGGGCGGCATCCAGTCGGTCGACTCGAGGTGCACCCGCACCGTGACTGACTTGGGATCGTTCGTGCCGTCGGTTCGCTCGTAGAAGACGCGGAGCAGACCCTTGCGGTTGGCCACCATCGGGATGTCCGAGTCGACCACCGCGCCGTCTTCCATGAGCTGCGTCTTGAGCGCCTGATACATGGCGAGCCCGGTCAGCTCGACCCCGTCGGCCAAGACCAATGGGTCGGCCGCGGGGCCGACGGCGCCGGGGGCGACGTCGAGGTCGCCCACCCCAGTGAACGTGTTGCATGCGGTGGTCACGGTGCCCACCGCGATCACCCCGAAGGTCATTATCGAAAAGCGCTTCATCACCGTCTCGAGCGGGGGGATCATACCAGCTTCAGTACTGTCTACGGTACGCACCGCAACTGGTTTCGTGCCCGTTCGCCGGACGAGGGCTACACTGTGAGGCAGCGTGCGACACTCGCTTTTGCCCCTAACCTTGGCGTTGTCGACGGCCCTCGTCGTCGCGGGCTGTGACGTCACGGCAAAAAACTGCGCCAGGGGCGGACTCGACGCCTGCGCGCGGGCCTGCGCCCGAGGCCATGGTGAAGCCTCGGCGGAGGGGTGCGAGCGGCTCGGTCAGGGACACCTCGATGGTGACGGTGTCACCGCTGATCCCGGACGCGCGAGCCAGCTCTTCGCGCTCGCATGCGAGGCGGGCCGCACGTCCTCCTGTGTCGCCCTCGCCGAACTCTACCGCACCGGCGAAGGGGTAGTGCAAGACCTCGACCATGCCTTTGCGCTGTACGGCGAGGCGTGCGCTGCGGGGGAGCCACGAGGATGCGCCGGCCGGGGTGAGATGCATCGACGGGGCGAGGCGAC
>JGI12210J13797_10317400_pt1 | contig 10260 bp, 8 predicted proteins | sample ElkSlonscriptome_3_FD_13797 | JGI IMG/M metagenome (IMG submission 13797) | reverse complement strand
CTCTGGCTCTGTTCTACCACGGCCTGCTCAACCTCGGCCCCGACTACCGACGGAAGATCTCCAGGACGGCATCCTCGACAACTTCGCTCCGTGCGGGTCGCAGACTGTCGACGGCGCCCGCACACACGGTCTCGCGGAGTGTGGTCGAGCTCGGTGACCCGCAGACGGGCCGGTTGCGAGGGTCGAACCCGAACCCACGCACGCCGAGGCCGTCACGACCGGTCGCGGTCGCGTCGCTCAGGCGGCGAAGTCCAATTCCAGCTGGCCGGGTAGAGCAGGCCTCGGCCGGGGCGGCGGTCGAGGTCCGAGTCCAACCGCGGCCAAGGCCCGCGCGATGTCGTGGGGTTCCTTTGCGATCTTGACCAGCTTCATCGGCCCCCGGCAGCGCGGGCAGACCATGAGCAACACACGGTACCGACGAGGTCGGTGTTGATGGTTGAACACGATGACGGGCCGCAGCTGGCCTGGCTGGTCAAGAACTTGCGCAAGGCTCGAGCCTTGACCCAGGAGGACCTCGCGGAGCGCTCAAAGCTGGCCTCGGACACCATCCGCCGGCTTGAGCACGGCGAGTTTTCCCCGAGCTTAAAGACCCTGCGGAAGCTGTGCGCTGGCCTTAGTTTGTCGCTGAGTGGACTGTTTGTGTCGCTCGAACTCGGAGATATGCGCGAAGCTGACATCGACGAACTCGTGAACTCGTAACTCTTCTCCGCAGTCGTCCTGACTATCCAATCCTGCCTCTCCTCGTCTTGACTCGGGCTTGGCCGAAGGCCAGCAGTCCCAACCCACGCTAGCTCCACCGACTCCCGTCGTCTACGCTCCCGACCGCGGGCCGACTCCACTCGGTTCCCCTACAAGCCAGGCCGACGGCCCGGGGGCCCACACCGTCCCCTCCGAATACTGGTGTCACGCCTCTCACGGGCGCCGTCACGTCTCTCCGAGAACGGAGTTCATGAGCCTCTACTGTGGCTTCTGAGGCCGAAAGCTGAGTCACGCCTTTGTTCGTCGCGTCCATACCTCCGAGCCCCACCATCCCTTAGGCTGTTCAGGCGGTAGGGCATACGACCCAACCGCGATCACCTCAGCAGGAAGTAACAAATGCCACGACGAATCTCGAAGTCCCAACTCAATGCCAAGCTCTCTCGCGCCAAGTCGCAAATCCGGCAGGCCGAAGCGAAGTATCGTCGAGCCCAGACCAAGCTCAAGTCTGACCTTCGCCGACTGGAGCACCAGCACCGCCGCGCTCAGCGAAGCCTGCAGCAACTCGGGGCTGCCATCCAAGCGGCTCGTGCAGGCTCGCGGGTGACCATCTACCTTCACGAGTGGCACACGTTCACTGCGACCGAGCGACAGCAACTCAGTCATCAGGCGCGTACTCAGGACATTGATGTTCAACTAGTCGACGACGACTAACTTGCGGGCCCTGAACGTAGGAGCAGTTCTGTCTAGGGCGGCATCGGTATATCCCGGTGCCGCCTGCCTCATGGTAGGTTCCATAGGACGCGGCCAGTGACACAGCACCACAAGATCGTATCCCTCACTGTCAACGGGGGGTTCCTTCAGGGAGCCCACTTCGACTTTTCGGATGGCCTCAACTGCATCATCGGCGGACGCGGAACTGGGAAGACAACGGCGCTGGAGTTCATCCGCCATGCTCTCGACAGGCTTCCTCACAAGTCAGATGACAAGAGTCGGCACCAGCAGATAAACCAAATCATCAAACACAACCTACTCCATGGAACCGTCGAGCTTCACCTTGAGACAAAAGATGGCACACAGTACACGGTAAGCCGCGCCTCAGACGGGCCGCCGACGATCATCGGGGCGGACGGCTCTCCTGTCAATTTCGATCTCCGCAAAGATACGATATTCGGTGTCGAGATATATAGCCAGAGCGAGATCGAGGACATCGCCAACACCTCACGGTTTCAGCTCGATCTAATTGACAAATTTACCGACGGCGACCTGGCGCTCGTCAAGCAAGATATCCAGAAAGCAAGTGTAGATCTAGAGCGCAACGGCCGTCTTATGCTGGAGAATTCACAGCGACGTGTCAGCCTCCGGGAGAAGCTCCGTGAGATGCCTGACCTGCAAGAGCGATTGCGCTCCCTTAGTTCATCAGCCCAGGGTCAACAATCTTCCCTGTTAGAGGACGCTCATCGTCAGAACCGCTCGCGCCTGCGAGAGCGGGCCGCCGTTGCAGACCTAGTCCAAGCGCATGACGTCGCAACGAAGAAGATACAAGATTTCTCCACGTCACTGGAGTCACTTGTGTCACGGGCGCACAAGATCGAAGAAGACATGCTGAGTAATGCCGCGACAGTACACTCAGCTCTAGAAATCTCCAAGGCCTCCCTAGAACGCGCAACAGCATCGCTCCGTGAGGCTGCTGAGAACTTCACCTCATCCGCATCGCTACTCGTCGAGCACCAGACCCAACTCGAGGAGATTCAAGCTGGGCCAGAAAGAGCCTATCAAGAACTGCTCGCAAAGCACGAACGAGCCCAGAAGCAGGGGGCGGAGCGTGTCCGCATTGAAAAACAACTGGTCCAGCTTGAGCGTGTCGCAAAGGAATTGGAAGAGGCAGACGAGCAATGTGCCGCCCTGCTCTCCACACGTCTGAAAGTTCGTAATAAGCTCAGCCAACTACGGGATCAGCGGTTCGCCTGCCGAGCAAAGGCTGCATCCTATCTAAACTCAAGGCTCAATCCGACCATCCAGGTCACGCTGAGGGAAAAAGGGAACAAGCGCGACTACCTCGAGGCAGTGCGGGCCGCGATGAAGGGGGGCGGTTTCCACTACACGAACGTATCTGCTAGCCTAGTCGAGAGGGTTCCGCCTGAGGAACTCGCGCGGATTGTTCACGAGCGAGATGTATCAACGCTCGCACGAGACCTCGACCTTGAACCGGACCGAGCTGAGCGCATCATCGCTCAGCTTGCGACTGGCCATCACATGCACCGTATCGAAACCGTCGAACTACATGACGAGCCATCCATCAAGCTGCATGATGGCGAGTACAAAGACTCCAGTCGCTTGTCGACCGGTCAGAAGTGCACGGTTATATTGCCAATATTGCTTCTCGATAGTGACCGAGTTCTCTTGATTGATCAGCCTGAGGACAATCTGGACAACGCGTTTATCTTCAAGACCGTGGTCAAAGCGCTACGCGGATGCGAGGGGGTCAGGCAGATGATCTTCATCACTCACAATCCCAATATACCGGTTCTGGGGGACGCAGCCCGGGTGTTTTGTCTGCACTCAACGGGTAAGGCGGCGGCGATCACAAGCCGAGGAAACGTTGATGAGGTTGCCGCCGACTTGATCAGGGTACTTGAGGGGGGGCGTGATGCGTTTGAGGCTCGCCGGGAGCGCTATGGCGCCCTTCCACCACAGCGACTGCTTGATGAGAGGAGTCGCTCTGGTGAGTTCTGACCACGACGACACATCCAGTTGGTTGCGGGCACTGGCCGAGCGCCTGGACAGCGACCGAATCAGCGAAGAGGAGGAGCACACCCTAGGTCCGCAAGTGTTTGGACATGTCTCGAATGGGGACTGGCGGATTCGAAGGCTGGTCGCTACCGTTCTGGGAGAACTTCGCTACACAGACCCGACGAGGATCGAGATTGCTCTTGCCTCACTCTGCAAGGATACGAATTCATATGTGTCTGAGGCTGCAGCGCGGTCATCCGCACGACGGAAGTCGTCGCGCAGCACCGTTGTGCCAGCGACTCAGAGTCCAGTGGAGTCACAGGGAGAACAGCTTTATGAAGAGGTTGCAAAACGAATAGAAAGGATCGGAGTTGAGCAGATCAGCGCTCGCCAAATCTATGATATCGCCTCCGACTTCGGCAATCGCGCCTATGCTGAACTTGCAGCTGATACAGCTCATGAGTTCCGGAGTTTGATGACGCCACTGGAGGGGGGGCTCGTGCTGATGCGTCGGCGAATGCAGGAAGGTCAGGCCCCGACGCAAACGCAGATTACGAGCCTGTTTGAGTCGCTTGACTTAATGAAGAACCTCGTCGAAGACCTGCAGGTCTATGGAGCATATCAGATTGGGCCATTCGAGCGGCACGATATTTCAACAGTGCTGGAGGAGGCGGTGAGTCTGTCGCGCGCGCGCTCAAACTCACAGGCTTGCGTTAGCTTTGACTACGATGATGAAATTGGCGTGACGACTGTTAATGTGGTGCGGAAGCGGGTGCTGCGGTCGTTTGTCAATGTGTTCACAAACTCGTTTCAGGCAATGGCGAAAGGGGGTGAGCTGCGCGTGTCTGTGGGGGTGGACGAGTCTATGTCGATGGTTCTTATCGCCATCTCTGATACCGGTGGGGGAATGACTGAAAGGCAGGTAAGGCAGGCTCTGCGGCGTTTTGGGAGCACCCGGAAAGATGAGGGGGGGACTGGGTTGGGGATTCCGATAGCAAAGAAAATTATCGAGGAAGATCACCTCGGATCATTTTTCATTGAATCGATAAAGGGAGTGGGGACAACGGTTCGGATTTCTCTTCCTGTTGACGGCCAGGATGTCACAAGTGGCTGAATCTAATCATATACTGGTTGTCGAGGATGAAAAGAGGATCAGGAGCCTGCTTGCGGATCTTCTTGAAGACTATGTTCTCACATTCGCTCGAGATCAGCGTGATGCTTGGGCGCAACTGCATGTCGGGGAGTTCGACCTGGTCCTGCTGGACTTGAAGTTACCTCGAGATACAGAGGATATGGCAGCTGAGCGCCGGGTTGGACTGGATGTGCTCCGTGTCATCCGGCAAAGTCACACGATGGAGAAAACCCATCGCCATCGCGTTCCTGTCATAGCGATGACCGCCTATGGCGACGAAGACGTGGTTGCGGAAATGTACTCTGAATTCGGCCTCTCTTTTTATATTCGTAAGCCGTTTGGACGAGGTCGAGAGCTTGAGAATAAGATCGAGCGCGCGCTCAAGGGCGAAGGGGCGGGGCTTCCCTGTTCGGCTACGGATCCGGTTGCTGTTGCGATTCGACCCCGCCCACGGCGCGCTCAGATTGGGGGCTACTTCTGTACTGACTCTGAGTATGATCTAATCGCACGCCTGGCTAGCGAGTGGCCCGACGGAGACGGGATCGACAGTCGGACTCTCGCCAGGGAACTCGGGGTGAGCGACGAGAACTTTCGAAAGCGGGTCCAAAGGCTTAGGGACCGCATTAAGAACCACTATGCAGAAAAAGGCTACGAATTGGACACACAGGACATACTTGAGTCTAGGTCATGGCATGGCTTTCGACTCAGTCGCGACAACGTTCACGTCACAAATTTCGGCGACCTTGCGTCGACGCCTGAGACATAGGTGTAGACCACCGCCATGCATGTCGGAGCCCTGAGTCTCCGAGAGGGTAGGCTTGTGCTGTCCCTGTGCTGTGACCCCGCGCCCCGAGCCTCCTCGAGACTCATCCAAACGGGACAGAACGGACCAAAGAAACCCAAACAATTCCAGGGACCTAAGGCCCAACCCGCCGACATCATTGATGTTCTGCGAAGGCCCCCCGAACCGTTTCGAATCCTGCCGCGCGCATGCCTGAATCGGGTAGCTAGGGTGTCCTAGCTGCCCGATTTGCATAAACGCCGCAGGCTCGCTGCTGCTATCCTGCCCCAACTTGCACTCGCCTTCCGTGGTGATGCGCGAACCTAGACATCGAGGTCTTGCGTGGCGCGCAGGTAGCCGTGGGCCATCACGGCGTACCCACCCACGAGCATGTACTCGACTTCGGCCTCGGCGAGACAGACGGCGGCGTATAGGACTTCCGAACGGCCAATTTTGGATCGCGCCAACGCCTCCCTCGAGATAAGACCCGCTCGCTGGATGAACGTGAGCCCACCGAATTGTTCGTCGGCGACACGGGAGAGGCCGAACTCGCGCTTTGCTCGACGCCGCAGGCAGCTTCGCAACGCGCCCACGAATGCAGCGAGAACGTCGGCGCACAGCTTCTTGTCGTAGCCCATCGCGTAGCGCAGTCTCCACGGCAACGAGCAGACCCACTGGCGAATCGGGACTTCCGGCAGGACCTCGTCGACGAGATGAGCGGCCATATCGGACATCCGCCGGCCTAGGCACGAGGGGCAAAATCCGCGGCGCTTGCAAGACCACGCCACAACCATTGCGTGGCAGCAGCGCCGGCACTCGAGATGAACGAGACCATGCTCGAGCAGTTCGCAGCGCAGGTAGGTTTCGAACTCGTCGACCACAAACTTGGGCAGATCGCCGTCGCGCTCGACTCGCTGGCGGAATGTCGGCCAGTACTGCGCGATGAGCTCGTAGAGCAGAGTCTCCTCGGGGCGGCAGCGTTCGTAGCTGTCCGACCGCGAGATTCTCGAGCATGCTGCGGTCGCTCGGCCCACGACCACTTCTCGGCCGCGATGACGTCGTGTTGCGTCGCCTCAATCTTGGGATGGCCTCGGAGTGGCTGGGAGGGGTCAATCTTGGATCTGGAGGGCCAGGATCCAGGCCATTGCGATCCCGATCCCACCCGATCCGCTGGTGTCATCCCCACGGCCAGCTAGACGCCGCGAAGCGGCCGCGAAAGAATCTACCTTGGCCTGCTGCGGGACATGGACGGCTTCCCCTACCGTCGGCCGGGATCGGTGCTAGCCTCGTCCCGCCAAGCCTGCGGCATTGCTGAAAGGAACCAGCGATGTCCGTTAGGAAACGAAAGTGGCGCGACAAACAAGGGCGCCAGCACGAAAAGTGGATGTGTCACATCACCCACACCTGGCCTGATGGCCGCAAGCAGACGATCCGCAAGGTCTCCCCCGTGCAGACCAAGCGGGGCGCCGAGCGGTACGAGCGCGAGCTCCGAGCTCAGCTCTTGTCCGGCCAGTGGAAGGGAGGACGCAAGAACCAAACACCAACCCTCGAGGCTTTCTCCAAGGAATTCCTCGCTTACCAACGCACCCTGAACACGCCCGCCGAGATCGACAACAAGGAGATGGTGTTCCGCCTCCATCTCTTGCCTGCCTTCGGCAAGCGTCGACTCGACGAGATCGACGAGCGCAGCATCGACGCCTACATCGTCCAGAAGCTCGCGCAGCCCTCGAAGAAGGGCGGCACGCTCAAGCCTCAGACGGTCAACAAGCACCTCAAGATGCTCGGGCGAGCGCTTCGCATCGCGCAGAAGTGGAAGCTGGTCACCACGCTCCCGGAGATCTCCATGCTCAAGGAGCGCAAGCCCAAGTTCGACTTCCTCGACTTCGAGGAGGCGAACGCGTTCATGGCCGCAGCCGCGAAGCACGAGCCCGACTGGCACCCCTTCGTGGTCGTCGCGCTCCGAACGGGCCTGCGGATCGGCGAGCTCGCGGCGCTTCGGTGGCGCGAGGACGTCGACCTCGAGCGACGGCGGGTGACCGTCCAGCAGTCCTACAGCAGCAAGCACGGCTTCAAGTCGACCAAGAACGACAAGATCCGCGAGCTCCCGCTGACATGGGACGCGACCGAGGCCCTGCGGGTCCAACGGTCACGGATCGGGGGTCACCTCGTGTTCGCGGATCCCGATCCCGAATACGACGTGCTTCGCGGGGCGAAGTCCAACGAGGCCCTCGCGCGCATCGCCGAGTCGCTCGGCATGCGCACGATCACCAACCACCAGCTGCGCCACTCGTTCGCAAGCCATGCGGTGATGCGCGGGATCTCGATCCGCCAGGTCCAGGAGTGGATGGGCCACAACAGCGTCGTGGTCACCATGCGCTACGCCCACCTGGCCGAGGGCCACGGCGACGAGCTCATCCAACGCCTGTGCCCCGACCCCATCCCGGGATCCAAACCCCGCAGCGTGGCTACACGGTCGGAGCACAATCGCAGCACACGAAAACGGCCGACCTCCAATTCGGACAGCCACCCCGGTCTACGAGGCCGATCCTAACACCCCCGTAGACCCTGCTAGGCTGTCCGCGATGCCCCGCGCCCTCTGGCTCGCGCTCGTCTCGCCGCTGTTCGCCTGTCTGCCCGACAACCCCGTCGTCGAGGGCGGCGAAACCAGCGCCGAGACCGGCGACGAGGACGTCCGCGTCGAGGATGGCCCGCTCGGCTGCCCGGCCGGCGAGTCGTGCACGATCGTCGCCCTCAGCCAGACTCTCGACGACCGCGTCGACCTGTTCACGGCCCGCGGCGCCGGACCGACCTACCGCGGCGCCCTCGACCTCGACCTGGTCCCCAACCAAAACGGAGACATCAGCGGCGAGCTGCTCGACGAGCCCTACGGCCTCGCGTGGGACGGGGCCGGGCTCAACGTGCTCATCGGCCACTACCCCCTGCGCGAGGTCGGCTCGCTCCTGCGCTTCCCCGCCGCCGGCCTCGCCAGCTACGACGCCGGCGAGCTGATCCCACGCAGCGAGTGGTTCGCCAGCGATCAGGTCATTGGCGAGCTCGGCGTCGAGCTGCGCGGGCTCGAGGTCGAAGAGCCCCTGTCGATGCTCCACCACCCCAGCGGCGCCCGGCTGATCTCGGTGTTCGCCAACGACCTCATGGTCCCCGAAGATCAGTGGACCAACGCCAGCGAGCTGCTCGTCGTCGACGAGGCCGGCGAGCGCACCAGCGTCGCGGCCGGCTGCGCCGGGGCCTGGTCGATCGTCAGCCTCGACGAGGACGGGGACGCCGTCGCCGTGGCCTGCGACGGCGACGAGACCCTGGTGATCTTCGACGCCGAGGCCCTCGCCAGCGGCGGGGTGCCGAGCCTGCGCTGCACCGGGGCCGTGCCCTTCGCCGGCAAGCGCGTCCGCTACCTCGCGCCCGACGGTCTCGGCGGCGCGCTGCTCGTCGAGCACCCGCAGATCGTCAGCACGACCGAGATCGCCCGGCTGTGGTGGTTCGACGGCGACTGCCAGCTGCGCGAGATCAGCGAGCTCGACGGCGCGCTGTCGTGGGCCACGCGCGAGCTCGTGCGGATCCCCGCCGCCGATCCCCGCTGGCTGCTGGCCCGGACCGACGGCGACGCGCGCGGGGTCGTGATCCTCGCCGGCGAGGTCGCCGATGGCAGCGTCGCGGTCTGTGGGCGCCTCGACGGCCTCGACGAGGCCGGCGCCTGGGTCTCGGCCGCGAGCGGTGACAGCCTCCGGCCCCACGCCCTGGCCCTGACCCGCGACGGCCTCGGCCTCGCCGTCAGCACCGGGCCGACGGACTACGACGACGCCGGCCCCGGCTACGGCAGCTTGTGGTGGACGGGCCTCGACTACGGTGACGATCCCTGCGCGGCCGCGGCCGTCGATCCCGTCGAGCTCGGCGCCGCCGCCCCGGCCGTCGATCCCGGCGTGCCCCAGACCTGGCGCCGCGCGCCCGACGTGCTCACGCTGATCGAGGTCGACGAATGAGCTGCGAGCGGTCGAGCGACGGGCCCACGCGCGCCCGCGTCCACCTTCCGATCGTCGAGGCCCAGGCGCCCCCGTCGGACGATCCCGAGGACGACCCCCTGGCCCTGCTCCGCGGGGGCCGCTTCGCCCGGGCCTTCGCCGTGTGCCTCGCGGTCTTTGGCCTGATCTGGATCGTCGCCCACGAAGTCCGCGCGGCCCCCGGTTCGGGCGCGCGCGCGGGGCTCGAGCTGATCGAGAAGGTCCACACCGACCTGCGCGCGACCCCGCCCAAGCCCCCGGTCGAGGACATCACGCCCAAAGCCCCGCCCAAGCCGCCGGTCGAAGACATCACGCCCAAGGCGCCCCCGATGCCGCCGGTCGAGGACATCACGCCCCCCGAGCGCGACCGCTTCGGCCAGGAGCGGGCGGCCAACGGCGCGCTGATCCTCGAAAGCGGCGACGAGGTCGAACGCGGCATCCCCGAGCAGACCGTCGCGCTCCTCGACGAGGGCGGGTTTTTCGATCCCGAGGCCTTCGCCGACGCCGAGACCGTCGAGACCAAGGCCTATGTCCACCTGATGCCCGGCGTCGCCAACGAGGTCGTCTACGTCGGCATCGCCCTGATCTTGCTGCTGTCCTTCGTGCTGTTCGAGCGCTACGGCAAGCGAAAGGATCCGCGCGGGACCGGGGGCGGGGGCTCGCGCGACGACCGGCCCTACTGGCGCGTCGAGCTGACCCGCTGGCCGTGGCTGCGCCGGGCGATGGCCAGCCGGTGGTTTCAGCCCGCCGTCCAGGTCCCCGTCGCCATCGCGTTCGTCGCCGTGATCGTCTGCGGCCTCGTCGGCAGCCAGGAGCCCGGCCGCAACATCGCCCCGGTCTTGACCTGGAACATCTGGTGGATCGGCCTGATCTTCCTGGTCTTCTTCGCCGGCAACCTGTGGTGC
>JGI12210J13797_10040481_pt1 | contig 10260 bp, 7 predicted proteins | sample ElkSlonscriptome_3_FD_13797 | JGI IMG/M metagenome (IMG submission 13797) | reverse complement strand
GGTCGCCGCGGTAGCCGTGGGTGATATCCACCGTGACTTTCAGGCCGCTGATGGTGCCGTTCTCGACGACCACGATCTCGCTGCTGATCCCGTTGGGATCGTCGTCGGGGATCGGCATTGCGGTGTTGTTCTCGTAGAGAAGGCTGCCACCGCTGGTGCAGGCCGCGGCCTCGCCGCAGTCGGAGTCGTCACAGTCGACGTCACCGTCGAAGTCGTTGTCGATCTCGTCCCCGCAGATCTCGGTCACGTCGACCTCGGGCTTGCCGCTGACGTAGGCCGTGAGAAATTCCTCGACGTAATCCATCGAGATCCAGCCGTAGCCAGCGCCGTAGGGGTTCTCGACGCCGAAGCTGTCGGAACCCCAGCTGTTCTTGAACAGGAAGAAGCCCTTCTCCACTTCCGGGTCGCCATTCGCGCCGGTGAGGAGGTTGCCTTGCCCGTCGCGCTTCTGGACTTCGAGATCGTCGTCCCAACCCACGAGCACGAAGCTGTGTCCGGCCCGCTCCTCGAGCGACTTGGTCTGGTCTTCCTGGTTGGGGTAGGTGACGTAGCCCTTGCGCCAGTAGTCGTTGTTGGTGGGCAGATCGGAAGCTCGGTGGTTCCACGACTGGTAGTAAAAAGTACCGCCGACGACGACGGCCTCCTGCTTGCTGGTCATGTGCGCCTTGATGCTGTTGCGTCGCGAGCTGACCCAGCGACCGCGGGGCAGGTGCCAGCGCTCGGCGTCGAGAGCGGTCTGAGGCGGGCTACCGTGGGTGTGGCAGCGCGTGGGCTGCGCGTCTCCCGTGCATGCAGGGTCGTCACCCTCGTCCCAGGCACGACCGACGTAGGGCCACGCCCCCTCCTCGACGATGCCGTGGTCGTGGATCGCCTTGAGGTTGTAGTTGGAAGACGAGCCCTCGCTGTTGGGGAAGCCACCGACCTCGACCTTGACGCTCCACTGAAGGAACTGCTCGGAGAAGTCGGGCTCGGAGATCGTGCCCTCTGCGATGTAGAGGTGCTCCATGAGCCCCACGGCGCTGAAGATCGAGCAGACGCCTCGTCGGGCCTGGCTCGTCACCCGTGACTGAAGCGCGACCAGCTCGGTGAACTTCTTGGGGTAGACGCCGTCGGCCTTGCCCTCGTCGGCCAGCTTGTCGTTGGTGGGCCAACCCTCGTAGAGCGGGTCGTGTTCGGACAGGGTCGCGACGCCGTCCTGATTGGTCACCACGTCCGGGACGGGGATCTCCGCTTCATCGGTACATCCCGGTAGCGCCCCGAGCAGCGCTCCCACCAACCAGCTTCGCTTCCAGAGCTCGTTCACCATCACACCTGCTTTCCGTTGCCCTCGTTCTGAGGCGGGGCTTGGGTTGTTACGCCGGCGTGGACGAACCCTTCCCCCCCTACCACCAGCGACAGAAGATTACGCTGTAGGTGGAAGTGTGTAAACTGGCGAAATGGTGACCAGGTAAGACCCACTTGGTCGCACTGGATCGACGTTGTACCATGCGCGATGGGCTGCCCTTGGACCTGCGCCGCAGGTAGGATCGCGTCATGGGCGACGAAGACCAAGGGGATCCCCTGCGGATCGCCATCGCGACGAGCCGCGACCCCATCGTGGTGTTGCCCCGGCTCACGTCGCTCTGCTCTGCCCTCGGCGAGACCCTGGGACGACGCGCCAGCGGCCATCTGATGGTGTCTTATGAAGAGCTCGAGCAGGGCGCGGAGGAGGATGCCTTCCATCTGATGTGGCTGCCCCCGCTGGTGGCACTGTCCCTCGTCCCGCGTGGGCTGGCGACCGCCCTCGCCGTGCCGGTACGCGACGGCCGTACGACCTATTCTACCGCCATCTTCACCAGACCCGATGGGGACATCGAGACCCTCGACGACGCCAAGGGGCGGTCGGTGGGCTGGGTCGACGAGCGCAGCGGTGCCGGATACGTCCTGCCCCGCGCGCTCTTGCGCTCTCGTGGAATGTCGCCGGGCGAGACCTTCGTCGAGGAGCAGTTCCTCGGGTCGCACCAGCGCGTGGTCAAGGCGGTGCTCGAGGGCACCGTCGACGTCGGAGCCACCTTCGCTCGGATCGACGGCGACGAGACGATCGACGCCGCCTGGGGCAAGCGGGAGGTGAGGGTTCTGGCCAGCTACGGCCCCATCCCAGCCGACATGGTGGCCATCGGCCGCGGGCTCGATCGCGAGTTGGAGAAACGCCTCGACGAGCAACTCTACGACCCGTCCTCGGTCTTGGCCAAGCAGATGTACGCGCTGCTCGAGTGCGACGAGGTCATCGCGCCCGAACCACGACACCTCGACGCGCTCCGGGCGCTGGCCGAGCCGTCATGAGGGATGCGCTCGAAGTCGACGAAGATGGTCGGGGTGGGCCGCCATTTCTCGCGACCCTCTCCACCATGCTCCTCGCTGCAGGGACGCTGCTACTCCTACCGAGACAATTCGTCTCGGCCGGGATCGCCTTCGCGCTCGGCGTCCTAGTGCGCGGCGTTCACCGTCGGCGTAGGACCTACCCTCCACCTCATTCGTAGTCGATCATCCTCACCCCACGGCGGCGCTTCTCGTTTTCGGTTGCCGTCCTGAGCCGCTCGTAGAGTTCTTTCACGTCGGTCTTGAGGCCGCCGAGCTTGAGGCTCGCGTCAGTCGCATCGAGGGCGGAGACCACGATGTTGCCTGTTCCCATGATGCGCTGGCCGAAGGGCCGCTCGACCACGTAGTCGTTGATCCGATAGATGTCGACTTGGTTCATCTTCTTCGACAGGAGACCCGTCTCGATCACGACCCGCTCGGTGGTGATCTTGTAGTGAATCGAGGCGCGGCGGAACCATAGGTAGATGAGGCTCAGACCCACCGTGAGGATGCTGAGGACGAGCCAGCCCACGGATGGCACCAGGGCGGGGTGATCCTCGTAGAGGACCTCCTCCACGTGGGGATGCTCACCGCCGGAGGAGGGCTCTTCGTTCACCAGGCCGGCTCCGTAGGCGCTGGTGGTGGGGCGCTGCATGGTCATCTTAGGTGTTCATGATTACCCCATCCAGCCCTGCACGACGAGCCGTCGACGCCTAGACGGGGGGCTGGTAGACGAGGTCGATGTCCTCTGCCCTTGTTCGGTGGATGGTGTTCGCCATCGGCCTGACGGCCTGTGGGCCTCCTCCGGCACCGCTTCCTCCGCCGCCGCAGCCCGACACCATGAACCGACCAGCATCCCTCGAGATCGAAATCGCGGCCGCCTCGGCGAGTCCCATCACCTTTGCTCGGATCGCCGCCTTCCCACCTCCGGGCTGGCAGGTTCCGCGGGCGGCTCGGCTCTCGCCCGACGGCAAGCTCGTCACCTATCTCCAGGCCGAAGAAGGCGGAGAAGAGATGGCCCTCTTCGCCTACGATCTCGACACAAAGGAGCACGGGGTGCTCGTTCGCGCAGATGACCTCGTCGCGACCGATCGCGAGCTGTCCCGCGAAGAGGAGCTGCGCCGCGAGCGGCAACGTAAGCGGATCACCGGGGTCACGGGCTACGCTTGGGCCGCCGAGGCCAACGTGATGCTCCTCCCCCTCGGCGGTGACGTCTTCGTCCGCAGTGCTGACGGCACCATCCAACGGGTGACGGATTCCGAGAGCCCCGAGATCGATCCCCAGATATGCGCCGACGGCAGCTGGGTCGCCTATGCACGAGGGCAGGAGCTCTTTGCGGTCGAGGTCGCATCCAAGCGCGAGGTCGCGCTCACCAAGGGGGCGCCTGAGGGCGTGACCCGTGGCCAGAGCGACTTCAACGGCCAAGAGGAGTTCGGTGAACCCAGCGGTTTTTGGTGGTCGCCGAGCTGCGATCGCGTCGCTTTTCTCGAGGTGGACGAGACGAACGTCGGACAGATCCCCGTGATGGGGTACCGCGAAGGGGCGGATCTCCAGATGCTTCGTTACCCGCGCGCGGGGACGGCGAACCCCACCGCGACCCTGCATCTCGTCGACCTCGCGACGCGCGCGTCGAGGCCGGTGAAGTTCCCGGCCTCATCCGTCTATGACGACGGCCACTATCTCGGGCGGGTGCACTTCTCCAAGGACGGCAAGACGCTCTACGTGCAACGACTCGACCGCAAGCAGCAGCACCTGGCTCTGGTGCGTGTCGACGTAGCCACGGGGAAGGGTGAGCCCATCATCGAGGAGAAGAGTGGCTCGTGGATCGACTTCTCGGACATGTTGCTCGCCGGCGATGACCTCCTCTGGACCGCGCCACGCCAGGGGGGACACCGCCATCTCGAGCGCCGTGATCCCAAGACCGGCGCTTTGCGCACCCGACTCACCTCCGGGGATTGGGATGTCTTCCACCTCCTGGGCCTCGATGCGAGTGCCAAGCGAGTGCTCTTCATTGGCAACAAGGACGCCGTGCTCGACCGACACATCTTTGCCCTGACCCTCGAGGGCGAGGGGCTCGAGAAGCTGTCGAAGGCGGAAGGCGTGCACGACGTCGCAGGCAACAGCCCCGCGCGTGGCTACGTAGACATTCACTCGTCCCTCGCGGCGCCACCGAAGGCGACCGTGGTCGACGCCGAAGGCAAGGTGGCGGGCAGTATCCCGGTGCCCCGTGATGATGACTTCGACGCACTAAATTTGCGAACCCCCGACATCGTCGAGATCGCAGAACCAGGGAAGCCGGCTCTTTATGGCGCACTGCTCAAGCCGCGCAGCATGGACCCGAAAAAGCGCTATCCCGTCATCGTGATGGTCTATGGCGGTCCAGGGGTGCAGACCGTCAAGAACGAGTGGAACCCGCGCTTGATATGGCAGCACTTGGCCGACCGGGGCTTCGTGATCTGGCAACTCGACAATCGAGGATCCGCCGGCCGTGGACACGACTTCGAGGCGCCCCTCTATCGCCACATGGGCAAAGTCGAGATCGAAGATCAGCTTCGCGGCGTGGCTCATCTGAAGACCTTGCCCTTCGTCGATCCCTCACGAATCGGCATTTACGGTCACAGCTACGGCGGCTACATGACGGCCCTTGCCATGCTCGAGGCCCCTGATGTGTTCAAGGTCGGCGTGAGCGGCTCGCCAGTCACCGACTGGCGCTTTTATGACACCGGCTACACGGAGCGCTTCATGCAAACGCCGCAGACGAACACTGTGGGCTACGAGGCCTCGAGCGTTTTGTCACGGGTCGACAAGCTAAAGGGCAAGCTCATGGTGATTCACGCCTTGATGGACGAAAACGTTCATTTCGAGCACACGGCCAAGCTCATCGATGCCTTGGTCGCGGCGGACAAGGACTTCGACATGCTCGTATTCCCCGGAGAGCGCCATGGCTATCGAACTCCGGCGGCGCGGAAGTACGCCTATCGACGCGTGGCCGATTACTTCGCCGAGAATCTCTGAGCGTCATTCTGTGAGGTCGAAGCGGACGTAGAATCGCCCTTCCTCGCGGGCAGCATTGGCGTCCTCATCGACGAGGACGTGATAGACGTGCCCTTCGTCGACGGCGAACGAGACCGTCTCGGCGCCCCATGTCGTCTCGTCGGCGCAGGCGATCTGCTCGGCTCCATCCGTCGTGCAGGGGTCGGGCCCCACGACGGAGAGGCGCGCATCCCAACATGTGTCGGAACCGAGGCCTCGGTCGCTGCAGGCTTCGCTGAAGCCGCCACGTGCAACCCCGAAGGTGGCCTCCAAGCGTCCCGAAACGAGCGGGGTAACCGCGAGCACGCGCTCCCGTCCGCCGCTGGTCCGCGGGGGACAGAACTGCCCCGGCAGGTCGGCGATCGCCTCGGTGTGGTCATCTGCCCAGACCAGACTGTCTTCGATGAGCTCAGGGGCGCCGGGTTCGATGAGCAGTGCGTCTGGGCACACTTGCTCCGGAGGCGTCTCGGTGGGGATGCAGCCGTCATGCTCTTCGTCTAGAGGGCAGGGCTGGTCGACGTTCCAAGCGGGTTGAACTTCTCCCGGCGGGCTCGGCTCGGCGCAGGCCGCCGTGAGGAGTGCGAAGATGGTAACGAAGGGTAGGTTGCGGATCATGTTCGTCTCGCGAGGTTGAGGTGGGTTGCCACCGAGACACGCAACTTGCGTACCGTTGATCTGAGTCACGTCGCTCGACATCGGCGCGAAACGCCTCGTTCGTCGGCAAATGCCTCGCCCGGTCTTCCCGAGGATCACGCCCAGGGCGGTGATCGCCACTGCGGCCGGCTGAGAGCAGTGCGCGGCACGGCGCGTGCCTTGTACCCTCGTCATGGCCGCTGCCCCCACATTGCCGACATCAGCTCTCGCCCCACCGAACGCGCTCGTCGCGACGGTCTTCTGCGACGGGCTCCTCGACTACACGAGCGCCGTTCATCGGGTTTGCCTCCGCGCCCTCACCCATGCCGTCCGCGGCCTTGACGCGCTGGTGCCGGCTCACCCCCTCGCAGCCTTCGCGCCCTTTCTGCACTGTGTCGAAGAGGGACCACCTGGGGGCGACCCCACGCCTCTGCTCTACCTGGTGCGCGAGAAGCGTGCCCGCGAGTGCGCTGACATGATCAGGGACTTCTCCTTTCCCCCTGGCGTCATCATTCCCTACTGCGAAGACGCCGCCGATGAAGGTTTGCGGGCGAGCATGCGGTACGCGCACCGAGGCCCTTTGCTCATCGGCAAGGCGGAAGACGCGGACCCCATGGCGAACATCGTCACCCGGGACCCTCGCGGCCCCTGCGCCGCCTACCTCTTCGATGCGCGACGTTCCGGTGTCGTTGTCGAGGGGAAGGGAAGATCGGTCGTGGTCACCTTCGGCAATCCCGTAGCGGCGATGCGTGATGCTGCCGCGCGTCGCCTCATCGCCGAGGATCCGCCGTCTTCCGCGAAGCTGGCCGGCTTTTCGCATCGTCTCGGGGCATGACCGAACTCGCCAAAGTCTTGCTGCTCGCTGCGCTGATGGGCACGACAGCTTGCGCGGAGCCGGAGGCGGATGCCCCGACCAACACCCACCTGGAACACGACAGCCTCGACGGGCATCCCATGTGGAACAGCAGCGGATACTTCGAGCTCGAGGATGGGCCCGTCGCACCATTTTGCCTCGGTGTGCTCACGACGCCACGCCAGGCCCTCGTCCCCTGGGGATGCCTCGGCCACACGCATCCCACTTGGCTGACCTTCAAGACGGGCGCAGACGCTTCGGCGAAACCGGTGGATGTCGTGAAGGCGCCAGAGGACTCCATCGAGCCCGATAGTTTGGGCTGGGTCGTCGATCTCGCCGAAGCGCCGATGGACGCTCGTCCCGCACCGAGGGCGACGAGCTTGCCTCGTGCTGGCGACGTTCTCGATGTGGGCGCCTTCACCTATCGAGCGGTCGTCGACGACCAGAAGCCAGAGCGCCGCGTCTGGCGGGCCGAGGTCGTGGAAGCTGGCGAGGGCTACTTCGTGGCTGACCTGCTAGATGGTGTGTCCGGGTGTCACGGCGACCTCGGAGCGGCGGCCTACGACAGGACTGGCGCCCTTGCTGGGATCCTCACGGGCACCGATGAAGGTGGTCCGGTGCATCCGATCAACGACGGCTGTGTCACCCGGTTCGTGTTCGAGGTGCTCTAGAAGGCCTTTCGGCGCAGAGCTTGCATTTGGGAGATAGCGGATGGAACCGACGAAGCCTTCACCTCGGCGAAATTGGGACGGAGAACCGGATGCACAGCACCGTCGACTCTTCCATGCGCTGCGCAACCAGCTCGCTGCGATCTCCGCAACGGCCACCATCATGAAGATGGACCGTTCGATGAGCGGCAACGCGAGAGGGCTCACCGAAAAGCTCTCGACCCGCGTCAGCAACGTCAACGAGCTCCTCGATGACCTCTGGTCCCACGTGTGTTCGCAGCAATTCCGCGACCCCGTCACCGACGACGGTGACGACCTTCCGAGCTCTCATCAGCACACCCGAGCTGCTTCGGCGGCCGAGCTGAACATCGACCAACCGTCATCTCCCGGGCGCGTCGTCCTCCCTCGAATCAACGAGGTCGTCGACGGCCTCTACCGCATCACCGACAAGCTCGGCGAGGGCGGCATGGGAACGGTCTACCGCGCGATCGACTTGCGGCTTGGCCGACCGGTCGCGCTGAAGTTGCTCTCGCAGTCGCAATGGTCGTCGCCTCGCAACCTTCGGCTCTTCTTTTCCGAAGCGCGGAATATGGCGAGGGTGAGGCACCCTAATGTGGTGGCCATCCATGCCGTGGGTGAGCTCGAACGGCTCCCCTACATCGTGATGGAGTTGGTGGAGGGTGAAAATCTTCGCTCGCTCATCCGCAAGCGGAAGGAGCCCTTCCCCCTCAGCGAGACGATTGCGCTCGCCGACCAAATCTGTCGCGGCGTCAGCGCGATTCATCGCGCCGGTACAGTCCACCGCGATCTCAAGCCTTCCAACGTACTCGTCGGTCCGACCTTTCGCGTGGCGATCACCGACATGGGAATGGCGGTCCCACTCGACCTCGAGAAGAACGTCTTGCAGGGAGGGACCCCCGGATACACGGCCCCCGAGGCCTTCGGTCATGCGGACATCCCCCACCCGCCTCGCATCGACGTCTACGGCATCGCGTGCCTGGTCTATGAGCTGATCACGGGCCGCCGCGTCTTCGAGGGGAAGGATGGCGTCGAGCTCTACGACCGTCAACGTGAGGGTTCGGTCACGCCACCGAGCGAGCTCAACCCCGAGATCCCGAGCTCGATGGAGGCAGCATTGCTGCGTGCCCTCTCGCCGAACCCGTCGGAGCGTCAACACACCGTCAACGAGCTACGTGCCGAGCTGCTCGCTTCGGTCGAGCGACGGGACTTCACGGGGACCGCCGTCGTCGTCGTCGACGACGATGTCGACGTCTGCGACGCCATCGCTCACCAAGTGCGGGCCGCCCTGCCCGGCGCTCGGGTCGATAGCTACAACGCGAGTCGTGACGCCCTATTCGCGGCGAAGGACGAGCCACCCGACCTGATGATCGTCGATCTCATGATGCCGGACTTCGGCGGAGAAGAGCTCATCAAGGGGCTTCGGGCATCAGCGCGCACGCACGACGTGCCGACGCTGGTCGTGAGTGGGTCGGGGACCGCTGAGGATTGGCGGGTCCTGCAAGGTCTCGGGGCCAACGGCTTCCTCATGAAGCCCACTGATACCAATTCCCTCGCCCCGCTGTGTCGCCATCTTGTGCGTGGAAAAATGCGCCGCACTGCGACAATGGATCTCCCTGTTGCCACACGACGTGCTGCGCGCCACACGCCTCCCGTCATCTCATGAGTGGCTAGGTCGCCGAGAGTCGGCTCTCGAGCCGGTAGCCGACTCTTGGCATCTCGCTTGCTCCCTATACGAGCATGAAACGAACGACGATTGGGACGGTGGTTACCGCCCTCGGGCTGATGGCTTGCGGTGGCGGTGATCCCGCAGGGAACTCGACGGAGGGGGCCGGCGGCTCCGGCGCTGGTACGACGAATGGGTCAGGCCCAACCGGCTCCGGCAGCGGCGGCGGCAACACCGCATCGTGCGACGGCTTCGCGGAAGAGGCCTTCGCAGACGGCACGACCGACTACGTTGGAGGCGTCTCCGTGACCACGCTCGCCGGCTCGGCTGACAGCGGCAATCTCGACGGCAATGGCTCGACGGCAGCCTTCAATAACCCTGTCTCGGTCCTGGCGGACAACGACAGCCTTCTCGTCACCGACTACAACAACCATCAAATCCGGCGCGTCACGGAATCCGGTGAGGTGACGACCTTCATGACCGACGTCGACGGATTCTTTCGCCCGTTCGGACTCACCTTCGGTGCCGACACGCTCTACGTTCAAACGGATTGGAACACCGAGGGCGACACGGACTTCTCCAATGGGTCGATCTGGAAGGTCGATCCCATCTCAGGGTCGGCCACGCCCTGGCTCGAGGACGTCAACCGTAACCGCGGCCTCGCTTGGCTCGACGGTAAGCTCTACGCCGCCACGGTGGATCGCAACGTCATTCGTACCGGGGCACCCGACGCAACGGAGCTGGGCAACGTCGCGGGTGAGTGGGACTGTGCGAACTTCGCCGACGGCAACGGCACGGAGGCGCGTTTCGAGTTGCCTTACGGCATGGCGGTGGGTGCCTCTGGCGACCTCTTGGTCGCAGACTGGGGCAATCACGCCATCCGTCGTGTGACACCAGACGGCGTGGTGACGACCATCACGGGCAATGGTTCGCCCGGCATGAACGACGGCGCACTGGCCGACGCACGCTTCTACAACCCGATCGACGTCGCGGTCGATGCGTCGGGCCGAATCTATGTGTCCGACCTCGGCAACCAGCGCATTCGCCTGATC
>JGI12210J13797_10820542_pt1 | contig 10261 bp, 6 predicted proteins | sample ElkSlonscriptome_3_FD_13797 | JGI IMG/M metagenome (IMG submission 13797) | reverse complement strand
CCCCGCTCCAGCTCATTGGCGCGTCGCACGGCCTCTGCCACCCAGGCCGCCTCGATGTCCTCGGTGGTCTCCGTCGAGATGCTGTCCAAGAGCAGCTCGGTGACCCGACGTCGTTCGTGCTCGGGGAGGGCAAGCGCATCCTCGAGGATCTTCTCGGCGGCGGCGGTCACGAGCCCAGTCTACGTCATGGCATCGAGCGCGGCTACGGTGCCGGCCGTGCCCATCATCGCCCTCGAGTGTCCCCAGCGAGCTCCCCGCGAGCCCTTGCGGCATGTCGGGACGTGACGCCTAGCGGGGCTCGCTCGGGGGCTCCGGGGGCTCCGCCGGCTCCGCCGGCTTCTCGGGCGTCGGCGGGCGCACCAGCTCGTCGAGCAGCCCGCTGGAGATCCGCACCTCGTCGTCCTGGGTGATGATGACCGCCTCGAGGTCCTCGCGCTCCTCGACGAACGCCATGCCGGCCTCCACGCCCATCACGGCCACCGCGGTGCAGTAGGCGTCGGCGTCGGTGGCGTTGGGGGCGATGAGCGTGACGCTCTTGGGGCTGCGCTCGGCCGGGATCGGCCAGCCGGTGCGCGGGTCGAGGATGTGGGCGTAGCGCTTGCCCTCGTATTCGAAGTAGCGCTGGTAGTCGCCCGAGGTGACCACGGCGCGATCGCTCGTGGGCAGGGCCCCGACCACGCCGCGGGTGTGCGGCCGCTGGATGCCCACCATCCACGGCTGCCCGGCCTTGGTTCCCGCGGCATAGGTGTCGCCGCCCACCTCCACCACATGGTTGGGGAAGCCGCGGTCGGTGAGCAGGGCCGAGGCCCGGTCTGCGGCGTAGCCCTTGCCGATCGCCCCCAGCCCCAGCTTCATGCCGGGGTCGACCAGCTCGCCGGTGCCGGCGGGAGGATCGAGCCGCAGCCGCGCCCAGCCCACCAGCGGGAGCTTGGCCTCGACCTGCTCGGGCGTGGGCGGGGTGGAGCCGGGCGCGAAGCTCCACAGCTGACCCACGCCGTGGAAGGTGGGGTCGAACATGCCCTGGGTGTCCTCGGCGATCCGCCGGGCGTCGCCGAGCACCTCGAGCAGATCGGGGCTCAGCGGCTGGGGCCCCGCACCGGCCGCGTCGCTGAAGCGCGACAGCTCGCTGTCGGGCCGCCACTCGCTCATGACCTGCTCGAGCCGGGCCATCTCGTCGAACGCGGCCTGGATGGCCGCCCCGGTGGCCAGCGCGTCGGCCTGATCGGGCGGGCCGGCCCACACGTTCACGGACACGCGGGTGCCCATCAGCTCCGAGTCGGCGAAGACGGTGCCGTCCTTGCGGATGGGCGGACCCTCGGGCTTCGGTGCCGCGACCGGGGCCGCGACCGGTGCCGCGACCGACGGGGCGGGCTTCGGAACGAGTGCGGGCTTTGGCGTGGGCGCCGAGCCGGCGGTGGCGGGCGGATCGTCGGCGGGGCAGCCCAGCGCCAGCAGCACGGAGAGCGAAAGCCCGGGCCGCGAGCTCACCGCTTGCCTCCGCGCCCGCCCCCGCGCCCGCCCCCGCGCCCGCCTCCACGACCGCCCTTGCCGGGAACGGGCGGCGGCCGAACGGGCGGCGGTGGCAGCAGCGACTTGATCCGCTTCAGCGTCTCGCCGGGCCGCCGGTACTGATCCTCGGCGACCTCCTCGACCTCGAGCTCGCTGAGCTGCTCGATCTCGTCCTCGGGCCGCGCGAACTCCAGCACCTGGTCGAGCAGGGCATCGAGCGCGGTGTCGTCTTCGCCCTTGGGGGCGGGCTGGTCGAGCAGGGCGAAGATCGCCTGGTCCTCGGCGCTCATCGAGGCGCCGGAGGGCCGCCGCTGCACCGTCACCGGGGTGGTGATCGCCTCGTCATCGTCCTCGTCGGGCTCGTCGTCGGGCTCGTCGTGGTCGTGGTCGTGGTCGTCGAGCTCGAGATCGATGTCGATGTCGTCCTCGTCGCGCTCGACCCGGGAGAACAGCTCGTGCAGCTTGGGGTAGCGGCGCCAGTAGCCGGTGGCGAGGTGGGTGTCGGGCATGTCGTCGGGCCGAGGCACGCGCACGTGCAGCAGGCCCAGCACCACGCTCACCGAGAACACGCTGTCGGCGTAGTAGGCGTCGATCGACTCCTTGAGCCGCCAGAACAGCTCCTGGGGCTTGTCGTGGTCGCCCAGGATGGCCTTCCACAGCCGCAGCGGGCCGCGCTCGATGACGGGCGAGAACAAGAACTCGCGCCCGCTGCCGAACAGCATGGAGCTGCGCTCCTGCTCGACCACGAAGTCCTCGGCCGCGACGCCGAGCTCGGTGAGGGCACGGGCGATGTCGGTGCCGGAGGGCCGAAGCTGGGCGAGGTGGCGCAGGCGACGGGCCGCGTCGCGCAGCTGGGCGTTCATGAGGACCTCGCGGAAGAGATCCTCCACCTCGGTCCAGGTGTCGGCCATGGGCAGGGTGACCAGCACGTGCCCGCCGGGCTTGGTCACCCGCAGCACCTCGCGCAGCGATTCCTCGAAGCTTTGGACCTCCCCGAGCACGAGGTTGGCCACGACGAGGTCGTAGGTGTCCTCGCCCATGCCGATCACGTCGGCGAGGGTGCCGTCCTTGAGGTAGACCCGGCCCTTCCACTCGGGGCGCATGCGGGCCTTGGCCAGGGCGCGCAGGGCGTTGTCGGGCTCGAGGGCCAGCACCCGGGTGCCCGCGCCGAGGCGCTCGAGCAGCTCGAAGGTGGTGCGCCCCGGCCCGCAGTGCACGTCGAGGGTGAAGGCGTCCAGGCCGCGGGGCAGGTGGCGGTAGACCAGCCGGGCGAAGCGGTCGTGCCACAACGGCGCGACCTCGCGGTCGATCGTCCGCGCGAACCGCTGCTCCCGCTGCGACTGCTGGGGGGGGGCCACGGAGGGTCGCTAGTTGGGCACCATGATGAGGCCCAGCTCGAGGGCTCCGTCACCGTCGGCGACCACGTCGTCGCAGCCGCTCTCGTCGCCCGTCATGCAGTAGCTCACCGCCACGCTCAGCACCCACGGCCGAGCCCGGAACTCCTCGGGCACGGCCGAGCCGCTCACCCGCAGCGAGTGGAAGAAGCCCACCGGTTGGCCCATGTCGTTGTTGACCAGGCCGTCGGGATCGAGGGTGAAGCCGTCGTCGCTGATCGGGGCGAGGGTGCGCAGGAACGAGTAGCGATAGAAGCACGAGGCGCCGCAGTTATCGGGGCTGATCACCTCGTAGCGCGGATCGCCATCGACGCCCACGTTGAACGTGGCGCTGGAATCGTAGGTGTGCATCACGGGCACGAGCGCGGCGTCGTCGATGCCGCTGTGCCGGGCGGTGATCTCGTAGCCCTGGGCCACGTCGTTGGTGACGCAGTAGGGCACGAACACCTCCACCCCCGACTGCATGCCGCGCATGGCGAACACCCAGGTGCCGTAGCGAGTCTCGTCGATGCTGCCGGTGGCCACGCAGGCGTCGGGATCGACCTCGATGCCGGCGGGCATGCGGCCGTTGCCGTTGCCGCCGGTGAAGTCACAGGTGATGGGCGTGCCGTCGCCGGAGCCCTCGACCACCAGGCTGCGCAGGTCTTGGTTGGGCTGCAGGCAGAAGGGCACCGCGTCGAGCGCGAGCGGGGCGGTCAGCCGCGGGCGCACGTCGAGCGAGCAGGAGCCGGTGGCGCTGTAGTTCTCGCTGTCGCCCACGTCGGCGACCTCGACCGTGAACGCATAGACGCCGGGCTCGGCCGCGACCACGCCCCCCACGGTGCCGGAGGCGGGATCGAGCTGAAGCCCCGCGGGCAGCTCGCCCTCGACGACCGCGTACTCGTAGGTGATGCCGTCGACGAGCCCGGTGATGGTGGGCGTCTGCGCGTACGTGGCCCCCTGCGCGGTGAGGGGCAGCGCGGAGCAGTCGACCATCAGCTCGTTGGGCGGCGGCGGAGGCTCGATGACCTCGTAGTCGTAGGGCGCGGGGAGATCGCTGGTGCACCCCGGCAGCCAAAGCAGCACGGGTCCGGTCAGAGCGAGCAATGGGCGCAGTCGCATGGCAAGGCAGCTCCGTTCGGGCCCCGAGCCAGGGGCCGAAGCTCAGCCTAACACAGCCCGGTGCGGCTATCCCACAACGGCGGCTTCCACCGCGGCGGGCTGCTTGGGGATGGCGGCGGTGAGCACCTCGGGGCCGGTGGTCGCACAGAGCACATCGTCCTCGATGCGGATGCCGCGGACGTCGGAGAAGCGCTCCAGCTGGCCCGGATCGAACGATCCGTCGGCCACGAAGGGCCCCACCAGCGCCTCGCGCTCCAAGATGGCGGGCACCAGGTAGAGGCCGGGCTCGATGGTCACCACCATGCCGGGGGCGAGATCGCGGTCGAGGCGGAGGTAGCCCAGCCCGAATTGCTCGGAGCGGGTGCGGCCGGCGGCGTAGCCGGCCCGGTCGCCCAGATCCTCCATGTCGTGCACGTCCAGGCCCATGAGGTGGCCCACGCCGTGGGGGAAGAACAGGGCGTGGGCGCCCCGCTCCACCAGCGACTCGGGATTGCCGCTCAGGATCTTCTCGTCGACCAGCCCGCGGGCCAGGGTGAGGCTGGCGGCGAGGTGGATGTCGCGATAGCGCACGCCGGGCCGCACCATGGCGATGGCGTCGAGCTGGGCCTGGAGCACGATGTCGTAGAGGGCCCGCTGGGTGGGGCTGAAGCGGCCGGCGACGGGCCAGGTGCGGGTGACGTCGGTGGCCCAGCCCTCCAGCTCGCCGCCGAGATCGGCGAGCACGAGGTCGTGCTCGGCCAGCACGTTGCCGTAGGCGTCGTTGTGGAGCACCTCGCCGTGCACGGTGACGATGCTGCCGTAGGCGGTGGCCATGCCGCGGGCGGTGAGCACGGCCTCCATGGCGGCGCGGATCTCGTGCTCGAACCGGCCGGGGCGGGTGGCGGCCATGCCGGCGAGGTGGGCGGCGGTGGTGCCCTCGACCGCGCGGCGGATCATCTGGAGGGCGGGGGCGTCGTGGGTGACGCGCAGCGCGATCATGGCGTCGGCCAACAACAGGTCGGTGGCCCGCAGATCGCCGATGGTGGGGGCGGACTGTCCGGGCCAGCGGCGGCCGAGCACGGAGCACTGCCGGTAGCGGGTGAGGGGGTCGGAGGAGGGCAGGGTTCTGACCCGCTCGCCGCCGCCCGACGCCCGCAGGGCCGCGAGCAGCTCGGTGGCCGGGCGCACGGCGTCGACCCCCGTGGCCCCGGCGATGTCGCCGGGGCCGGGCCGGGGACCGTGCCAGAGGGGATCGTCTTCGTGCTGCACCGGCACGAACAGCTCGCTGCGCCCCTTGTGGACCAGCAGGGCGGCGTCGGGGATGCCCGCCCCGACCAGATAGAGGAAGTGGCTGTCGGCCCGATAGGTCACGTAGTTGGCGGGGTAATTCCGTGAGCGCAGGCCCCCCGCGAAGACCAGGGCCGCTCCGCCGTCGAGGTGCTCGGCGAGGGCGAGGCGGCGCGCTTGGAACACCGAGGCGGGCTGGCTGGGGAGCTGGGCGGACATCGTAGGGGTTACACCATGGTTTCGGGGGTTGCGGGAGTCGACATCCAACGCTCGCCGAAGGTCGGGGGTGGGTTGGTCACCGGTCCTGCGCGGTCCGGGGCAGGGGCGGGCGGGGGTCGGGATCGGCCGCGTTCGCGGGACCGCCCCGGGTGCTCGGGTGAACTCGGCGAGCGCCGCGTCGCGGGAGGACCACCGGTCCCAACGGTCCATCGTCGAGGGTGGCGTCAACCCTGGATGAAGGTGGTGCGGCATCGGCGAAGTCGGCCGACATTGATACCCTCCGGCGGTGAGTCGCCCACCCGGCGCCCGTCCGCGCACCGAGCCTCCCGCCGAGGGCGGGGACGCGACGGACGAGCGCGCGGCGAGGGCCGAGGGCGGGGACGCGACGGACGAGGGCGCGGCGAGGGCCGAGGGCGGAGCCGCGACGGACGAGGGCGCGGCGAGGGTCGAGGGCGAGGTCGCGACGTCGGGCTGGCCCGTGGAGCCCCGGTTCTTGCTGGCGCTGGTGGTGCTGGCGCTCGTCACCCGCCTGGTGTGGGTGCTGTGGGTGCACCCGCCGGCCGACTACGTGTTCAGCGACATGAAGAAGTACCTCGTGCGGGCGCAGGACCTCGCCGAGCACGGGTTCCACCCCCAGCGCACGCTGGCCTGGCAGGCGTGGGGCACCCACTATTTGCTGGCCATCCCCCTGCGGCTGTTCGGCCTCGACGCGATGCGGGCGGCGGCGGCCTTTTGGGGCCTGATGGCGGCTTCGGCCGTGCCGGCCGGCTACCTGCTGGCGTGCCGGGTGAGCACGCGGTGGTGGATGCCCCGGGTGGTCGGCCTCGCGCTGCTGGTGTGGATGCCCAATGTGACCAACAGCGGCTACTTCCTGTCGGAGGCGCCGTTCCTGTGCTGGCAGCTGTGGTCGACGCTGGGGCTGGTGATGGTGCTGCAGCGGGGCCGCTTCGCGCTGGCGGCGGGCGTGGCCTCGGCGGTGGCGTTCGCCGTGCGCCCGCAGTCGGCGCTGCTGTACGTGCTGGTGCTGCTGACGTGGCTGGTGAACCGCCGCCGCCTGCCCCACGTGCGCGTGCGCTCGCTGGGGCTGGTGGCCGTGCCGCTGCTGGCGATGCTGGCGTTCTCCACCTGGCGCTTCCACGCCCACACGGGCCAGTGGGTGGGCGTGGCCGAGAACGCCAACATGAACCTCACCGCGGGCCGGTGCCACAACATCGTGACCCAGGCGTTCCGCACCGAGGGGCAGCTCCAGCGCAGCGCGAAGACGGGCAACACCCGCGACGGCCGGCGGGTCAGCCTGCCCGCGTTTCGGATGCTGGCCCACACGCTCCCGCCCCAGCACCCGCTGGCGCTGCGCCCCGCGATGCGCAGCGAGACGATCCGCATGGTGGGCTACATCGGCGACGCCGAGGCCCACCGCGCGCTGCGGGCGGAGTGCTACCGGCGAACCGGGGCCCTCGAGCAGGCGCGCTACAGCGTGGTCAACACCGCCCTGCTGTGGTTCGTGGGCCAGCAGTGGCCCGAGCAGAGCCGGGGGTCGAAGTACTGGCTGCCGCTGGCCATCGCCTACAAGCACGTCTTCCAGGGGCTGGTGTGGCTGCCCTCGCTCATCGGCCTGGTGGCCGCGCTGGCGTGGATCCGCCGGCGCCCGGGGCTGACGTTCTGCGCCTGGCAGCTCATCACCTCGATGACGGTGGCGGCGGTGTTCTTCGGCACCATCCGGCTGCGCACGCCCTACGACCCGTACGCGATCATCCTGGCCCTGGAGGGCTGGGTGCTGGTGGTGGGGCTGGTGGCGAGGTGGCGGGCCCGCGCCAGGCCTGCGGCCTGATCGGCCCCCGATGGGCCCGATGGGCCCGATGGGCCCGATGGGGACGAGTCGGTTCGCGTCCCACCCCCGCGGCGCGCTCGCGCTCGCTTGGCCCGTAGGGCCCCCGGGGCCGGGATCGGGGACGAGCGCGACGACCCGGTCGGCGTGGAGGGAGGGTTTGCTCGCGCGGGGAGGCGTTCGCTAGAGTCACGCTGTGCAAGTAGCGATGACCGCGGGGTTGCTCGGAGTGCTCACCGCATGGTCGCCCACGGCGATGGCCGCGTCGGCGCACGCATCGATGGCCTGCCCGGCGGCGCAGTCGGAGGCGCATCGCCCCCTGCTCAAGTCCGCCGACCAGCAGGTCGAGGCGGGGCAGAACGAGCCGGCGGCGCGGACCTTCGTGGCGGCGTTCGACGCGATGGATCTGGCCGACCGGGTGGGGAGCACCGGCAAGTTCGCGGCCGACCGGGCGGTCACCTCGTACCTCGAGGCGTGGCAGCTCACCCGCGAGGTGAGCGTGCTCCGATCCGCCGAGACGTTCCTGCTGCGCTACCTCGAGGTGCTCGAGCAGGGCACGGGCGAGGGCTGCACCGTGGTCCCGCGGCGGTGGGCCGACGAGAAGCTCGCCGAGGTGCGCGCGCTCATCCCCGAGGAGCCCGAGACCCCGCCCGAGGATGCGCCGGAGATCGGCCCCAAGCCGGCGAAGGATTGCCCCGCCGCGCCGGCCATCATCGGGGTCGATCGGGTGGGGGTGGCGCTGGTCACCATCGGCGCGGGCTTGTTCGTCAGCGGCACCGCCTTCCTCCTGGTCGGCCTGGTCGACGGCGACCTGTCGGCGAACCCGGGCCAGGGCTTCGCGATCGCGGGCGGGGTGCTGATGGGCTCGGGCGTGGCGTTCCTCATTCCCGGCGCGGTCCGGCTGGCCTCGTGGAAGCGCCGGCAGAACACCGCCACCCGGCTGGGCGTGGCGCCCTTCACCGGGCGAGGCCTGGCGGGGCTGTCGGTCAGCGGGCGCTTCGGGGCGCGACGATGAGCGACGACCGGGCCTCGCTCAACCCGCGGGCCATCGTTCCCGACGCGCCCGCGGCGGCTCCGTCGGGGGCCGCGGCTCCGCCCGTGGCCGCGGCCGGCGGTGAGCCCGATCTCACCGGCCAGAATCTCGACGGCCGCTACCAGGTGATGAAGCGCCTCGGCGAGGGCGAGCTGAGCGTGGTGTACGAGGCGCGGCACGCCCCCAGCGGGCGGCACTTCGCGGTGAAGGTGCTGCGCTCGAGCTTCGCCGCCAAGCCGGGGGCGCTCGACCGCTTCTTGCAGTGCTCGCGCCTCGCCTCCCAGATCCGCCACGACAACGTGGTGTCGATCGAGGAGTTCGGCTACACGCCCACCGGCTCGGTCTATGCCGCGGTGGAGCTGGTGGTGGGCCCCACCCTGCAGGCCATCTGCGACCAAGACGGCCGCTGGCCGTGGGAGCGGGCGCGGCCGATCGCGCTCCAGCTCGCGGCCGCCCTCGACGCGGCCCACCGCGGCGGGGTGATCCACCGGGCGCTCAAGCCCTCCAACTGCTTCGTCATCCTCGACCCCCGCGGCAAGCGGGAGCCGTTCGTGAAGGTGGCCGACTTCGGGCTGTCGCAGGTGGGGGTGGAGGCGTCGCAGGGCTCGGCCGACGCCACCGTGGCCGCGCTGTTCGGCGACCCCGAGTACATGGCCCCCGAGCAGGGCTTCGGCGGCGAGGTGGGCCCGTCGTGCGACATCTATGCGCTGGGGCTGGTGCTCTACCGCCTGCTCACCGGGCGCGTGCCGTTCTCCCACGCCAACGCGTTCCAGGTGCTGTCGCAGCACGCCAACAAGCCGGTGCCGCCGCCGCGGGAGATCGACCCCCGGATCCCCGTCGCCCTCGACCAGGTGGTGATGCGCTGCCTGGGCAAGACCCCCGACCAGCGGTTCTCGACCGCGTCCGAGGTGGCGCGGGCGCTCGAGGCGATTCCCGAGGGCGCGGCCGGAGCCGGAGCGGCGGCCCCGGGGGCGGGGAGCAGCGGGCAGCGCTTCGCCAAGATGCGGGCGGGCGGGCCGGGCGGCCAGCCCGGGGGCGCGCCGCCGCCTCGCCAGCAGCCCTCGGTGATCGTGGCGGGGGCGATCGGCGACGACGACGGGAGCGCCATGCCGTCGTTCATCGACGCGCCGCCGCCTCCGTCCTCGGAGATGACCTCGTCGTTCCTCGCCTCGCGGCCCGGCCTGCGCATGGGGCTGGGGGCGGCCTTGCCCGGGCCGGGGGGAGACGATCCGGCGCCGCCGCCCACCGTGGCGCCGGGGATGGCCGTGCCCACGCCCACCATGTACCCGGGAATCCGCGCGCCGCTGGCCGGCCTCGATTCCGGCGGGCCCGAGGGTCCGCCGCCCCTGGGCGGCCACGGATCGTCGTCGAGCTCGGACCCAAGCCTGCCGCCGCCGGTGAGCGGGGGCTACACGCCGCCGTCGGGCCCCGGCCCCGGGATGCCGGGGATGGGCGGGGGCTACACGCCGCCGTCGGGTCCCGGCCCCGGGATGCCGGGGATGGGCGGGGGCTACACGCCGCCGTCGGGCCCTGGCCCCGGGATGCCGTCGTCGGGAGGCTACACGCCGCCGTCGGGTCCCGGCCCCGGGATGCCGGGGATGGACGGTGGGTACACGCCGCCGTCGGGTCCCGGCCCCGGGATGCCGGGGATGGACGGAGGCTACACGCCGCCGTCGGGTCCCGGTCCCGGGATGCCGGGGATGGGCGGAGGCTATATGCCGCCGTCGGGTCCCGGCCCCGGGATGCCGTCGTCGGGAGGCTACACGCCGCCGTCGGGCCCCGGTCCCGGGATGCCGGGGATGGGCGGAGGCTACACGCCGCCGTCGGGTCCCGGCCCGGGGATGCCGGGGATGGACGGCGGGTACACGCCGCCGTCGGGTCCCGGCCCCGGGATGCCGGGGATGGACGGCGGGT
>JGI12210J13797_10615731_pt1 | contig 10261 bp, 9 predicted proteins | sample ElkSlonscriptome_3_FD_13797 | JGI IMG/M metagenome (IMG submission 13797) | reverse complement strand
CTGTTCGCGGAGGCCATGGCTCGATGAAATCATCCACGCTACTTCTGCTGGTGGCAGCCCTACCGCTCGGTGCGCTCGGCTGTGCCAGTGAGACCGTCGTCCAGTCCGAGCTGGAGCCGTACTTCGTCGAGACCAACGGTTGGCCCGTCGAGGGTTATTCGTCGATTCCGGAGGCGGACCGTGCCTTTCGGGTGGTCTTGTTTCTAAGCCAGGATCAGTCGGCGACGGTCTACTACGAGGAGGGATTCCTCGGACACGGCTTCAACCAAGCACCCGAGTGGGCGGACACGAAGACGCGGCTCGACGGGTCGTGGGAGAGACGAGCGGACGGAACCTACGCGGTTGCCGGCCTTCTCAATTGCACGTTCGACATCTATTTCGAGAATGAGCATCTCGCATGCACGCTCGAGCACGACGTTGCCTCGACTGGCGCGTCTGGGGTCGCGGCACGGGTCTTCCCAAACCAGCCAGGCTCGAAGGTCGGCGACACGACCGATGATCCATTCTACGACGACTTCACGCCGCGTGACCTCGGACGCTGACCTCTGAGCTGGTCAAGCTCAGAGGTCTAGCTCGATGGCCTCGGCGAGGGCTCGTCGCAGCTCGTCGAGTTGGGTCTCGGACCAGGTCGACGCGGGCAGATCGAAGCCCCAGACCACGCCCGGCCAGGCGGGGTCGTCTCGCCGCCGACCGATGGCGTGCAGGTGGAGCTGCGAAACCATGTTGCCGATGGCGCCGAGGTTGACCCGGTCACAGGCGAAGTGTTGTCCGACCCACGTCGCCAAGGCTTGCCAGCGCTCGCTCACGGCACGGCGCTGGTCTTGAGGTAGCTCGATGAGCTGCTCGGCCTCGACCGCAGGCACGAGGATGAACCAGGGCAAGCTGGCGTTGCGATGAAGCAACACGACGCCCTCGGCCACGCTGCCTAGAACGTGGCAGTCGGCAGCGAGTCGAGGGTGGAGCTCGAAGTCGTCGGGCATTTCGGTGGGCTACTCGGAGGCGGAGAACATCTCGTGCATCTCGCCGGTGGTTCGAGGATCGACGCTGAGATACTCGATGTTGGGGTCACTTCCGGAGTCGCAGCTGACCCGATTGGGGGCCACGGTGGACGAGCCGTCGAAGGTCGTGTCGTAGACCTTGAGCTGAACGGTGTCGCAATCCTTGAACCAGAGCAGCGCACCGCTGCCGGCGGACTGATCGTTCTCCACGCTCGATTCGACCAGGTAGTGAGGGCCATCTCGCCAATACCGAATGGACCGGTGTCCCGGACCAGAGATCGAAAGCCGAACGAACTGTGAGGCCGTGGCCTTGTTGTCGATCGCCGTGTCGGAGTTGACGTTGGTGATGGTGAGGTCTTCGGCGTAGATGGCCACCGAGCCATCGAGGACGATGCCGTCCTGGTTGGTGGTGGCGTAGTCGACGAAGGGATCCCATTTGGGTTCGATGGTCACGCGAGACAGATAGAGCGTCATTCCGTCGTCCAGCGTCCCGATGCCGGCGCCAAAGTGATCGGGGCTCGCGAGGTCGGCTATCGTCACGTCGACGAAGCCGGCCTCCTTGCGGTCGGGAGACTCCTCCTCGCGGACGTCGAAGGCGTACTTCGCGTTCGTCGCCGTGGCCTGGATGATGAGGGCCGGTGTCTCCACCCGCGTCCTCGACGTGAAGGGCCCCGTGAGCTGCGGATCGTTCGCGAAATGGTCCACGATCCACGCCGAGGCCGAGACGCCATCACTGCCTCCGGCCCCGCCCATCGCCGACCCACCCTGACCGGACGAGCTGCTGGTCGCCCCGCCCTGAGCTGCTCCACCCTGCCCCGCCCCGCCGCCACCGGATGTCGAGGTCGAAGAACTGGTGCTGGATTCTGCCGCTTCCTCGCTACAGCCGACGAAGAGAAGCACAGCCACGGAGGCGCCTAGTAGCCGTTGCATGCCCGCAGAGCATAGGCTCGCCGCCTCGCTCGCGAAAGGGGAAGCCGTGATGGCCGACGACGAGGCCGCGACGGATCACTCCGCGTCTGGCTCGCCAGCGAACCACTTGTCGAGGCGAACATCGGCGCTGCGCGCGTGACCCTCCATCCCCTCGAGCCGCGATAGCCTGGCGCAGGCGGGGCCGACGGTTCGGTTGGCCTCCCGGGACATGCGTTGCCATGTGACCGTCTTGAGGAACTTCCCTACCCAGAGGCCGCCTGTATAGCGCCCGGCGCGATTCGTCGGAAGGATGTGGTTGGGGCCCGAAACCTTGTCGCCGTAGGCCACGGTGCATTCCTCTCCAAGGAAGAGCGAGCCGTAGTTGGTGAGGTGGTCGAGCCACCAGTCGAGGTCCTCGGCCTGGACTTGAAGATGCTCCGCGGCGTAGTCGTCGGATACCCGACACGCCTCCTCCCGCGTATCGCAGACCACCACTTCGGCGTAGTCACGCCAGGCGTCTCTTGCGCTGCTTCGATTGGGCTCGGGGAGATTCTCGATCAATGCTGGAGCGAGGGCCAGGACTCGCTCGGCCAGAGCCCGATCGAGCGCGATGAGCCACACCGGAGACGTAGGCCCATGCTCGGCTTGGCCCACGAGGTCGGCGGCGACGATTTCGGCGTCAGCGGTCGCGTCCGCAATCACGGCCGACTCCGTGGGGCCGGCAAACATGTCGATCGCCACGCGACCGTAGAGCGCCCGCTTCGCCTCGGCGACATAGGCATTGCCGGGTCCCACGAGGATGTCGGCCGCCGGCTGCCCGAACATCCCGAATGCGAGTGCGGCGACGCCCTGAACGCCCCCGAGGTTGAGCACCTCGTCGGCACCACAGATGTGGAGCGCCGCGAGCGTTGCCGCATGAATGCCAGCCTCGCCACTAGGCGGTGAGCAGGCCACGACCTGCTCTACGCCAGCCACCCGCGCAGTGGTCACGCTCATGATGGCACTGGCCACATGCGCATAGCGACCGCCAGGCACGTAGCAGCCAGCGGTGGCGACGGGAATGTGCCGATGGCCAGCCCAGAGCCCCGGTCGCACTTCGAGCTGGGTATCGCTCAATGCCTCGCGCTGCGCTTCGGCGAAACGGCGCACGTTGTCGTGCGCGAAACGAATGTCGTCGTAGACCCGAGGGCGCAATGCAGCGACGGCGGCCTCCCGCGTCGCTTGACTCACGACGATCTCCCCGTCCCAACCGTCGAGCTCTCGGCCGTAGGCGCGCGCGCGAAGGTCGCGCCCCTCCTCGAGCTTCACGAGCATCTCATCGACGACCCTGCGCACGTCGTGCTCGCCGCTCGCCGGATGGTGGCTCGCCTTCTTCAGAACCTCGATTCCCACCTCGGCATCGTCCGCCATCCGTCGTCGACCGTCCAACCACGGGTCGAGCAGACCGCGCTCTCGTTGCGGACGAGCCTGAGACGAAGAGCGACTCCGCGCCCCTGAGCGGCCGAGACGACGACCGCAGGAGACGCGGAGGGCGCCTGGTTTGGTCAGGCCGCGCAGAGCCAGATGAAGCGCTCGCCCCAGGTGCTGCGGGCCGCCTCGACGACCGCCGCTACGCGATCGTCGGGGATCTCTGACAGGTCGCCGACTTCACTGAGATGGTAGTGGAAGGCGTAGACGCGCGAGGCGAAGTGGTCGAAGGGCAAGGACGATTCGCCCGGCTCCTCGCCGTGACCCGACACGGTAGGCGTCACGCCATGCCCCCAGTCCTGACGTCCCTCGTTGTTCGGGTTGAAGAAGTAGACCCGCACATCGCCCTCGTGCTCGTCCACCCTCGTGATCGACACGGCGTGGGGACCCAGGTAACGGCCCATGTGATTGGTGATCACCAGGCCCACGGGGTTGGGATACATGAGCCGGTGACCCCCATTGAACTCGGGGTGATGGGTGGCGAAGAAGCGACGCACGTAGGTGTCGACGTCAGTCAGGGTAGTCTGAGCGAGATCGACGAAGGCCGTGGCCAGCTCGCTCGGCACCCAGCGACCGTACATCGCCGGGTTGACCCACTTGTGGGCGTCCTCGGCGCGAAGGGTCGAGCGGCGCATCATCTCGCTGTAGAGGCGGTCGAGGTGCGGCACGAGCACGATCGAGACCGGGTCGAGATCGAGATCGAGCTTCTTGGTGAGCCCAACCGGAAGCTGGTCGGAGCGCAGGTACTGTCCGCTGAACCGCATGTCGATCCACCCGTCGCGCGCGGCCGCGATCACCCGCTCGAGGAGCGTGGCGGGGTCGTGCTGAGCCCAGAGACTGATGGCCCGCGATGACTGACAGCTCGGGTTGTTGCCCTGCCCCAACCCGATGGGCTGACCGAGGACGGCGATGGTGCCGGCCAGCAGAACCGCATCGGCGGTGACGTCGTCGTCGTCGTCGCGCCGCGCGAGGAGGTCGTCGGCCACGGCCGGCAAGATCTCGAGACCGATGAAGCGCTCGAGACCCGCTTCGACCTCGGTCCGGGAGATCAGCGTGCGCGATAGCGCCTGGCCCAGTCCGTAGACGCACTGTGCCGTGGTCGCGAAGACGCTCGCCTCGATGAGCGCGCGCACCAGCTCGAGGTTGGTCTCCAACTCGACTTCACCCGCCGCATCGAGACCGAGGGCCGTGGCGAGTAGGTCGGGGTTCTTCTGCGAGAGCCACCGCACGAGCACACCATGCAGGGGGCAGACGAGCCCTGTCTCGTGAGCCGAGGTCGCGAAGGCCGAGGATTCGGCCACCAGGTCATCGCGGTCGGCTTCTTCGAGCGCCTTGCGGTAAGCACGCGGCGTGGGGCGTCGCCCCTCGTCGTTCGCAGCCGAGAGCGGGGTGGGTCCTACACATGCATCGACGTAGCGACGCATGACCTCCACCGACTTCCCCTCGAGCTCCTGGTCCTCCACCCAGCGCCACGCGCGCTTGATGGTGCGCTTCACGGCCCAGGTGCTCACGGGGCGCTGAGCGAGTCGCTGCTCGATCTCTCGGAGGACCTCGTCGAAGACGCCACTGTCCTCACGAGCCTCGACGATGAGCTGGAACAGACGCTCGTGAGCGGCCTGGAAGCGATCGGGCCCCAGAATTCGCTCGACCTCGCTCGCCCCCTCCTGGGGGAGGAGGTAGGCGAGGTTGCGGGCGACCACCTCGTCGAGATAGCTCGACGCCTCCTTCGGCGAGAAGGGGCCTTCCGCCTTGCCGGTGGCCATGGCGAGCATCCGCAGCTCACTCAGGGTCTCGACCACCGGGGTGATCCCGGGACCACGCAGGGTCCCGGCCACCAACGCGACCTGAAGGCGGGTGGGGTCCTCCCATGGACCACCACGGAAGACACCGGCCGCATCAAAACGATGAGCCTGCTCGTAGAGCTTGTCGACTCCATCCGGACGCTCGAGAAGAGCCTCGGCCACGCGGAAGAGCTCCTGCTGGGCCGCTTTGCGAGTGTTGTCGTTGGCTTCAGCCACCGCGTCGATGGCTGCTTCGAGGTCTTGGGACACGCTCATTTACTCCTGCCCAGCTCCACTCGGAGCCAGCGCGCCCCGAAGCTTGCACCTCGGAAGGCCTCCGTCGACGGTTACCGTACGAGACAGCGAGAACGGGGCAGGATGCCTCGAAGGCGCCTCAGCTCTTGTCGCGGGTGCAGACGCGGAACAGCGAGCCGTCCTCGGAGGCGCCAAACCCGCGCTTCTTCAGCCAAGCCGTCACCGCATCACGCCGGGGGTGGTTGGGGCGGACGGTGTTGTAGAGGTAGTTGATCCCCTGGCGTAGGGCCTCCTGCTCCAGCTGATCGAGCACGAAGCTCCCCACCCCATCGCCCTCGGCCTCGGCGGCGGTAGCGAGGTTGATCTCCGCGTCTCCCCACACGACATCGAGCCAGCCGAAGGCGATGGTCTCGCCCTCTCGCTCCACGCGCCACCACTGTCCGGGCACCACGTCGCCCTCCTCGAGCCGGTCGAAGCGCGCGTCGAAGACACCGCTTTCGGCCTGGCCGATGATGCGGGTCTTGTCCGCATTCCACTTGGGGGGTTGCTCCGCCTTCCACGTCAGCGCCATGCGTCGAGGGTAATGCGCCCACCTGCGATCGTCACGCTCGCGCCGGTCGCCTTGTCCTGACCGGAGGGGTCGTCTACCTGTGAGGCTTGCCCATCCCATCGAGACTTGTCGTCGACAGCCCGTCCGTGCGGCTTGGATGCACGGCGCTCACCGCCATGGCCGTTCTGGCGGGCGGATGCCGGCGGGATCGGTCGACCAGCCGCTCTGCGGAGCGGGACGAGAGCCGACGAGATGCGCCTCCGGCCCCAAGAGGGAGCGGCACCGGGTCGGCGAAGGCATCGCTTCCCTTCGCGAGTGCGGGCTGCGAATACGGAAAGCGCTATCCCAAAGGCACTACGTCGGACACGGTGACGAGCGACGGCGACGAACGCTCCTTCCGCGTCTACGTTCCCCCAGGCGCAAACGCCACGAAGCCAATGCCCCTGGTGCTGATGTTTCACGGGGGCGGCGGAAGCGGACGGCAGCTTCAGAAGCACTCGTCCCGCATGGACGCGATCGCCGACCGCGAGCACTTCGTGACCGTCTATCCGGACGGTACGGGGCTGCTCAAGACTTGGAACGCGGGCGGCTGCTGCGGGGGCGCGACCCGCAAGGACGTCGACGACGTCGCCTTCGTGTCGACCCTGCTCGACCGCCTCGAGACGAAGCTCTGCGTCGATCGACGGCGCGTGTTCGCCGCGGGCATGTCGAACGGAGGACTCTTCTCCCATCGCCTCGCGTGCGATCTCTCTGAACGCATCAAGGGCATCGCTTCGGTCGCAGGCACCGACATGACCACGTCGTGCCACCCGACGAAGCGCGTCGCCGTGCTCCAGATCCATGGCCGCTCCGACAAGCACGTTCCTTGGCAGGGAGGCCACGGCTGCGGCCTGGCCGGCGTCTCCTTTACGTCGGTGCCCGATACGATGACGCAATGGCGAACCCGCAACGGCTGCTCGAAGACCACAAAGGCGTGGCCCAGCGAGGACTGGCAGCGTGGAGGTGACGGCTCCTGCGAGCGCTTCGAGGGCTGCGCCGATCGCGCCAGCGTCACCCTCTGCACGATCGATGGTGGTGGTCACTACTGGCCCGGAGGGCGCCCTCGCAAGGCCCGACGCGATTGCCCGGGTGACGGCCATCAGAGCTCGACATTCTCTGCTGATGAGACCATCTGGCGCCATTTCGACGGCATCGTCGAATAGCATCCTCGCGTGAGCGAAAACCGCTACTCGATGGCGCTCAAGAGGCGGCAGAAACGTGCGCCAAGGCCTCACGCAGCACGCCTGCGTCGGCCCCTTGGCGCGGGGCGTTCTCGCTGATGTATCGGCGATAGGCACGCGCTCCGGGCATGCCTGCAAAGAGGCTGAGCAGGTGCCGCGAGATGGCATGGAGTCGGCCGTCGTGGTCCTTCACCCAGCGGTCGGCGTAGTCGAGCATGCGCGCAACCACCTCGTGGCGGGTGAGGACCGGCCTTTCGTCGCCAAAGAAGCGCCGGTCGGCCTCGGCAAAGAGATAGGGGTCGTCGTAGGCGGCGCGGCCGACCATGACCGCGTCGACGTGTTCGAGCTGCAGGGCCACCTGGTCGAGCGTCTTGAAGCCGCCGTTGACCTCGACGAACAGCTCCGGCCGGTCGCGCTTGAGGCGATGGACATCTTCGTAGCGAAGTGGGGGCACGTTCCGGTTCTGCTTGGGACTCAGCCCCTGTAGCCAGGCCTTGCGCGCGTGAACCGTGAAGCGGTCGGCCTCGGCCTCGGCCACGACGTCGACGAAACGCAGCATGTCCTCGTAGCGGTCGATGTCGTCGAAACCGATGCGGTGCTTCACGGTGACCGGGATGCTCACACGAGCCCGCATGACGGCCACGCACTCGGCCACGCGCTCCGGCCGTGCCATGAGACACACCCCGAACTGTCCCCGCTGGACGCGGTCGCTGGGGCAGCCGACGTTGATGTTTACCTCGTCGTAGCCCCAATCCTCGCCCATGGCCGCGCACTCGGCCATGGCAGCTGGGTCATCACCCCCGAGCTGGAGCGCGATGGGATGCTCTTCCTCCGCGTAATCGAGATGATGACCGCGGTCGCCGTAGATCAAGGCGCCGGTGGTCACCATCTCGGTATAGAGCAGGGTGCGCTTCGTGATCTGCCGCATGAAGTAGCGGTAGTGCCGGTCGGTCCGGTCCATCATCGGCGCCACGCTGAGGGGCATGGCGCCGGCGCGCCTTTCGGAGAGTTGGGTCATCGTCCACTCGACAAGAGCACGATCTCACCTTCGGTGAGCCATCGGTCGTAGAAGCGAAGCTCGTCGATCACGGCATCGGCCGGGTACCAGAAGGGCTTGTCGGGCTCGGCCGCGACGCCCACTCGCCAGTTCGATCCGTAATTGAACGACGACAAGGCCGGCTCGAAGCTGTGCTGGCCGACCAACGCGCCGTCGACGTAGATGCGCATGGCCCCTCGCTCGACGCTTCCTTGGCCCACGACGTGATGCCATTCGCCTGGCTCGTAAGCCTGTCCCGAGCTGGCGCGTTGTCGGAGGTTGCCGTCCCCATCATTCACCACGTGCCGGGCGACGAATCGTCCGTCCTTGTCGTAGAAGAGCCCCATGTGATGGCCTTGTCGTGCCACGAGCGCATAGTCGATTCGGTCGGCGTCACCGGAGGGAGGCCGTGACCGCGGCTTGACCCAGATCGCGATGCTGTAATCGGTCTCGTGCAGGTCCGCCAAGCCCTCGGTGGTGTCGAGCACCAAATAGCCGCCATCTCCAGAGCAGGCGACGGCGCTTCCGAAAACGCCCTCATCCCAGGTGGCATCGCCTCTGAAGTTGCCAATCGCGCCCTGCGTTGCATCCTTCGTCGACGGGCCATCCCCTTCATCGAACCGATAGTAGGCGACCAGTCCCTTCGGGGCACAGGTGGCGGGGTCGCGGCCGAGGACGCACGTGACCTCTCCCTCGACGCACACGGCGTCGGTGGGGTGGCAGGTCCAGCCTTCGGCACAAGGAAGGTCGTCGCCGCATCGGCGACCGGTGAGGTCGACGTCCGACAGGACGCAGCCCGTTCCCCAGCCCGACACCAAGCACAGCAGGGCGCCGCCCATCCGCCTCGCGTTCGCCGCCTCGCGGGTCATGGCCTTCAAAACCTCGTCGAAAGCTGCATGGCCGTGGGGCCTATCGACCACTGCCACGTGGCGGCCCCAGCGCCTTCGACGCCATCCCCGTCGGAGGTGGCCTCGACGATGGCCCAGGTGAGCCCCGCAGCAACGAGCACGCCGCCGCCGACGAAGAGTCCGGTGCTCGCACCCGCCAGCTCACCTCCCCGCAGGTCGGCCGCGACGGCGTCGCGATGGCTGGCCGCCGTCTTCGCTTCGTCGTGCGCTTCGAGCGCGACGCTTCCCACCACCGCCCCTGCGCCAACCCCCAACAGTCCGACCCCGAAGACTGTCCAGGGAGCGACGTCGGCGAATCCTACCGGCTGCTCTTTGACCACGACGACCGTCGTTGGCTCGGCCGCCGCCTTCGCGCGTAGGTTGGCGATTCGGCGTTCGACGGCCGGGCGGTCGGAGGCGGCTGGTGCCTGCGCGAGATATCGCTCGTAGGCCGCCGCCGCCCCGTCGAAGTCGGCCATGCCCTCGTAAGCGCGCGCCAAGTTGTGGGCGATGGCCGCATCTGGACAACGCGAGAAGGCGGCCTCGAGCTCGTCGACCGCCTCCTGAAAGCGTCCCTCGCGATAGTAGCTCTGGGCTCGATCGTAGGCCGCGAAGGCGGCTTCATCGCGGCAGGTGGAGCTCGCCTCATCCGCGTTCGACGGGTTCGCGCCCGCCGTCCCCCCAGCATGGGCGACCGAAGGCGCACCGAAGCAACAGATGGCTGCAACCGCGAGCCTAGACATAGAGACGCGAGGCTAGCAGCTTTGCCTCAAGACGACAGTACCCCTGCAAGAGGCCCCGTTCCCACGTTCTGGTTCGAGTTGCCCGACCCACCGGTGTCGTTGTCACCAAAGGTGTCGAGGTGGGTCAGCCCCATGCCATGGAGGGCCGCCACGAGGAGCCGCTGGTGCACCGCATCGAGGTCTTGATGACGAGGCACGTCGAGCACCCGTCCCGTGTCGATGAAGTTGCGCCCGCCTGCCACCACGAAGGGCATGTTGTGGAAGCTGTGATTCGAGCCGATCGCGACATCGGTTCCCCAGATGATCATCGTATTGTCGAGCATCGACCCTCCCCCCTCCGGAATGCTCTTCAGCGCCCGCAGCAGGTCGGCAAAGCGTAGCGAGTACATCTTGCGCACGCGCGTGAGGTAGGCAT
>JGI12210J13797_10573477_pt1 | contig 10269 bp, 7 predicted proteins | sample ElkSlonscriptome_3_FD_13797 | JGI IMG/M metagenome (IMG submission 13797) | reverse complement strand
TAAATTTGTTCAACAGGTCGTGCGCGATATCGATAATTGGCAGCAGTAGACGAGGACGGCGTGTGCTTCGCTGGTGGATTCCCGCGGTCCGCATGGTCTGGTGCGCGATGTGGACCACGCTCAGCGGATGTCCAGTCTTGACCGCGCGCTGATAGGCGTAACGCAGGCACGCCTTGCCGCGAGTATCGAGCGTCACAGCGCACAAAATGGGCGGCAGCGGATTGACCGACCGCGGTGTGATGGGGTGCGCTGGGGTGGGGATGGCGATGGTCATGGTAAACCCCGTGGGTGAGGGGGGATACACCCCCGTAAAAGTACCCATACGTTACCCCCTTTGCCTGACGAAATCACCTGGGTTTTTATCGCCGTCGAGCACTTTTGCGGGCTTTTTGGCACCGCCCGTCGGTTAGTTCCGGCCGATCATGCTGACGGACGTGTTCTTTCCGCCACCTGTCGGTCAGTCCTCGTCGATAACGCTGACGAGGGTGCGGATACCGGCCGCAACATCACGCAGGTCGGCGCCAGCTTCCCTGCGGTCGTGGCCATGGCGGTTCCCGTCGCTGAGCCGCTCGGCAACGGTGCTGATACGGTCTGCTTGAGCGAGCAATCGTGCCTTGATGGCGTTGATCTGGGTCAGCTTGGAAATGGCCGCCGCTTGCAGTTCGCGCTCGGTTTGGGCTAGCTCGTCTGGATCCTTTGTCTGGTGCCGGTCGCGCAGCGCGATCGCCTCTTGCATGGATGAGCGCCACCACTTGGAAAAGGTCGCCTTGTGGTCGGCCATGGTATTCACCGCAATGGCCATCGCATTGATTTCGTCGCGGCCGTGGGGGTCCGTTGGCATCCGGTCGGTTGGATTTTCTCGCGTCAGGCGATCGAGCAGTCCGGCCATGCCGCGTACGGGCCGGACGATGCTGATGGTGATCAGTACAGCGAACAGCGTTCCCAGTGCCGCTGCGGCGGCGGCGGTGGATAGGCTCGCGCGGGCTTGCGCCGCGGAGGTGTCGGCAATCTCGATGCTCATGGCCTGCATCAGCTGTATTGCCTCAGCCAGGTTCGCCTCCACCAACGGCGTGACGCGTGCGGCGGCTTGGTACATCTGCGCGGTCAGTGTCGCGATGCGCCGGTTCTGTTCGACGAGGGCATGCAAATCCCGCTCGTAGCCGTTCAGCAGCGTCGCGAGCTCGGCCTTCTCGGCGTCGGCAATACCGGAGGCGGCGATCTGATCACCGATCTCGGCGCTGATGGCGTCGACCATGCCGATGTAGCGTTCGTCGCCGCGCAGGAGATAGTCTTTCTCGCGCCTTCGCAGCTGCAGGATGTGGGTCTCGAGATCGGAGACATAGTGGGCGTTGAGGAGGCTCTCGATTCGATGTGCCGCATCACGAAAGGGCCCCGTTCCGCCGCTGATCTCCTCACCAGAGAGAACGATTTCGGCGTATGCGTCGAGCTCGGCGCGGTAGGTTGAGACTTCCCGGCCGATGTCCTGTTTCACGGGCTGCGGCAGGTCGGACTCGGAGATCGACGCTGTCATCTCGTCGAGCAACTGGTGCACCGTTTGCTGATATTGCGGATCGCGGCGAAGACCGAGATCCTTCTCGCGACGACGGATTTGCAGCAGCAGCAGGTAGGGTTGGTCGACGTTGTAGTGCCCAGCCCGCTCTTCCAGTTCGTGTGCTGCATCGCGGAATGCACCTTGCAGGCCGGTATTCTCGTCGAGTCCTCGTACTTGCCACGCCTCCACAATGGCGTCAAAGCTGGCGGTGAAGTCCTCGGTGAGACGCTGCAATTGCGCGGCCGTCAGGCGTGATGCTGCATCGATGCCGGCCAGCTCTTCGGCTTGGGCAGATAGGGCCGCGGCCTGAGCCTTGGTTTGGCCCGCGTATTCGGTGTTTCGAGTCAACAGAAAACGGTCAGCAGCACTGAGCATACCGCCTAAGTGGCGCTCGATGATGAAGGCGTGGGATTGGCGTTCGCCGTAGACGGCGTTGAGGCGCTGATAGTCGTCGACCAGCTCGTGCAGCGTTAGGTGGTAGTACCAGATGACTCCGAGAAAGATCACGCCCACGGCACCGAAGCCGAGACCGATCTTCTCGCCGATGCGCAGCCGTGTTCCGAGCTTGTTCACTTGGGCGGTCCTCGTCTAAAGTCTGGTTTGGTTTCCGATTCGGGTCCGGGGCCAGTCGGGAATTCGGGCGCGCCCGAATGCCGGCGCAAGGCCTTACTTGCATGCTTCGTCGCGACCTTTGCGTTCGGCGCGTTGCCCAAAGTCATGATAGACGCCGTATGTGGCGGGGGGGTTACGATTGACCCGCGACCCGCGACCCGCGACCCGCGACCCGCGACGATGCAGAAACTGTGGGCTCCACGCGATGGTCGTCACGCGATGACCCGCGATTGCGTGTTGCAGAATTCTTTCTGAAGTGTGACGATTCCGGTGGGTGAATCGGGCTGCGTCTGCGTAGAAGCGGCGGTTCGAACACCAGTATAAGATCCGCCGCGGGCCTTGGACTCTTGCCCAGAGGCGGCTGTGCGCGTGCGCCGCACATCTGCTCCGCTATGTCAGCTACCCAAGTTGGAGGAAATTTACCAAGTGAAGACCATCAATCCGATCGCGGCATTGTTCGCGGGATCGCCCTTCAAACCGATGCAAAAGCACATGGCGCTCGTCAACGAGTGCGTTGGCAAGGTGCCTGATCTGTTTGAGGCGTTGATTGCCGGCGACGATGCGGCGTTGAAGAGCACCGCGGGCGAGATTTTCGCCAAAGAGAGTGAGGCAGATACCATCAAGAACGATGTTCGCCTGCACCTGCCAAAAAGCCTGTTTATGCCGGTTGATCGGCGTGACCTGCTGGAGGTCCTGGAGGTACAGGACTCCATCGCCGACACCGCCCAGGATATCGCCGGTTTGCTGCTGCAGCGCGAAATGACGGTGCCCGATGACATGCAGGCGGACCTGCGCACGCTGATCGCACGCTGCGTCGACGCCTGCAAGAAGTCCAACGCGATCATCGACGAACTCGACGACCTGGTAGAGACCGGCTTCCGCGGCCCGGAAGCAGCTCGGGTTGAGGCGATGGTTCAGGAGTTGAACAAGATCGAAAGCGAGACCGATGACCTCGGTACGGCGCTTGCTCGTGCGCTGTTTCAGCACGAAGACAGCATGAGTCCGGTATCGGTCATGTTCTGGTACCAAGTCATCCATTGGATCGGTAACCTGGCCGATTACTCCGAGAAGGTGGGAGATCGACTGTTGTTGCTGATCGCGCGCTGAGTTGCACCGCGATCGATGCATGATCGACGTTAGGTCGGCTCGCCGCCCAAGCGAGGGCCCCACCAGACGCGATTGACGCGGCGCAGTCGGCGCGGCGCGATCGTGAGAACACACATAAAACTTGGAGTAACAATGGAAATAATTGCAACCCACGGGACCATTTTCCTGGTCCTCGCCGTCTTGTTTGGTCTCTACATGACCTGGGGCATCGGCGCCAACGATGTCGCCAACGCCATGGGCACCTCCGTAGGATCGGGGGCAATCACCGTAAAGCAGGCGATCGTGATCGCTGCCGTCTTTGAATTCGCCGGTGCCTTTATTGCCGGCGGTTCGGTCACCTCGACCATCCGCAAAGGCATCATCGACCCTGCGCCCATCGTCGGCAGCCCGGAGATACTCGTCTACGGCATGCTCGCGGCCTTATTGGCCGCTGCCATCTGGCTGATGGTCGCGACCACCCGCGGCTGGCCGGTGTCGACCACGCACTCCATTGTCGGCGCGATCGTCGGTTTTGCCATCGCCGGTATCGGCATGGACGCCGTCAAGTGGGAAAAGATCGCCCAGATCGCGGCCAGTTGGGTGGTCTCGCCGCTGATTGGTGGCTTGATCGCGTTGCTGCTGATGCTGAGTATCCGCAAACTGATCCTGAACGCCGATCAGCCGTTCCAGAGCGCTAAGCGTTGGGGCCCGGCCTATGTCTTTCTCGTCGGGTGGATCGTCAGTCTGGTGACGCTATTCAAGGGCCTCAAACACCTTGATTTGCACCTGACCATGGTGCAGAGTCTTATGGCCGCGACGGTGATCGGTGTGCTGGTGGCATTGATCGGTAAGTGGATGATTGGCCGTGTCAAGATGGATACCTCGGCGGACAAGAACTTCCACTTCGCGAGTGTCGAGCGCGTGTTTACGCCGATGATGATCTTCACTGCCTGTGCGATGGCCTTCGCGCACGGCTCCAACGACGTGGCCAACGGTATCGGCCCGATGGCCGCGGTGATCTCCATCATCCAAAGTGGAGGCGAGGTGGCGCAGAAGGCGGTGACGCCGCTGTGGATACTGCTGTTGGGCGGCTTCGGCATCGTGGTGGGTCTTGCGACGATGGGTTATCGAGTGATGCAGACCATCGGCACGCGCATTACCGAACTGACCCCGACTCGCGGTTTTTGTGCGACCTTGGCCGCGGCCAGTACGGTGGTGCTTGCCTCCAAGACGGGGCTGCCTGTCTCGACCACGCATATCGCAGTGGGAGCGGTCATGGGCGTCGGCCTCGCACGCGGCATCGGCGCGCTGGATCTGCGGGTCATTGGCAATATCGTCGTCTCCTGGGTCGTGACCTTGCCGGCTGGCGCGATCTTGGCTGCGCTGTTCTTCTATCTGTTCAGGTTCATCTTCGGTTGATCCAATGCCGAAGGGTCTGGGGCGAAGGGCCGGCACTGCTGGCCCGAGTCCCTTCGGGGGCCTGGTGTCGCCAGATCAGGGCCCACCCCAGGCCGGCTCCATGCCGGGCAGGCGGGCCGTGACAAACGTTCCGGACGGTCTTCCTGGGCTCATCTTCGAGCCCGTCACCAACCTGCGAACGTACCGCAAGGTGCCGGTGGCTAAATCCGTGCGCTTTAATCAAATCGTCGTCACCGGTCCGCCGGGCTCCGGCAAGTCGACCTTTGTCCGTCAGTTAGGCGGCTGGCCGGAGGAGGGCTATGTCGACTTGGCGTTGAACGGCTGGTGGCGCGCCCAGGCATTGGCGGTGCGCCCGCGTGAAGTGCATCTGGGTCTGCCCTTCGAGGGCTGCCAGAGTAGTCTGGCCCTGTTCGACGATGATTGGCTCGATCACTGGCGTGAGCTGCGGCTTGACGAAAGCCGCATCCATTTGCCGCCAGCGAAGCGGCACTTCCTCTCGGTGGATTGGCGAACCCGCTTCACGTTCGAATTCCTGCTGCCGACGCCGGAGCGCATCGTTGCCGCCCGTCGCCTGCGCGCCCGAAAGGGAACGCATCCTGTCGACACTCGCATCGATCTGGAGCAGATTCGCGCACAGGTGCACTTGTTCGGCCGAATTGCGCTGCATCTCCACCGTCAAGGCATGCGAGTCTACCTGCGCGACCGCGTCGGCCGTGCGCCCGCGCGCATCGCGGCGACGAAGCAATCGGAGTGAGGAGGATTCGCCGCGTTAACCCGTGACGGCCGGGGTGGAATCAACCGGTGAGTTGCGTCTCCAGCCGAAACTTGAGTCAACCCGATCGGATGCCGCCATGCCTCACGCAAGCCCAGAATCCCGCAACAAGTTCCTCAATTATTTCGACGAACTGATCCAAGATATGGAGGAGTGCGACGACGTCGATTTGAGCGGGTCGTTGCGTCTTCCGAAGAGCAAGGTGCGTGTGCCGACGCCGGTGCTGCCGCTTCAGTTGCTGCTCGGTGGCGAGGACGGCTATCGCCTACAGCTCGATCCGGAGGTGGTCGTCGATGCCGACGGGAGCTTTCATCCGAGTGGCAACTACTTGGTGTTCGATCCGGTGACATTCTACTCATCGATCAGTGGTTTTGTTCGACTCTCCGAGGGTGAATCGCTGACGCTGGGGCGCGACGACCCGCTGCAGCGGTTGTTGCTTCAGTATCCGGATGAGGTCGATGAGCGACATTTGCGTCTGAAACTCACCGGCAAGGGGCTGGCGATGAGGAAGAAATCGTCGACTCACGGCGCCTGTGTGACGCCACTGACGGAGATGAGCATCGCCGAGCGAATGGTCCATTGGCGCTCCGCGAAGATTCAGCGGTTGGCCAAGGTCATCAATGCGCCGATCGACAGTCTGTCCCGGGGCGAGGCGCTGGCCTTGCTGGAGCGGGTGATCGAGGTCATGGAGTCGGAGGCCTATCGTGTGCCGACGATCGACGGGCGCCCTGGTGGGCTGCTGCAGTTACCGGCGAAGCCGGCGCCGATCTTTGTCGGTGACCTCCATGCGTGCATTGACAACCTATTGGTCGTGCTGACGCAAAACGGCTTTTTGGAGGCCCTGGAGGATGGCAGCGCCATGCTGATTTTGGTGGGAGACGCGGCGCATCCTGACGAGCCTGGTAAGGAACAGGAAATGGACCTGTCCATGCAGCTGATGGATTTTATTTTTCGTCTCAAGCTCAGATTTCCGCAGCGGGTTTTTTATTTACGGGGTAACCACGACAGCTTCGCGGAAGACATCAGCAAAGGTGGCGTGCCTCAAGGGCTGTTGTGGGAACAGGCGCTGCTCGATCAGCGCGGTGTCAAATATCGCAACGCGATGCAGCACTTTTACGACCTCTTACCCTATGTGGCGGTGTCGCCGCAATTCCTGTGCTGTCACGCCGGCGCGCCGACTATGAAAGTGACACGCGAGGACGTCATCCATATCCACAAACATCCGAAGCTGCAGTATCAGCTCACGCATGTGCGTCTGCGCAAGCCGGGGTCGCCGGCCGGGTACAATGGCGCCGATCTCAGACGCTTCCGCAAGCGCATGGGCGTCGACCGGAAGACGCCAGTCGTGGTTGGGCACACCCCGTTGTCGATGGACGATACGTGCTGGCTCAACGCGGGCGGTATCGAGCATCATCACGTGCTTTTTGGCGCTTATCGGCGCTCGATCGGCGTGATAACGCGTCCGGGTCACCGTCTGTTGCCATTGCGCTATCCGGTGGAGCCCTTAGTGCCGGTCTACAACCGGTTGGTCCGCGGCGACAACTTTCGTGCATGAATCCGCATTCGATACTTTGGCACAAGTTGGGAATTGTTTCGGTTGCATGCGAGAAATCGGATGTCATTGGGGTCACAAAATTGTAACCTAGGTGTCATAATTGCCGGCGTTGAACAGCGGCATCGACCCACGGAGGCCTGGTCGATGACTCGAACCGGTAAATTCATCCTTGGCCAAGCGGAGACTGACGACCTATGAGCGACAAGACTGAGCCGGGCCCGATCCTGGTCCCAGTGGACTTCTCTGAGTCCTCCGAGGCGGCGCTGCTGTATGCCGTTCGATTGTCCCGCTGCATGCAGTGTTCGCTGTTGGTGCTGCATGTCGTGCACGATCCTGGCTCGATGCCGGGCTATTACAGTCGCGCGTTGAAGAAGAAGCAGCTGGTCCGCATCGAGGATGCCGCCGCAGAGATGCTGGATGAATTCGTTCACCGCGTTGTCAAGCAGAACCCGGAGGTTAAGGGCTTGAAGCGTCTCGATTCGATGATGGTCAAAGGGTTGCCGAGCACGCGCATCCTCGAAGTGGCCGACAAGTCCAACGCAACGATGATCGTTGTGGGTAGCAAGGGCCTCACCGGTTTGAAACACATCTTGATGGGGTCGGTGGCTGAGCACCTGGTGCACCTGAGCCGCATCCCCGTGACCGTAGTCAAGGCAGCCCATGGACATTGATCGCATGCTCGGAAAAAATTTGAATTTGTGGGGTTTTCAGGCGAGCGCAAGGTGGCAAGACCGCGTTCCGCTCGCGCTTGCCATCGTGTTCGGTTTGAGCCTATTGCTCGTGGGCGGCGCCGCCACCGGCGCGGACACCGGTGATGCCGGCGATAGTATCGACTGGTGGACCATGGGTATGGGCCTGTTTGGCGGCCTGGCCCTCTTTCTGTTCGGCATGGACCAGATGGCCGATGCGCTGAAGGCGGTCGCCGGCGAGCGGATGAAGGATATTCTGGGGCGGCTCACCAAGAATCGCTTCATGGGGGCGATCACCGGTGCCTTCGTGACTGCGATTATCAACTCGTCGTCGGTGACCACCGTGCTCGTGGTCGGCTTTATCAGCGCTGGGCTGATGACGTTGGCGCAGTCCGTCGGCGTCATCATGGGAGCAAACATCGGCTCCACGATGACCGCCCAGTTGATTGCATTCAAGGTCACCAAGGCTGCCCTGTTGATGATCGGCGTCGGTTTCACGATGCTGTTCGCGTCCAAGAACGAGCGCATTCGCCAATATGGCGGCATGACCATGGGGTTGGGTCTCGTGTTCTTTGGCATGGGGGTGATGAGCGACTCCATGGGGCCGCTGCGCAGTTATCAGCCCTTCCTGGACCTGATGCAGACGATGGAGAACCCGCTCGTCGGCATCCTGGTGGCAGCGGCATTCACTGGTCTGATCCAGTCATCTGCGGCCACCACTGGCATCGTCATCGTCATGGCCAGCCAGGGCTTCGTGAACCTACCAACGGGCATTGCGCTGGCGCTTGGCGCCAATATCGGTACTTGTGTGACCGCGCTGCTGGCCTCCATCGGGAAGCCGCGTGAGGCGGTGCGCGCCGCTGTTGTGCACGTTCTGTTTAATGTTGCGGGCGTGTTGGTCTGGGTGGGATTCATCGCGCAATTGGCCGAATTCGTGCGATTGATCTCCCCTTCCTACCCGGAACTTAGCGGTGCCGAACAACTGGCCGCCGCCGCGCCTCGCCAAATCGCCAACGCGCACACCATGTTCAATGTTGCTAACACATTGCTGTTTATCGGTCTTGCAGGACAGTTCGCGCGGGCAGCGGAATGGCTTGTACCCGACAAGCCCATCGGCGAGGAAGCGCTTGTGGTTCGCGCCAAGTACCTAGACGATGAACTGCTCGCCACGCCATCGCTAGCGCTCGACCGGGTGCGGCTCGAGGTGTTGCACATGGGCGAGTGGGTGGAACTGATGATGGAGCGGATCATGCCGGCCATCCTTAGCGGCAACAGGCAAACGCTGCGCGACATCGAGCGGATGGACGATGACGTCGACATATTGCATGCGCAGATCATCGCCTATCTGGGCAAGATCAGTCGGCTCAGCCTCACAGAGCGTCAGACTGGCGAACTAATCAAGCTGATGGAGGCAGTGAACGATCTGGAGAATATCGGCGACGTCATTGAGACCAACTTGATCGTGCTCGGCAACGAACGCATCGATGAGGGCGTGTCGATCAGTCAGCCCACGCGTGAGGTGCTGACCAATTTCCATGTCGCGGTCAACCGGGCGGTGAATTCAGCGGTGCAGGCGGTGGCGCAGAAGAACGAAGTCGCCGCTCGTGCCGTGACATCGATGAAGCAGGAGATCGCGCAGATCGCGGATTCTGCCGCATCGCATCAGGCCCAGCGTCTGGTGGCTGAGGAGCCGAACCGCATCCCCGCCTACACCATTGAGGTGGACATTATCGAGAAGCTCAAGCGCATCTACTACTTCGCCAAGCGGATGGCGAAGACGGTGGAGGTCGAGGAAACCACGGAGCTGCTGTAACGTTCGCGGCTCGGGCGGTCAGACGGTTTGTTATCGATTGGCCGGCAAGGGCGTCGCGCCCTGTTGCTCAAGGCGCCGCGCATCGCTTGCAACAGGCCAAGGGCCATTTCACTGTACAAAGGGCCCTTGGCGCTCGAGCCTTCGCAGGCGCAGGGAGCGCGCTTAGGAAAACACATAGCGATGACGATCAAACATGCCCCGAGTTGGGTCGCGATGGGCTTGCTGTTGGCAGTCGCCATCGGCATTCCCTGCCTCACTACTGCCGAGTCCCTGTTCGATGGGCTCAAGGACAAGGCCACCAAGGCCGCGGGGCAGGTCGGCGAGGCCGCGAGCGCCGCCGCCGATACCGTCGGGAAGGCCACTAACAAGGCAGTTGAAACGGCGCACGAAACCGTCGAATCGACGCAGCAGGCCCTACGCGACGAAGACACCCCGGCGGCCACTCGCGCCAAGCTCGATGCCATGGCCGATGCCACGCTGCAGCGGCTGTTCACCGACGAGCCCAACAGCCGTGCCCTGTTCGACGCCAGCGTTGGCTATGCCGTCTTCGACACGCGTCAAGTGCAGTACGTCGCCGCCGCTGGTTATGGGCGCGGCGTCGCCGTCGACCGCGAGACCGGCCAGTCCACCTACATGAAGATGGGCAGCGCTGGCGTCGGCATCAGCTTCGGTTTTGGAGGCTTCGATACCCAGGTCGTGATCCTGTTCGAGAACGCCTTCGGCTTTAACAAGTTCATCACGCAGGGCATGGACGCCACCGCCGAGGCCGGT
>JGI12210J13797_10711000_pt1 | contig 10270 bp, 8 predicted proteins | sample ElkSlonscriptome_3_FD_13797 | JGI IMG/M metagenome (IMG submission 13797) | reverse complement strand
AGCAGGCCGGGGTTGTAGATCTCTATCCGATCATCAAAGATTTTGACGATCGAATCGGAGGTACTGGTGTAATCCCGATGGACGATGGCGTTGATCACGATCTCCCGAAGGGAGGACATCGGATACTCCCACCGTTCCTCCCGGTGCGGGTTCCCGGTAATGATGTAGGCTTTGTTGATATGCTTTCTGATGAACGCAATCACCTCCTCGACCTCCGAAATCAAGTCTCCTTTCAGCCTGGCACCGTCCTTGATCAGGGTGGCGGTCTGAAATCGTCCCAGTTCAATGGTGCTCAGCCCTGTCTCCTCTTCGGCAAACAACAGAAAAGCAGCTCGGGTAATCCGCCCATCCCGCAAAAGCTCGAATTTTCGCAGCATGGTGAGGGGATCTTCAATGATGGCGGTTTCGCGTATTCGATTGACTCGAGCGATAAAAGCCCGAACCTTATCCATGGAAATGTCAACTTCCGAATGGATCTCATCAATCGTGCAGTCCCAGCTGGTATTGATCGATCTCAAATGTTCATTGACGACCTCGGAAATGCTCATCTGGTGGTTGGCGTTATTGACCCGCTTGAAATATCTGCCCCGGCATGCAATCGGTTTGATGGGATATTCGGCTACGGAGACCATCACCACGGTTTTACCCTCGATCTCGATCAGGTCGGCATCCGGGATCAAAATATTGGAGGTGGCGATTTTAACTTGATTGATCCAGTTCTGGACCGTTTCTTTTCCGATATCGACCCCGATCGCATCCCCATCATCCGCAACGCCCACCAACAGACGTCCGCCGCGGCTGTTGGCAAAGGCCGCGAGGGTTTCTACCGCGGTTCGATTGAAGGAGCGCTTGAACTCCACTGAATCCGATTCCCCCTGACGAATGAGAGAAATCAGTTTGGCATGTTCTTTATCGATCAAATTCTTGTTCCTTAATCCTCCCCCGCCAACGCCGCAAACCGCTCCCGGCTCAGCTTCAAAAAGAACCGGTCCTGGGTGAAGATTTCGAGGGTCGCGGTATCGTCGTAGCCGGTGTCGGCCAAGGCTTCGGAGACGCTGTGGAAGTCGATGCGGCCGCAGCCGAGGGGGAGGTGTTCGTCGCCATTGCCGGAGTTGTCGCTGAGGTGGACATGGCCGATCCGGTCGCCGAAGCGGCGGATGAAGTCGAGGAGTTTTTGAGTGGTGCCGGCCCCGATGTGGGCGTGGCCGGTGTCGAGGGTGAGTTTGCAATCCGGAAAGCGGCGGAACAGGTCGTCGAAATCGGCCGGGTTGAAAAAGGCCCCGGCACCCGGCATCATGTTCTCCAGGCAGAGGGTGATCCCCAGATCATCGGCCTTGCGGACCAGGGTCTCAAGGCCCTCGTAGGCATATCCCAGGGCGGTATCCCGCACCAGCGGCGCCAGCCCGCCCAAATGGGGCGGATGGAGCACCGCCTTGGTCGCCCCCAGATCGGCGGCGGTGTCGAGGGAGGCCAGCAGTTCCTCTACCGAGGCCCGGCGGATGGATTCGGTGAGGTCGGCGGCATGGACGAAGGTGGGCATGTGGCAGACCAGCCCCAGCCCGTGGACCGACAGGGTCCGCAGGATGTTGTCCCGCTGCCGCCGAATGGAGGTGTAGTGGGCTTCGGGCGCATCCAGGGTCAGTTCGAGGTAGTCGAACCCGAGGGCCGCGAAGGTTTCGATTTCAGAGATCACCGGCAGCACCGGAAAGTTCATCGCGCCGTATTTCATGTTTTTGTCCTTTTTGAGTGGTGGTGAATCGCCGGCGGTTTCGCTATCGCCATTCGCTTCGCGGATCGGGGACGAAGGCCATGGCCCCTTCCCCGGGGCTGGTGTAGAGCACCAGCCATCCGCCCGGGACCCGGGCCCGAAAAAGAAAATCCTTGCCCTTGATCTCTTGAAACTCCAGGGCGGACGGACCGCCCTGGTACTGGGCCAGGGCCGGCGCCGGCTGCAGATAGGCGTGGTAGGCGAGCCCGGCCCCGAATCCGAGGATGAGGGCCACGGCCACGATCACGGGGGTCCATCGATTCTGTGTCATGATACGATCCTTTTCTTGGTGAATGATAAATCACAGCCGGTTTTTTTTACCGAAACCCGGGGGGGCGTCCTTCCGGCTCCCCCCGGCGGAATTCATTTAAAAACGCTTCCATCCGGCCCTGCATGTCCGCACCCGAGGGCGGCGGTGGTCCCTCAGAAATCGGTGATCCGTGGCGAGCCGGGAATTTCGTCATTTGCATCCGCATATTCAATCTGAAGACCGCTCGGCTCAGCCCGTCCCGGTCGAGAATTGCCGGACAGACCGAGGGTGTGACTCAGCCTGTCGACGATGGTGTTCATGCGGTCTCCGGTTTGAAGCAATGCGTCGCCGGCGGCGGCCCAGTCCCGAGCATTGGCGGCGTTTTGTTGAACCACCTGATCCATATCGGAAACCGCCCGATTGATCTGTTCCAGCCCGCCGTGCTGTTCTTGAAATGCGGCGGAAAGGTCATGGATCAGGGCCGCCACCCGGGCGGAGCGTTCGGACACTTCCTGAAAAGCCTCGTGGACATCATGGACCAGGGCCTGGCCGGCCGCCACGGTGTCGATGGTTTCCTGAATCAGGGCGGTGGTATTTCCGGCCGCTTCAGAAGCCCGAACCGCGAGATTGCGAACCTCGTCGGCCACCACGGCGAACCCGGCCCCGGTCTCTCCTGCCCGGGCCGCTTCCACAGCGGCGTTCAGGGCCAACAGGTTGGTTTGAAATGCGATCTCTTCGATGCTCTTGATAATCTTGGAGGTTTTTTGACCTGCATCCGAAATTTTGTCCATGGAACCGCTCAAATGCGACATGGTGGAATGGGTCCGTTCAATCGTTTTTTCGGTATCCTTCATCAACTGGTCGGCCCGGCTCACGCTTTCCGCATTTTGACGGCTCATCCCGGATATCTCCTCCAGTGCCGAAGATGTTTCCTCCATGGAGGCCGCCTGCTCGGAAACCCCCTCCGACAAATAGGTACTACCGGAGGACAACCGGTCGGAAACGGCCGCAATACTGCCGGCGGCATCGTTCAATTCCAAAGAAATCCGGTCCACGGGACGGATAACGCTTCGAATCGCGATATACCCGAAGCCCCAAACAACGCATAGGAGGAGGACAGTAACCAAAATGGACAGGTTCCGATACCAGACGATCTCCGCAAGCATTTCCCCGCGGTCTGCCTGGATCACCAGTATCCAATCCGTCTTGGGGATTTCCTTCAAATAAGCGATCTGATCACGGCCATCCAGTTCATGGTCGATGAATCCATTTTTCTCGGCCAGGATTCTGTCTCCGTATCCGGTTTTTGCGATGCCCTCCTTCATGATCTTTGATTTGTCGGGATGGGCCACATAGACCCCGTTCGACTGGATCAGGTAGGCATATCCCAGTTCCCCGATTTGAATCGGGTCGATAAAGGTGTCCGTGAACTCTCCGAGGTTGACCCCGGCCCAGATCACACCGATGGTCCGGCCCTCGGCCCGGACCGGTGTAGACAGAACCACTGCGGGCTTGTTGATGGTCCGGCTCATGAGCACCCGGGAGATATGGGGCTCGCCGGCGATGCTGATTGTGAAATACGCACGATCGCTGTAATCGGCCTTGCCGACCTTGTTTTTTGCCGTTGCGGCCCGGGTCATGCCGGTCTCATCGAGAAGGGCCATAGCGTAAAAACCGAAACCTTCTTTCAGACCGGCCAGAATTTCATGGACTTCCTCTGTATCCGCCTCTTCCGGTTCCAGAAGCAATTCCGCAAATTCCTCATGGAGGGTCGAAAAAATGAACTGCGACTGAAGATCCGACAGCCACTGCTGAACATGCTTCGACAACATGTCGCCATTCACCTGAATCTGCTGCCGCATTTTAGATTCGATGATGGTCTTGGAGTGAAGATAAGTAAACAGGGTAAAGGCGGCCATACACCCGGAAATGACGAGGAGAATAGGCAACTGAATTCTGGAGCTGAGTCCCATTTTCATGTTGTTGCTCCTTTGGCGGGAATATTGAATTTTAGTTTATCGGGAAATACCGATACTATGCAAAACGCTCAAAGGAGTCAATTGAAAAGAGATTTTTTCCCGTGCCGCTTTCCGCGCTCTCCCGTCGGAACCGACATCAACCCTGATTAATCTTCAACCTGCAGTGCGGACGAAAAACTTCAGGGGGACCGGCGTCGCTCCCCGTCAGAACGCGTGAGATTTGAGTGCTCGATGTACGGGTCGGCCTTCCCTGTGGTCAGGACTTGTCCTCGGCCGGCGGAAACAGCTCCTTCTGAAGCCAGCTCAAGAGCCCGATCATGATGAAAGCCCCGGGCGCCAGAAGCATCAGCCCCATGTCTTCGTACCCGGCCCGGTAGAGAAATTCGGGCACCACCGGAATCCCGAAGAGCTTGCCGGAGCCGAGCAGTTCCCGCAGGAAACCGACGGTGACCAGGATGAGCCCGTACCCCAGGCCGTTGCCCAGCCCGTCGGCGAAGGAGAGGGTCGGCCCGTGGCTGAGGGCATAGGATTCGGCCCGGCCCATCACAATGCAGTTGGTGATGATCAACCCCACGAAGACCGACAGGGCCTTGCTGATGTCATACAAAAAAGCCTTGAGGAGCTGGTCGGCCAGGATCACCAGGGTGGCGATCACCGTCAGCTCGAAGATGATTCGAATGTTGCGGGGGACGATGTTTCGAAACAGAGACACGGTCAGGTTGGAAAAGGCCAGCACGAAGGTGAGGGCCAGAGACATGACCAGGGCGGTCTTGAGCTGAACCGTCACCGCCAGGGCCGAACAGATCCCCAGAATCTGGACCGAAATCGGGTTGTTCTGCAACAGCGGGTCGGAGATCGTTTTGAAGGTCGTGGTCCGGGCCCATTTCAGTTTAAAAATCCAGCCGATGGGGTTCGCATTCATGACGCCTCCTTTCCGTTCCCGCCGCCGGGGACCGCTTCTTTCGGAATTTCTTTCAGCCGGTTGTTTCGAAACCGGATCGAAATCGGTTCATAGGTCTTGAGGGTCTCCCGAATCCCGCCCGAGAGAAACTTGCCGGTGAGGGTGGCGCCGCTGATGCCGTCCACCCAGTGGCTCCGCTCCTCGGCCGGCACCGTTTCCTCCACCTCGCCCTTGGCCACCGATACCGACACGAAATCGCCGCTCCGGTCCACGATCCGCTTTCCCTCGAACTTTTCCTGAAACCAGTTGGATTCGATTTCCCCGCCCAGCCCCGGGGTTTCATTGTGCTGATAGACGGTGAACCCCTGAATGGTGGAACCGTCGTCGTCCAGGGCCAGATACCCCTTGATCTTGCCCCACAGGCCCCGGCTCTCGATGGGGATGATGTAGGCGCGAATGGCGTCGTCCGCCACCGCATACAGGTAGAGAGAGAGGTCGCCGGGACCGCGCTCTTTCGGCGGGACGATCTCCCCGTCGCGGGTGATGCAGACCTGGCGGATGTTCTCGGAATAGAGCGCCTGAATCGCTTCGGACGGATAGCTTTTGCCGGGCTCGATCAGGTCCACCGATTTGAGGATGTTCTTGTACCGATCCAGGGTGGCGTTTCGCTCCTGAAACCCTTTCAGCCCGGTGGCGGCCGCGGTCAACAGCAGGCTCACCACCACGCACATGACCCCGGCGAAGAGCAGAGACCGAATGTTGCCGGATGCGCGGTCAGACATTGGGGACCCTCCGTTTGTTTCGGATGGAAATCTCGAACTGGTCCAGAAGGGGGGCGAAGATGTTCATGAAGAGAATGGCCAGCATCACCCCTTCGGGAAAGGCCGGGTTGTAAACCCGAATCACCACCGTCAGGGCCCCGATCAGAAACCCGTAGAGATACTTGACCCGCTCCATGCCCGGGGCGGTGACCGGGTCGGTGGCCATGTAGACCAGGCCGAAGGCGAACCCGCCCATCACCAGATGGTAGAAGGGATTCAGGGAGTACCAGGGCGAGGCCGCGGGGTCGGCGAGAAAATGAATCAGATACCCGGTCCCCAGGACCCCGGCGATGCCGCCGAGGATGGTCCGGAAATTGGCGATGCCGGTGAGCACCAGAAAGATCCCGCCGATCAGGCACATGAATGCGGAGGTGGCCCCGATGGAGCCGGGGTAGCCGCCCCAGAACAGGGTGGAAAAGGAATACCCGGCCTCGCGCAGGGCAGGCTCCAACCGGACCCCGGTGGCCAGAGTGGGGGCCAGGGCCAGAGGGGTGGCCCCGGTGACGGCGTCCGCGGCCGGGCCGGGTCCCCCGATGATTCGCACCCAGACCTCTCCGGACATCTGGGCGGGATAGGCGAAAAAGAGAAAGGCCCGGGCGGTGAGGGCCGGGTTGAGGATGTTCCGGCCGGTGCCGCCGAAGACCTCTTTTCCGATCACCACCCCGAAGCTGATCCCGGCGGCCACCATCCAGAGCGGCGTGGTGGGGGGCAGGGTCAGGGGAAACAGCAGCCCGGTCACCAGGAACCCTTCGCTCACCGGGTGCTTGCGCACGGCGGAGAAGAGCACCTCCCAGAAAAGCCCGGCGGCATAGGAGACGATCAGCATGGGCAAAAAAATGAGCAGGCCGGTCCACAGCACCCCGGCCGTATCCATTGAAAGCCCCGAGGCCAGCCGGCCCTGATACCCGGTGTTGTAGATGCCGTAGACCGCCGGCGGAATCAGGGCCAGAATGACGAAGCTCATGAACCGCTTCAGATCGAGATGGTCCCGCACCTGGGGGGAGACGTCGGTGACCCGGTCCGGCCAGAGGACCACCGTCTCCACCGCCTCATACAGGGGATGCAGCTTTTCCAGCTTTCCGCCGGTTTCAAAGGGGCGCCCCAGGACGCCGAAGAGTTTCTGGACGGTCTGTTTCATCGGTTCATCTCTTGATGGTAGCGCGCCTTGGCGTTTTTCAGGGTCTGGTAGAGTTCGAGTTTCGAGGGACAGACATAGGTGCACAGCCCGCATTCGACACAGTCGAGCAGCCCCAGGGCCAGGGCCTCCTCGATTTCATCGGCCCGAAGCGCCTTCATGGTGTACTGGGGCAGGATGTCCACCGGGCAGACATGGGCGCAGTACCCGCAGTTGATGCAGGCCCGCTCCTCGCCGTGGGTATTGCAGTTTCTCTCAAAGGGGGCGGTGTGAAACACCGAGAGAAAGGCCCGGGAATAGCTGGGTTTGGAATACCCCGGCCGAATAAACCCGAACAGCTCCCGCTCTCTGCCCTCGGGGATCAGGGTGAGGCCGGTTTCATACAGACCCAGATGGCCCTCCCGGGGTGCGGCGTACCCGCTCAGAAGCCCCCCTTGAATGTAGCGGGTGTCGCCGTTGGGGCCGGCCCCGCCCAGAAGATGGGCCAGAGGCGCCCCGATTCGGGTGCGGATATGGCCGTGAACCGGAGACCCGGTGCCCCCGACGACCACGGTTCGTTCGGTGGGGAAAACCCCGTCCCGCAGCAGCCCGGCCAGAAGCAGAAGGTCCTGGCCGCGGATGAACCAGGAGCGGTTTTCTTTGGCGGTGCGTTTGGTCCGGTAGAGCAGCACCCCCGGGTCTCCGGCCGGATAATGCCCCCGGTAGCGGATCGGAAAACAATCGGGGGCATCCTCCAGCCCGGTTTCCGCCAGAAGGCCGGCGTCCCGGTCGGCGATGCTGACGATGACCCGTTTGGCCAGCCGGCGCAGCACCCCGGCCCCGTATCTCAGCAGGTCCGCCCGGTCCCGCAGATAGACCCCGGGTACCGGTTGAAACGGTTCTTCGCTGCTCAGGTCGACGAACACGGCCGAGGGCATCTGCGTATCGGGCCGGGGGATATTGCGAAAGGGCAGCTCCCGAATCAGGGGCCACACCCCGCCGTCCACCAGCGCCGCCGCCAGCTTGTCTCTGGCCACGTCCGCGATTCGGTTTTCCGGTATCGGGGGAAATTGCGCAAAGGCTTCCTCCCCGTCCAGCCGAATCACCACCGCCTCGATCACCCGGCGGGGGCCGTATTGAATATCGACCACGGTTCCGCCGCCGGGCGAGACAAATTTCACCCCGGGATTGGCCTTGTCTTCGAACAGCACCGACCCGACCTGAACCCGGTCCCCGGTTTTCACGGTCAGCCGGGGCTTGACAAAAGGCAGTTTGTCGGGAAGCAGGGCCACCTGGTCCGGCGGGGGCAGGGTTTTCAGTTCTCGGGACGGCTTTCCGGCGACATTCAGATCATACCCCTTTTTCAGATGAATGGAGATCATCGCGTATCCTTCACCAAGTCACATCGCAGCCGGTCCACCCCGGTCCTGACTCACCCCATATACGGTGGACCCATTGAATCCGTCGATCGCCTTCTCGATTCCACCTCGATTCTACCTGACACAGTGCGTTCAGAAATCGAATCGGTCGTCTTTATTCGGAAAATCATCAGAAACGTATGTTATCACCCTTCCCCCCCATTTTCAACGCGGGAGTGAAAAATGCAGGATTCACCCTATTTTCGAGGGACCATTGACTCGGCCGGCCACCGCGAAGCCGGGCACCGGAAGAAGCTTCGGTACGGCCGGTTTTTAACTTGCTATTGAAAAACAGCATGATTACGGATATAAATAGAACCTACAACCGAAACACCGGCGGGATAAACCCGTGCAGCCGGCCCGTCGATGCGCAAACCCCGCATCGGCGGACGAATCACATCAACCGAGATCTCTTCCACCCCGGAAGAGCAAAAACGAGGTGGCGCCCATGGTCGAGGAATGCAAACCGATACTCAATACCGGATTACGCGGATTTACGATTGCCAGCACCAAAATCAGTGACGTCAAGGGGGACGAGGGGAAACTGGTCTATCGGGGCTACCTGATCAAAGACCTGGCGGAAGAAGTCTCATTCGAAGAGGTGGTCTTTCTGCTGCTGTATGAAAAACTGCCCAACAAGACCGAGCTGGCCAATTTTTCGCATCAGCTCGCCGTGGAACGGCCCCTGCCGCCCGAGGTGATCGCCGCCCTCAAAACCCGGCCGGCGGATTCGCTGCCCATGGACATTCTTCAGGGCGGGGTCTCTCTGTTGGCCAATCACGACCAGGACACACAGAAGGGCGAATCCCGGGACGTCACCCTTCAGATGGGGGTTCGGCTGATCGCCAAGTTCCCCACCCTGCTGGCCGCCTGGCAGCGGATTCGAAACGGCAAGGAGCCGATCCATCCGGACCCGGACATGGGCCAGGCCGCCAATTTTCTCTACATGATGAGCGGCGAAAAGCCGGACGATGAGCTGACCCATTTTTTCGACACCTGCCTGGTGCTGCACGCCGAGCACTCCTTCAACGCCTCCACCTTCGCGGCCCGCGAAGTGGCCTCCACACGGGCGCATATCTATGCGGCGGTGTCCGGGGCGGTGGGGTCCCTGTCCGGCGCCCTGCACGGCGGGGCCAACACCCGGGTCATGAACATGCTCAAGGAGATCGGCAGCGAAGACCAGGTAGAGCCCTACATCAACCGGACCCTGGATGCCGGCGGAAAGATCATGGGGCTGGGCCATGCGGTCTACAAGGTGGACGACCCCCGGGCCCTGATACTGGCCCCCATGTCCAAGAAGATGGGCGAGCGGATCGGCGAGGCCAAGTGGTATGAAATGTCCAAGGCACTGGAAGAAAAAGCCAAAAAGGCCTTCAAAGAGCGAAAAGACCTCGACATCTTCGTCAATGTCGATTTCTACAGTGCCTCTCTTTACTATGCCATGGGGATTCCCATCGATTTTTTCACTCCGATTTTCGCCATCTCCCGAGTCTCGGGCTGGGTAGCCCATGTGTTGGAGGAGCAGTTTGCCGGGGCCGCGCCCAAGCCGGTGCTCTATCGCCCCGAATCCCAATATGTTGGGGATTATTGCGGGCCCGACGAGTGCACCCTCGAATCCCTGGAGCAGCGGAGCTGACCGCCGGCCTTGAACGACGGCCGCCGGTATAGAAAGGATATGCCGATTTCATGAAAGAACAGACCCACCGAATGACCCGCCAGCGCCGGGTCATCCTGGAAGAACTGCGGGAGATGAATTCCCATCCCTGCGCCGAAGAGGTCTTTGAGGTGGTCCGGCGCAAGCTGCCGCGGATCAGCCTGGGCACCGTGTATCGAAATCTAGAGATTCTCTCGGAACTGGGGGAAATCAAAAAGCTGGAACTCGGGGGCACCCTGATGCGGTTCGACAGCAAGACCGAAAAACACTACCACATGCGCTGCATCAACTGCGACCGGGTGGACGACGCGCCCATGGGGTTCATGGAAAACATGGAAACCGCCCTTCGCGGGGCCACCGAATTC
>JGI12210J13797_10021398_pt1 | contig 10270 bp, 4 predicted proteins | sample ElkSlonscriptome_3_FD_13797 | JGI IMG/M metagenome (IMG submission 13797) | reverse complement strand
AATCTTACTGTTTTTATTGCTCTGGCTTGTAGTCTGGGTTGGCGAAACTTCTGCGCAGTCGGTTCCGGCTACTTACGACACCCTGATTCTAATCAACCCCGAAACGCCGGTCTACCTGACGTTTGTTCCCGCCGGAACTTTCAGCATGGGAAGCCGTGCCGCTGACCCGATGCATGAACCCGATGAAGCTCCCGTTCGCGAGGTAACACTGACTAGCGATTTTTATCTTGGAACCTACGAGGTAACTCAGCAGCAGTGGCAAGCGGTAATGGGTCATAATCCAGCGGTTTTTCAGACATTCGATAATTCACCTTCCCACCCGGTAGAGTACGTTACCTGGAGCGAGGCTCAGGAGTTTATCACTCAGCTCAACGAATTAGGAATGGGAACCTTTCGGTTGCCTACCGAAGCGGAATGGGAGTACGCCTGCCGGGCTGGTACTACTACGGCTTACTACTGGGGCGATAAAATGGCGACCAACGGGAGTAGTAAATACGCTTGGGCTAATTCCCGCTCCTTCGCGCAAACCCATCCAGTCGGTACCAAGCAGCCTAATGCCTGGGGACTGTACGATATGAGCGGCAATGTATGGGAGTGGTGCCAAGACTGGTACGTTCCCTACAAACGCAAACCCCAGACTGACCCGAAAGGGCCCGCCACGGGGACGATGAAAGTATTTCGGGGCGGAAGCTGGTACGATTTTCGGGAAGCCCAGCGTTCAGCTAATCGTCATAAGCACACCCCAAATGAACCCTACGCGGCCATTGGCTTTCGGTTAGTTTGGGAAGATAAATGACAGATGCTATGAACCTTTCCACTTTCACTATTTCTTTACTTTTGTTGATGCTTACCGTAGCTAATCAGAGCTACGCTCAGGAACAAAACATAGTAATTAACCTACCGGGCGGTGTTGAGATGGAGATGATCTATATCCCGGCTGGTTCATTCCAAATGGGTAGTCCACCTCACGAACTGGAACGACACGGCGATGAAGGACCGGTACGAAACGTTACCATCAGTAGAGGGTTCTACTTGGGGAAATACGAACTTACCCAAGCCCAGTGGAAAGCGGTGATGGGCGATAACCCGTCGATATTCCACAACTTTCCAGATGCCGATACTCACCCAGTGGATAATGTTTCCTGGAACGATACCCAACGGTACATTCAGAAGTTGACTGCTTTGGACTTAGGCACGTTCCGGCTGCCCACCGAAGCCGAATGGGAATATGCCTGCCGGGCCGGAACCAACTCGCGCTTTTACTGGGGAACCGACTCGGCCGGATGGCAGACCCGCCAGCATGCCTGGGCATTTTCCTACGCCGAGGGGCGTAGCCATCCGGTAGGACTCAAAACCCCAAACACCTGGGGTTTGTACGACATGAGTGGCAATGTGTGGGAGTGGTGCCAAGACTGGCGGTCTTCAGGCTACGATGCTGCCGATACGCTTGATCCAGTGGGGGCCCCCGAAGGCAATAAAAGAGTGTATCGCGGCGGTAGCTGGTTCAACAAACCATCTACATTACGTTCGGCGAACCGCAATGGTCACGAACCCGATACGGGCGGAGGTACCAATTCGGGTTTTCGGTTGCTGATGGAGATTGAATAAGACTACAACGTATAGTACGGATCTTTCTCATGTTCATGTACGCGGATGGCACCTTCTTGCGTGAGATGGTGCAGAATCCGTAAAGCTCGACGGCGAGAAATATTGACTATTTGCATAAACTGCTTGAGGGTTACCCGCTCGTGACGCTCTAAAAATGAGAGCAGCTTACGTTCGTTATGATCTAAGTTGGTTAAGTCAACCGATATCTCGGCTAACTCCCCCTTACGCATCAGGTCGATCATGGTTTTGCCCGCGGAAACGCTTTTGTCCCGTTGGCGGATATACACCAACCGTTGCTCGTTTTTATCCCGCACAAAGTGCGGTTTTTCCTTGCTCTCGAGAATAGTTACTTCTAGAATGGTAGCATCTTCTTCCTCGTCTTCCACCTCTCTAAATTGCAATCTTACGGAAGGGTCGCAATAGAATTGAGCCGCTGTTTCTAAGGTATATTTTTCCTCTTCGGGATCTACGCCCATAATAGTTTTATCGTCCCGTACCCCAACCAGAATTTTGCCGCCTCGGGTATTGGCAAACGAAGATATGGTTTTGGCGATTTTATAAGGATCCGTAATTTTCTGCTTAAAATCCAGCTGTTCTCCCTCTCCCTGATGGATCATTTTCCGCAGCTTTTTCATAGTTTCAAGTCCACAGTCAACAGTTAGTAGTCCACAGTATCGTTGGTCAATGGGGGCTTAGTGGTCATTTTTCGTATCCCACATTCCATATACCATATTTTCAAAAGGGTCTCCCGAGTACCACTCGCTCTTTCAAAACCGAAACTTGCCCATCGGTACGGAAAACTTCAAAGTAGATAATGTAGTACCCCATAGCAAGTTGCTGATCAGCATCATCCGTACCATCCCATCGAAGAAACCCTTCTTCAGCTAAAGTGGTATTTTGGGCCAAATGTTTTACTTTTTGTCCCTGACTATTGAAGACCATTACGTTGGCAACATTGCCCGCCTGAGGCCAGCGGTAACGGATTTGAGCGTAGTCATTAAACCCATCTTGGTCGGGAGTAAACACCCGGGGTTCCACTGAAAGTGCAGCTTGCGTTGTATTGGCGGTAGAGGTTTGAGAGTTAGCGTAGCCGGGAGTAGCATAGCCCACAGTTTTCGCCGCCGACTGCCAGTTGTTACGATCATTCACCGGAGCGCTCCACTGAATGCGCTCCAAGGAAACTCCCCGCTTATCGTCCAATACCGGATGATGCCAATCTTCATCGTAGGCTAGGTACTGCATCGACCGCCCGTCTGCTGCGATTAGTACTACCGTTCCAGCATCAGAAGACAACTTCGGCAAGGCTTCTGTTTTCAGCATATTTCCTGCCGAAGCTGACGGATAATCAGCAATGAGCGTAGTGGCATCTTCGGTAAGAGCTACGTATTGTTCAGAGGCCAATTGATAGTTTTCTTCGGTGATAGGTGAAATATTTACCAGAGAGTCGCCTTCCCGATTAGCCAGTTGCCAGTTTTTTAAATTGATTGGCTTACCTGAATGGTTATAAATTTCTACGAATCGCACGCCGCCCGACCGAGGGTAAAATAGTATCTCACTTAGCAGTACATCGCCCGGTAAGGCTTCTTCGGATAGCACCAGTGATACCGACCGATCATCTACCAGATTTCTGCTACAATCGTACAGTTGGGTTGCTTGAATGCTGTAGGTCATTCGGGCTTGCAGCGAATCGAGTAAGCGGACAATAGCTGATTTTCGATCAGTTTGCCACTCTATGGTATCAACTGCTATTTCATTACTAATGGCTACTTTTCCTGATTCAAACGACAGTGGATCTAATTTTTCACTAAACTGTAGGGCAACCTCCGTAGATGATTCAGCAAAAGCCGCTAGTAAGTATGGTGGCTGATTATCCGGATTGGATTGATTGACCGAGTTCGCCTGTCCAGGAGTGCCACCATTTTCATCTACCGAAACAGTCCAGTTGTCCCGCTCAGTACAGGGACGGTTGTAGTCGACCATCTCCAGCGACCAGCCACCTTGTTTTTTCTCCGCATCATTATACCAGTCGTCCGAATACGATACCGAAAAAATTTCGCCTCCGTACGAATCCGTTAGGCTAAGCTGGTCGCCACTGCTATTTAATGAAGGAAAGCTGCTAATCCCCATCGTTCTTCCCCGAGATGCTAGTTGGGGCTGATCGGCATTAGCACTTACGATTAGGTGTTCTCCCGGAAGTAGTAATGCTGACCGTAACGAGGCAGAAGATGTAGCGTCCGCTAACCGTAATCCGGCGGTACTCAGCAAGTCGTCCGAAGCATTATACAGCTCCAGATATTCTGCTTCTGGGAGGCCTACCACGGGCGTAGGGTCCGCCATAATCTCAGTAATCAGCAATTCATTGAAGTTAGGGATGCGACCCAAACCTACGGTATGCACTGATGCGGGAATAAGGTCCCCGTCAATATTTCTTAAGCCCGCCAATGAAAGTTCGTAGCGAGTGAGCGGCTGCATTAAATGCTGAAATACTAACCGGACGGTTTGCTCATCTACCCAAATAGCGGCCGCCGGATGACTGCCTTCCAACTGATAATTAGTAGGAACAATCGCTAAGCTTGAATCCAGCGGAACGCGAAAATGCAGTAGTACGGCCCGTTCTTCCGTCTCAACGTATTCTACCTGCGTGCGGTAAACGAACGAATCCTGAACTCCCGAAATACTTTGCCCTTCAGTACTCACTAGTTCGCTAATGGTTACGGTAGTATTCGCATCAACGTGAAAAGGTCGGTCAAAAACTAAATAAACCGCGTAAGGTCGCTGATCAACTGCGGTTACTTGAACTGGTGAATATGCTTCATCAACCAAGTATCGGTTAGAACTAAGCATCGCCGTTTCGTCAATACGCTGGGTAAAATTTAGCCGTAATTCGGTAGAAGATAGAACCTTCACCTGACCGAGTGCTATCTGAGCATTGTTGACCCTTGTTTGTAATGATTCTGATTGACTATTGCCTTTCAGATCAGCAATTCCGGTAGCAGTAAGCGCGATCTCTTCTGTAGGCAATGGTTCACCAAAAAATAGTTTCACTTCACCCACGCTTAATCGAGAGACCCAGATACTATCAGGCGCTACCCCTGGTGTTAACTGAAAGTTGGCTGAAGAAACCGATTGTATCGCTTCTGAGAAATACAGTCGCAATTCGTATGGGTTCACGACTTTCCACGATAGTAACTCAGGCGGTTGTTGGTCGTAGACAAACGATTTACTTTTTGGGCTACTGATGACATTTCCAGCGAGATCAGCAACACCCCATACTTCCAGTTCGTATTCAACTTCAGGAACGAGCGCAGTATCCAGATAGAGGCGCACCGCTCGTTTACTATCCTCCCAATTAACTCGCTCAACGGTATGGCTAGACAATTGGTAGTGTAGGATATTTGTCGCGCTTAGTGAATCTACTTTTTCGTCAAAATACACCAACAGCTTACGTTTATCAACCGCAATAACTGAATCAATATCTGGGGCGCGACGATCAACGTAAAAGCGATAGGCCGGAGTACCTAGTAACTTACTTTGTTGGCTCTGTAGCTGATTGATTCGTAACTCATGTTCTCGATTTTCCGCCAGTGGATTTGTCAGAATCAAGTGAATAATATTAGAATAATCACGATCAACGAAGGCAGCTTGAGGATGGCCTACCTTTCGGTCAATTTCGTAATTAAGCAAATCACTGACTGATTCCGGGAGTACTGATTCCGCCAGATGCACTTCAAGTTGATACTCGCTCTTGACCAGCACCGTATCAATATCTTGCTGATAGCGAAGGCTGACTGTTAATGTATCCCCCGAGTTACCGTACTGATCTTCCCAGCGAGTTAGCGTTAGCGGATTGTTTCGTTCATTGGCTAGTGAGATTGAAAACCGCAGCGATACTGAGGTACTATCCAATCCTACTTTGGCTGATTTAGGATTAATTGATTTGTCATTTAACCAATAGTAGTCTTCATCTTCGGCCAATTGCACTTCTATTTTTTCAGAAAAAACCAGTTCCGCTTCAGTTGTATCGCGCACAACTGCTCTCAGCAAAGTTGGCGGTTCATTATCAAAGTAAAAAGAGACAGTTTGAGAGGGGGCAGTATTTCCGTAGCAATCCTGAGCGTTTAAGAAAGTAAGCGAATAGGTTGTATTGGTAGTCAATGGCTCGGCGGGAAAAACCCAAAGGGTTTTCTCATCTATCGAGTTGCGCTTAACCTGAGTGATTGTAAATTCAGGCTGTGTCTGTACCGATTTGGTTTGCAGACTCCCATCTGAAACCCGTTCGTTAAAGATCAACCATAAAGTATCGCCCGATGGTTGAATGCTTAACAGTTTTGGCGGACTAGTATCTTTTTCGCTATTGATGGAGTTAGCTTCTCCCGGTGTTCCCCCGCGTTCAGCCAGAGAAAGAGTTATGTTAGTTCGCTGATCACAGGGAGCTTCTTCTGAAATTCGTTCTAACGAGATGCCTCCTGCTACTTCAGTCGCGGAATAAGTGATGGAGTCGATGGCTGCGGAGGCGGCATCCCGCAAAACCAGTTGGGTTCCGCTGTTGGACAGGGTTGACCAACTATCTAACGGTACCACCTGATCGAAAGGAGCGAACGCAGCACTATCCGCCGGGGCGCACAAAATAATGTACTGCTGAGTACGCATGATATACGAAGGCAATGCTTTTCCATTCAGCGACCAGTCTTGCAAATCAAACGGGTGCTCACTACGATTGTAAATTTCTACAAACTCGGCATCCGGCAAATCATTCTTCACCGGATTGGGATCCGGCATAAGCTCAGAGATAATTACGTCATTCCACTGAGCAGGCACCGGTTCAAAGTAAAAGAAGCTGATCGTCGTATCGATGAGTACGTTTCCTGCTTCATCCTGAACGTTTTGAACAGTCAATGCGTAATCAGTTGCATTTGTTAAGGATGGATTTATGGCTATTGTAACTTCATTGCCTACCGCGGTAGCCGAAGTAATAGCGTAACCGTCCGGCGCATAATTGGTGGTGGTTTCCGCTACAGTGGTATTAACCGTTTCGGAGAATTGCAGATTTAATTGGGTGCTGGATGAAGCCGATAGACCAGTTACATGCGGCTTCTGCGTATCTGGTTGGGCAGTGCCAATAACGAAAATATCGTCAAAATAAAACGCATTACTACGAGTATCAGTGTACTTGCAGTAAACTCCGAAGTAATTTGAAACGGTGTGCGTATCGTCTTGCACTGCACCTTCTGCACTAAAATTAGTGTCGCCTATCGGTCGCGAACTTAACTCCCAATTTCCATTGGTATCACGCGTAACTTTTACCTCGATTTGCACCGGCTTTGTGTCTACTCGATCATCTAAGCCATCAATTATTTTTATTTCAGCATTACCATCTTGTCGATAGAGGCTAACTTCATCGCTGGTATTGCCCACTTTTACGAAATAGCCATTCAGATCACCGGCTAAATTCGCCTGATCAGATACCACGTACACTGAGGTAAAGTTGGTGCTAGAAGGATTCTCCGTAATCTCTACGATGAAATTCCATTCGGCATCAGCAATAGCTTGACTTGGAGTACTTTGGTAAGCTTCTCCGGTAGCATTAACATCATTCAAATGTAGTTGTCCAGCTAATACCTCAAATTTGGCAGTCTCACCTACCCAAACCGGATTGGTGGTAAAGTCACCATCCGAAAAGTCATCAGTTACTTGTGCTAAAGCACTCTGCATTAGCAGTAAGCAGACGAGAGCTCCGCTTATTTCTTTCAATTTTACGACCATCTTTACATCCGTAGGGTACTTCCGCAATTTACTATGCGACTCATCTCCAATTGATTGATATTGCCTCTTCTTAACACCTAGGTAAGGTTCTATGAAAATCTTTGTCACCTCTACGCTGCTAATGCTTGTTAGCTACTTGTGTTTTGCCCAGTCATTGGGTGGCCCGGCGGCGGGTATGGGAGAAGCCGGAGTAGCTCAGCGCGATGCTTGGTCAGTATTTTATAATGTAGGCGGATTGGCCTGGGTAAAGAAAACTACGTTGGTAGCAGGTTACGAGAACCACTTCGGTTTCTCGGAAGGACTACACACGGCCGGAGTGGGAATTGTCAGGCCAACGCGCTTCGGGGTAGGTAGCTTGAGTGTATACCGTTTTGGGGATGCGTTGTACAGTGAAGACCAAATTGCGCTGGGATTTGGCCATCACATTAGTCAGTTTAGCTTTGGGCTGCGCCTTAACGGATACCAGTATCACATTGAGACAGTGGGTACTCGTTTTACCACCGCGGTAGATGTAGGCGGTATTGCTAAGCTATCACCCGAACTCAGCTTCGGAATGCAGATCACCAATTTAACTCAGGCAAAAAAATCCCGCTTTACCGAGGAGAAGATCCCTACTCGAGTGCAAACCGGGATTGATTATCGTCCGACAAAGACGATTCGTTTGGTTGCGGAGGTTGAGCATCAGGTACACCAAAAAACCAACGCTAAATTTGGGATGGAGTACACCGCACTGAAGAAGATTAGTTTCCGCTGCGGAGTGCAAACCGCGCACTTCCGGCAATTTTTTGGTTTAGGTTTAAACCATCGCTTGCTACAGATTGACTACGCATTACGAACACACCGCGAATTAGGGCTATCGCATCAGTTGTCATTAGCTTATAAACTAGAGCGCTAATGCGAATCTTGGTCATCGCTTTGCTGGTCAGCACTTTAGCTCAACTGTCCCATGCTCAGTCTTCCCCCGAACGAGCATTTGAAACGTTATTAGAAAATCTATTTACTCAGCAAGATGAGGATGTAGCCTACGAAGAGCAGTACGAGATACTGTATCAACTGTACACGCAACCAATTAATCTCAACCAAGCCGACGAGGAAGAACTGCAAGAGTTGTTTTTCTTGAGTAGCCGGCAAATTAGCAATCTACTTCATTACCGCCAACGCTACGGTGAGTTGCGCACGGTGTACGAATTACAGTTTATCCCCGCGTTCGGTATCACCATCATTCAGCAAATGCTCCCGTTTATCACGGTAGAAACTACCTCGATAGATACTCTATCCTGGGTGAAACGATGGCAGCGAGCGGATAAGCTACTAATATTACGGCAAGCTACCACGCTGGAAACTAAGCGAGGCTTTATTCCTCGGGATACGCTTAACGACCCATTTTCTTCTACTCCGTTTATCGGAAGCAAGCACCAGCTTTATACCCGCCTTCGGGTGAGTCGCCGCAACGATTTTAGTGTAGGATTAACGCTAGAAAAAGATGCCGGGGAAGCCATTCAGTGGGATCCTGATCGATCACAGTACGGGTCGGATTTTCAGTCGTACCATTGGCAAATACAGAAACGAAGTAAGCTGAAGAACCTACTGCTAGGGGATTACAGTTTGCAGTTTGGTCAGGGATTACTACTAGGACAGGGATTTAATTTGGGGAAAAGTGCCTTCGCGGTTACTTCGGTTGGGCGTACTCGCTCGCAGGTGCGCCCGTATACCTCTAGTACCGAATCCGGTTTTTTCCGGGGTGTGACGGCAACCCTCCAACAAGATATCGGTGAAAATCAACTAGAGATCACCCCATTTGTCTCTCAACAACGGTTAGATGCTAAACTACGCAGCCACAGCGATAGCTCTCTGTATTTCCGGTCTTTGCAATCCAGCGGATGGCACCGCACCGAAAATGAGCGCAACAGTCAAGACCAAGTGCAGGAGCGGGTAGTCGGTGGGAATGCGCTCATCAAAAACCGCGGTAGAAACGGGCAGATTGGGGTTAGCTACATCCGCACCGAATTTAGTTACTTGTGGCAACGTTCAGATGAATTACGGAACCGCCACGAGTTTAGCGGAAGAGTGAACGAAGCTTGGGGCGTCTTTGGTAACTACCGCTATCGGCACTATCACTTTTTTGGGGAAGCCGTTCGTTCTGCGAGCGGTGGCTGGGGGGCAATCGGTGGACTTGGTGCATCTCTATCGTCTACCGTAGAAATGGCCTGGGTACTACGAAACTACTCCCCTGACTTTCATTCTTTTTACGGCAACGCGCTAAGCGAAGGCTCTCGCCCAATTAATGAGCAGGGATTTTACTGGGGGTTGCGGATTGAACCGTTTAAAAAAGCCACAGTCTCCGCCTATTATGACTATTTCCGTTTTCCCTGGTTGCGGTTTCGGGTAGATGCCCCATCGGATGGTCGCGAACTATTGGCCCGGTTTGACTATCAGCTAAGTCGCCGGACGAATTTATTCTTCCAAGTCAGAGAAGAAGAGAAAGCTATCAACGTAAAGTTGGATAGTTTATCAGTAAAGGTGCCGCTGTCCGGCAACAAGCGACAGTTAGCACTGGGAATCACTCATGTTCCCTGGGAAGGATTACGGATCAATACCCGCTGGCAGCGTACGGCGTACCGGTTAAACCAAGAGATTGACCAGGGTTGGGCTGTCGCTCAGGATGTTACCTACCAGCACGGCCGCTGGAAAACCGACCTGCGCTTTGCCCTATTTGATGCCGAAGATTACGATACCCGTCAGTACATCTACGAGAACGATTTGTTGTATACCTTTTCTATTCCTGCTTACTCCGGTCGGGGTTCCCGAACCTACTGGGTGCTTCGGTACAAGCTTAACCGCCATTTAAGTTTTTGGACCAAAGTGGGCCGAACCGTTTATAGCGACCGTTCTGTAATTG
>JGI12210J13797_10002874_pt1 | contig 10271 bp, 5 predicted proteins | sample ElkSlonscriptome_3_FD_13797 | JGI IMG/M metagenome (IMG submission 13797) | reverse complement strand
CCACCCGTAAGTCGGCACGAAATTGCGCGGCTGCACCATGGGGTTGAACTCACTCTCCCCACTCCAGACCACAAAGTCAGACTGCCCCCCCTGAAACCGCAGAACGAAGAGCGGGCGGTTGCGCTCTTTGGGCATCGCCCGGATGCCCACTTCCGCCCAGTCGCTGACGACGAACTGGACCGCGCCCGCTCCGGTAAACTGGGTGTAGTCGATGATCCAGGTCATCCGGCTGCCGTCTGGAAACGTGCGAAAGCCCTCCGCATCCCGCTCCACCAGGCCCAGCTCATCGAGCAGCGCGTTGGCGCGGGCTGGAGCATGCTCGGTAAAAGCCTTCATCAAGCCCTCGTCGTGAAAAAACGACTCCCGGCCCGGCGAGAGCTGCGATGGCTCGCCGATGCCGCTGAACTCCGCCCGGATGATAGACTCGCGGTCGATGGCGAGCGAGAGGGCCTGCCGAAATCGCTTGTCCCGCAGCAGCTCGCGCTTCTGCCGGGCCGCCTCATCGCCGTCTGGCACTGCCTTGTTGAGGTTGGGAAAGAGAGCCCAGAGCGAGCGGGTGGCGGGGAACCAGTGGAGCAGGCGGTAGTTGCCCTCGTCCCTGCCGTCCATCAGCAGCGTGTAATCCTCAAAACGCACATAGCGCGTCTGCATGTGGACCCCCTCGCCGATCGCGGAGATCGGGAGGAGCCGCTCATCTTTGACCTCGAACAGAACCTGATCGATGTAGGGCAGCTGGTTGCCCTCGACATCGACCGCCCAGTAGTAGGGATTGCGGACGAAGGCAAAGGGCGGCGTGGCCGTGTGGGTTTGGAGAATCCAGGGAGACAGGCTCGGGCACTCCGGGTTGGTGAGTGCGCTGACCGCATGGTAAAGAGACCGGGGCGTCGGGCGTTGCCATGCCTGCATCTCTTCCTCGATCAACGCGGAGTCTCCCCGCGAGGGGTGGAAAGGTTCGAGGTAATGCGCCGGGCTGGCGATGCGCCAGTCGGTCGTGAGTTCCTCCAGCAGTCCGTATTTCGGCGCGGGGAAGCGGAAAACGATGGTGTGTGGGTCGGGCGCGAGGAGTTCCCCGAGTTCTCCATCGGCACGCAGGAGCCCGTCCGACCACAGGTTGAGATCGATAACCTCCGCCTCGTAGCGGTAGAGAATATCCTCGCTGGTGAAAGGATGTCCGTCCGACCAGCGCATCCCCCGGCGCAGGTGAAAGGTCCATTCCGTCGCATCCTCATTCACCTCCCAGCTCCGGGCCATCCCCGGCACGATCGGGTAGCCCAGGGGCGACCACCGCACCAGCGTGTCCCCGGCCATCCGGTTGTCCATGACCCGCAGGTCACTGGCATTGGGCATCAGGCGCAACCAGGTTCCCCCATAGCGGCCGATCCCCTCCACGCCCCGCATCACCATCGGTTCCGGTCCCACCCGCTCCTCGACCGGGGGCAGCTCTCCCGCCTCGGCCAACTCTTTCAGCAAAGGACTCTCTCCCTTCGGAAACCAGGCCGCCCGCTCCCCCTCGGAGTAATCGACCTCCACCTGCACGCGCGGCAACTCCTCGCGCCCAAATGAAATATCGCGAAGCTCTTCAATCTCCCGCAAAAGATCCGGCGAGTAGGTTGCCGGAGCCTCCTCAAGTCCTGGGCGAAACAGATGGCTGAAAATCATCAGCAAAGCGCAAAAAAACAGCAAAGCCCCGATGAGAATCAACGGGGCACTCCAACGGCGTCTGAGCTTTTGCAATTTCAAGGAGAAAAAAGGCGGTTTCATTCATCACCCACCCACCACGGCACCGCAACGATTAACTTTTACCGGGGTCACCAGTTCCCTAGAGAACCTATTGGATATCGAAGCTAGGAATAAAGCACAACTGGCTCACTTCCCTTTCCCGGCCCGGGCTTTGGCGTGTTCCTCCCTGAAAATTCGCTCTTCCTCCGCCAGCTTGCGGTCGAGTTCGATTTCCTCCGGGTCTTCGGGATCAATCTTAATGGGCTTGCCCACCATATAGAGCAGGTAGAGCGAGAGCGGGACGAAAGTCAGCCCCATGAAGAGGAAGCCGAAGCCGAAAGCCCAGGTGCGGTGGTCGTAGAGGATATAAGCAAAGCTGTCCTCCGGGTAAAAGATTACTTTGAACTCGTCGTTGACCAGGTGGTGTGGCTTCGTCCGCGCGTCCACGCCGACCCGGTATTCCTTCACCGTGCCGTCGTCCACGGGCACTTCGACGTAGTGCTCGAAAACGAGGTTGAAATTGGTGTCGTCNCCNTCAATCTCCCGCTTCAACCGGATCGTCCGGTCCGGCTTGCCCGGCTCCTTTTGCACGAGCCGGCTGACCCGCGCCTCGGACGTCTCTCCGAAGAGCAGACGGGCGGTGGGATCCCAGAGCAGCCACAGGCCGACTCCCGTCAGGGCGAAGGCGAAGAGGACGAAAAAGAGCTTCGGGATGAAGTCCCCGGGCACGAAATAGTCCGGCTTGCCGTCTTCGCCGAAAACCCGGCCGTCGTAATTGATGCGTTCTTCGTCCTTCATCGGTTGTCGTCCTCCTCGGCGCCGTAGCGGTGGATCGTCCCCCGCTTTTCCAGATAGATAATGAGCAGCAGGATGCCGATGCCGAATACGTCCGTGCCGATCTGCAAGATCTGGCTGGAGAAGAAGTATTCGTATTCGCGCTCGCTGAAGTCCGCCTTGACCTCATACTGCGGCACGGTCACGTAAACCGGCCGGGCGGCGAGGGTTTCCGCCGTCTTGCGGAAGGCGACCATCGCGAAGGCCCGGCGCACCCCGTCGTCGCCCAACAGTTCGGCCATCCTTGGCTCGACTTCGGCGTAGGCGCGGTCGGTCTCGGCCTCCTCGCCCGATTTAATGATGGCGGAAATCCGGTAGCCGGCCGGATTCTCCAGCCGCTCCGCCTCTACCCGATGAAACATCGAATCGCTGGTCTTCAGGGTCTCCGCCATTTCGTCGCCGGGGGCGAGTTCGTCGCTCTCCGGCGAGACCAGGCGGAATACGACCCGTCCTCCGCTACCCGGATCGGATGCGGCGTCCTCCTTCGGCTCCGCCCCGGCTTCGGGCGCGTCCTCCTCCACGGGAAGAATTTCGAGATACCCGCTCTCGACCACCTCGGCGGAAAACGCGTCCTGCCCGCGTCCGAAAATCGACTGTCCGGTGGCCGTCACCACCGCCGCGAAACCGGAGGCGCGGGCAGGGCGCAAACCCGCTTCGTAGGCGCCTTCGAAGAGAGCGTAGTAACGGGGATCGACGGCGAACTCGTACCGGAAGGCGGGATCGCCGCCTTCTCCGGCCGGGAGGATCTCCATCTCCAGATCCGGCGCGAAGCGGATGCGGCCCTCCTCGTCGGTTTCAGCCACCAGAACCTGCTCGGGCCCCCGGAAGCTGGAGCGCAGCCCTTCCATATCTTCCTCCCGCACCTGCTCGATGGTCTCGGCGGTGAGGGTCAGCCGCCCGTCCTCCCAGCGGGCGTCGAGCAACTGATCGCCGGGGCGGTAGAGGGCGTCCTCCAGCAGGGGCTCCATCTCGGCGTGGAGCCCCATGGCCCGATCCTTCAGATCCGCCTCGATCGCGTCGATCCTGGACTGAGCCTGCTTGATCTCGGCATCGATCAACGCCTTCTCCTCCTCCGGGGTCAGGAACCAGACCTTCCGGCTCTTGAGTGCGTCGATCTGGTTGATCAGTTCCTTGCGCTCGGCCAGCAACTCGTCGGCCTCCTTGGACTCCCGGTGAACCCACCAGCGTTGGGATGTCTCGCCGTCCACGCCGTATTGGTGGACGGGCCGGAAGACCAGATTTTCCGTATCGACACCGCCCTGCTGCAAGAGGGAGACCACCTCTTCCTGAGATTTTTCGGTTCCGAATGTGCCCACCACATTGTAGCCGGCCTGGGGGAAGAACCAGAGCGCCCAGAGAAAGAGCCACCCGCCCACCAGCAACGCGGCGGTGGTGCGGAAAACGGAATTGAACACCAGAATGCCCCCCGTCGCCGCCCCCATCCGGTTGCGCTTCACATACTCCCACAAGAGCGGACCGGAGGCCACCCCTTTGATCGACCCGAAGATGTAGGCGGCGTTGCCGAAAGCGACGATTTCCCAGAAGCTCGGCCGGAAGTCCGGCAGGTAATAGACATAGACGGTGTAGATGATGTTGACCACTAGATTTCCGATCGTGGCCCAGAAGACCAGGGTCATCTTCCCGTAGCGGTCCGCCATCCAGCCCCCCAGCAGCCCGAGGGCGATGCCCAAGGGGATGCCGATGGCAATGGTATTGCCGAACATCTGCAAATCGTAGCCCCATTGCTCGGTGAACAGCAGGGGTTGGAAGACCCCCAGCGAGAAGCCGAACATCACGTTGGCGAAAAGGAGCATATACAGCGGGAAAATGTCCTTGGCGAAAATATCGCCGAAGACCGACTTCACGAAGTAAACGAGCACGTTCTGGCCGGGCCGCCGCCCGTCGCTCATGCGCTTGTGCCCCGGCGGGTAAGTTTCCTTGACCCCCCACCACTCAAAAACGGCCGCTCCCAGAAACAGCAGCGCGCAGAGTAAAAACATCAGCGTTGCCCCCGACATGGTGCCGAGGAACTGGAACGGCCCCAGGAAATAAACGTCGTGAAAACGCCCCAGCAGCAGGGTGAAGAAAACCAGATTGCCCACGTTCATGAAGGCCTTCATGAACCCGGCGCTGATCCCCCGTTGTTTGGCCGGCACGACTTCGTAAATGAGCGCTTGCGAAGGCGAACCCAGGTCGCCGAAGATGCCATACGCCCAGTAAAGAGCGATCAAGACCCACAGGTTCGGGGCGAAGGGCATGGCCGCCAGAAAGAAGACTTTCAGGAAGTCCGATGCCGCCACGAATATCTTGCGCCGCCCGAAGCGCGTCCACATCCGGTCGCTCACCCAGGCGATCAGCGGCCCGCCGAGGATGGTCACATAGACCTCCAGGCTCATCAGCCCCATGATCGCCGCCGGATTGTCCAGATACTTCTTGATCAGCAGCAGGAAGGGCGCGTTGAGCACGAACTTCCCGTAGATCGACAGAACGATGATCAACTGGGCGTAAAAGGCCCAGGTTAGGGGCACCTTGGTTTTACGGGTGATCAGCATGGGTTAAACGGTCGGGACGGCGATTGAGGTTAAGGTCGTTCGCGGGAGTACTGGATTTCGGGTTTTTAAGGCGGCGGGACGATTGGGGCGAATGAAGACGAATCGAAGATGGAATTGCACTTTCAAGGCTCGGCAATTAAAAAGCTTTGAAGAAGAATCACAAGGGGTCAGAGTATCAAGATAAAAGATGATTATTTTCGAATGCGAGCAAATCGGGCATACTCCGGCCTCCGCTGTTGGCTGGGCGGTTTTCGAATCGCGAAAAAATCACAGGGGTCAGACCACAGATGGGTCATCCTCCGTAGGGCGTCCGCTCTAGACCTCCATAGCTCCCCGAAAAATTCTATAAGGAAGAGCGACGGAGATTGTCTTCGACCCTGAGCCTGTCGAAGGGCGGATCGCTTCCCTGGCTTTTGGTGGTTGGCGTCGGTTCGAATTACGTTGCAATCGGAGAAGTTTAGAGATAGTGAAAATCTCGTTAAATGAAAGTTTCGCGTACCTACGAGCAACTCCCCCAGTTGCTTCTTCAGCTTGGCTTGGCGAATGATGAAGATGCCCTACTGCGAGAGGCAGTTCCCAGTGCCCGGGATTTGCTGGGCATCGACCGAATTGGCATCTGGAAACTGTGCCCCGAGGCGCAGAGGATGCACGGCACTTTCGGCATCGACGAAGAGGGGCAATTGAGGGACGAGCGACACTCTTCTTACAGTATATCGGCGGATTCAGGTGGCTTTTCGGCCCGGATCGTTAAGGACCAACTGTGGGAGCTGATCGAGGAATCGAAGAGCCAGCGGACGCCGGCGTTTCGGCTTGCGCAAGGGGATCTCGGCGATCACACGGGTCGCACGGTCGGCAAAGGAGACCGCGCGACCGTGAGTCTCTGGGGCGGGAGAGCCGTGCGAGGCTTCCTCTTTTGCGACAATCTCTTGACCCATCGGCCTATCGGGAACGAAAAAATTGCGCAATTGCTGGTCCTCTGCGCCGCGATCGGGCAGAATCTCGACCGAATCGAGGCCCTCGACAAACTGAGGAAAACCACCCTCCGTCTGGAAAGAGAGCGCAGCCTGACTCGATCTGTGATCGACACGGTGGATGAAGTCGTCTTCGCTCGGGATATCAACGGGCGCTACATCTTTGCCAATGAGGCGTGGCGGAGGATGAATCCTTGTATCGAGATCTGGCCAGTGGCAGACAAAACGTTGGAGGAAGTTTTCTCGCCCGAGGAGGCCGGGGAAAGACGTGGTCGTGATCGCCGGGTAATTGAGGCGGGCGGGCTCTTCCGGGAGGTTCATTCCAGCTATTTTAACGGAGTTTCCAACCGGGTGATCGAGAACAACGGTTACCCGGTGCGCGACGCCGACGGATCGATTTTCGCCGTAGCCTACGTTCTTCGTGACATCACAGACGAAGTGAATCATCGGAACGAGTTGCAGGTGCAAAAGGAGCTGGCTGAAACGGCTCTGCGCACCAAAGCGAATTTCATCGCGGTGATGAATCATGAGCTGCGCACGCCGTTGAACACCATCTTCGGGCCTCTTGAATTTCTGGAGGATACAGAGTTGGACGAGGATCAGCGTGAGATGGTATTGATCGCTCAGGAGTCCTCGCGACACCTCCTGCGCGTCGTTGAGAATATTCTCGACATTGCCCGCATTGAGGAGGGCCGCCTTGAGGCTCATTGCGAGACCTTCTCCCTGGCCGATTTCTTGCAGGAACGAATGAATCCTCTGAGGAATTTGGCCGAGTCGAAAGGCCTCTACCTGCAAATTCACCTCGAGGAAAATATACCATCGGAGATCTGGAGTGACGAGTACCTGCTCTCCCGCATTTTAATTAATCTGGTCGGAAACTCGTTGAAATTCACGCGAACTGGCGGTGTGACGATCCGTGCGCGCCGGGAGAAACCCTACTTGAAAATCGAGGTGATCGATACCGGGATTGGCATTCCCGAGGAGGAACACCAGCGCCTCTTCCGCGCTTTCGAGCAAGCCCAATCGAAAGGCGGTTCTAAAATTCGAGGCACCGGCCTTGGGCTGGCCATCTGCAAGGAGCTGACCGAATGCCTCGGCGGAACGATTTCCCTGACGAGCGAGGAGGGCAAAGGGTCCTGTTTTACTTTGATGCTTCCCTTTGAGGGTGCGGAGATTCGTCGACCCGAAAGCGGACTTTGAGCAGGTCTGCGTCGCGGCTGTTAGGGCCGACCCGAAGCTCGAATTCCCGTGGCTCGACCAGGCGCTCGGCGGCGGCGTTGACGAAGCTGCATGCACTGACAGGAAGGCTCATCTGCACGGTCTTGCGCTCGTGCGGATCGAGGTCCACCTGCTGGTAGGCCTTGAGTTCCTTATCAACCCAAGTGGCGGAGGTGACGAGGTCGGAGAGATAGACCTGGATGGTTTCACGACCCGGCCGCGGGCCGGTGTTTTCCACGGTGATCTCAAATGCCACCGTATCGTCGGCAGAGAAGGTTTCGCCAAAGAGCAGCGGAATGCCCAGCCGGGTCTGCGCGGCCAGATTAAATAAGGGAACTTGACGCTGAGCTTGACCACACCATCATCTCGGCTTCATGAATCTTTTTAATATTTCCTCAAAAAAGCTACTCTCCCCGCGCGCCCTCTTTATTGGCTCGACCCTCAGCTTCGCTGCGGTCTTGTGCTTTCATCCCCTCACTCTGACAGCGGCCATGGATGATTATGCCGACGAAGCGAGCAATGAAGAAGAGGTCGCCGACACGGTCTACAGCGACAGCATCCAGCTTGTGCAGTCGGAGCAGTATGGCAAAGCCCTTGAGGGCTTTCGTCAGCTCGTCTCCGAAAATCCGCGAGACGCGCGGGCTTGGAACATGATCGGCTATTGCAGTCGCAAACAGGGCGACTTGGATACCGCCTTCGCCGCCTACGAAAAAGCGCTCGAAATTCAGCCAAATTTCCCCGCTGCGAGAGAATACCTTGCCGAGGCTCACCTCCAAGCCATGCTGGAGCAAGCCAGCTGGCTGCGCGACAATAATGCCACCGACGAGTTGGCTGATTTGGAAATTGCATTCGAGGCAGTAGCCGCAAAGGTACGCGAGCTCCAAGCCCAAATGGCTCCACCCGTCCGCAATCCCTACGGCCAGAGTAACCGCTCGGAACCCACGATTCGAGTCATCAAACCAGCGACACAATAGCCGCGCATCGAGACCTCAAGCCCGCAGAGGCGGGGTTCGGGAAGCACGCTGGCGGCACCAGCTTCGCGAAAGACATACCCCACCGATTGGGACTGATGTCACCATCTCGGCGGTCGATGCCGTTGCCGTTGAGGGCGTCGATCAGGAAGGCCTGCTATTCAATGAAAAATGGCAATGGGGTCAGGCCAATATTTCCTGTTTCCTCAGAAAAATATAGCAGCAGCGCACCGCCGATGGGTCATTTCCCTATAAGCGGCGGCCCTGCATCCCCCCGCTCGTCGTCCGTCTGTAGGGCGTCCGCGGATCACTTGAACCCACCGGAGGATTGCGAAACCGTCAAGACATCTCAAATCTCGCCAACCCCATTCAGCGCGCGAGCGGCGGCCCTACGGGAGCACGCATAGAAGAGATGCCTCGGCTCTTGCCACTCTGCGCCGCCTCAATCATATTGGAAATTTCTCAGCCAGAATGGATGGCGAAACGGATCTTCGAAGAAACGGACATGGCAGCGCGCAAACGGCGACGGGGATCTCCTCGACGGCGGTTGTTTTCTATCCCGTGTCGCCATCATAGGAAGCGATCATGTAGGGATGCTCCGGGTCGTATTCGGTCAGTGTTTTTGGGTTTGCAACCCTTCCGATGGGACGAATGTTGCGGCCCGCGATGCCATCGACGGAGTCGCCTATGTCTTCGGCAACCGCCCGCCAGAGGAGTTCGAGATCACGCACGACCTCGGGTTCATCATCGTAGCGGTTGACGGACTCAGCAATGTCATGGTCAAGATGGTAGAGTTCGACGCGCTTATTGCCCTGCTCGTCATCGCTGGTGTGCATGAGTTTCCACGGGCCCTTCCGCACCGCGCTTAGACGGTTCCCGGCGTAATAGGCGAACGTGTCGCGTGGGGAAGCCGTTTCCTCGCCCAGCAACCAAGAGGAACCGTCGAGGCCGTCGATCATCTCGCTGGGCCTGCCCGCGCTCGCCAGAGCACCGAAGGTCGGAAGAAAATCGATAGCAGAGAAAATCCCTTGCTCCACCCTGGCGGCTGGGATTTTCCCTGGCCAGCGCAGGATGCAGGGCACGCGGATGCCGCCTTCGAAGGTTTGTGCCTTGTGCCCACGCAGGGGCAGGTTGCTTCCGCCGTCATTGCCCCCTGATTCACCCTTGGAACCGTTATCCGATGTAAAGATTATTAGGGTATCTTCGGCGAGGCCGAGGCGGTCCAGCTCTTTGAGAAGAACGTCCATGGCCCAGTCGATGCACTGGACGGCACCGCCGTAAGGTCCATTGCCCGACTCGGCGAGAAAGCGCTCCGGAACTAAAAGCGGGCGGTGGACATACATGTGGGCAAGGTAGAGAAAAAAGGGGCCGTCGCGGTTGTCGCGGATAAAACGGACCGACTCCTCTACGTAGCGCTCGGTAAGGCTCTCCTGCTCGGGCTGTTCCTGAATGACCTCTTCGTCACGCATCAACGGCAGCGGGTTTTTCACGTCCGGGCGCACTTTCTGGATGCCCATGTCGTTGCTGTAAGGCAGCCCGTAGTAATGGTCGAACCCGTGGCGGGTGGGCAGAAACTCCGGCTGATCCCCGCAATGCCATTTCCCTATCAGGGCAGTGGCGTAGCCAGCGTCCTTGAGTAGCTTGGGAATCGTCGTCTCCTCTGGGTTGAGCCCCACGCCTTGGCCTGGAAAAAGCACCCCCCGCCCCTCGAATTCCCCGCAACTGATGCGTGGCGGGTAGCAGCCCGTCATCATCGCGCAGCGCGAGGGCGAGCATACCGCCGAGGCCATGTAGAAAGAGGTCAGGCGGGTGCCTTCAGCGGCCAGGCGGTCGATTGCCGGGGTCTGGTGAACCGTGGAACCATAGCAACCGAGGTCACCATAGCCGAGGTCATCGCAATTGATCAGAATGATGTTAGGCTTATCCATGCTTTTGTCTCTCGTTGAAGCGATTGGGCTGAGATGCTGCACCTGAATATCCCATCGAGTCGCCTCAAGAATGTCGAT